>Ga0114921_10001599_pt1 | contig 10464 bp, 10 predicted proteins | sample BentaG_FD_87016 | JGI IMG/M metagenome (GOLD analysis project Ga0114921, IMG submission 87016) | Deep subsurface microbial communities from South Atlantic Ocean to uncover new lineages of life (NeLLi) - Benguela_00093 metaG | ecosystem: Environmental > Aquatic > Marine > Oceanic > Sediment ...
ATGGCGATAAATATACCAGGCAATAAGGGCAATGATTAGGGCAATAAAAAACGGGTCGATAGGTCGCATTATAGTTCGTATCTGCTCCCAGTGTTCGCCCAACAGATAACCGCCATAGGCCAATCCCGCACACCAGATGAAAGAGCCGAGGAAAGTATAGACTAAGAACTTGGCAAAGTGCATCCTGGCTATTCCAGCCGGTAAGCTGATAAAAGTACGTACTACTGGTAGCAGCCTGGAGACAAAGATTGCCCAACTGCCACTCCTATCAAACCATTGGTCGGCCAGGTCAAGGTCGTGACGAGATATGAGAATATATCTACCGTATTTATCCAAAAAGGGACGACCACCCCATATTCCCACCACATAGGCTACAATTGAGCCAATCGTACAACCCAAAGCTCCGTAGACACCAGCTACTAGGGTATGTACGGCTCCTAAAGACTGCTCCTTAATAAGCATCCAACCGGGCAAGGGGCATAATCAACTCGCTGGGCAAGGGAATACAAGCGCTTTCTATAGCCATAAGTACCACCACTCCAGGCCACTGCATTTATGAAGTATAGTAACTCTTGCTCCAGCATGGCCATCTTGGCAGTCTAGCAAATAGGTATTGTAACGTCAAGTTGAGTGGCAAAGCTAATAAATAAGCTCTTTTAGCTTGACAATCATTCGTCCACATTGCTAGTATGAGGGCGGTTTTGGATTGATTGCTCAGCAGGCTAGCCATGCACAGATTATTAGACAGAATAGATAACCCTGAAGATTTGAAAGGGTTAGCACAACATGAACTCAAGCAGCTAGCTGCTGAGATCAGAGAGGAATTGATAGCTGTAGTTTCAGCTAACGGAGGTCATCTAGCCTCCAACTTGGGTGTGGTTGAGCTTACTATAGCTTTACATCGAGTATTTGACAGCCCACGAGACAAAATTATCTGGGATGTGGGGCATCAGAGCTATGTTCATAAGCTGCTTACCGGGAGAAGGCACGACCTCACTTCCCTCCGTCAATATGGTGGATTGTCCGGCTTTACCTGCCGCAGTGAGAGTGAGCATGACCCATTTGGTGCTGGTCATGCTAGCACTTCAGTCTCTGCTGCCCTAGGTATGGCCATTGCTCGTGACCTTTCCGGTGATAATTACCATGTAATTGCTGTTATTGGTGATGGGGCTATAACTGGGGGGATGGCTCTTGAGGCGCTCAATCAGGCAGGGCATCTGGGTTCCAGACTCATTGTGGTTTTGAATGATAATGGGATGTCAATCTCACCCACTGTTGGCGCTCTGGCTAAGTTGCTCAGCAAAGTACGATTTGACCATCGTTACCGTTGGGCAAAGGAGAAGACCGAGCGAGTAGTTTCTGCCTTTCCCTTAGGTAATAAGCTATGGCAGGCAGGCCAGCAGGTCAGGGGCCGATTCAAGGGCTTGGTTATGCCCACAATGGTCTGGGAGGAACTCGGCTTCGCCTATATGGGACCTATTGATGGGCATAACATTCGTGAACTGGAACTTGTCCTCACTCAGGCCCGAGACTATTACTCTAAGCCTACATTTGTCCATGTCATTACCACCAAGGGTAAAGGTTATACCCCAGCCGAGGCTGACGCTGTGTACTTTCACGGTGTGCCGGCTAAGGATGCAAGCACCAAGGCGATACCGACTTATAGCGAGATATTTGCCCGGACTGTGCTTCGCTCGGCTCGTGAGAATCCCAATCTGATATCAATTACGCCGGCTATGCCGGAAGGGAATTGTTTGAGCATTGTGGAAGCTGAGTTCCCGAAGCGTGTGTTTGATGTCGGAATCTGTGAGCAACACGCTGTCACCTTTGCCGCCGGACTAGCTACCCAAGGTTTTATCCCCGTGGTGGCCATATATTCCACCTTCCTCCAACGTGGTTTCGACCAAATCATTCACGATGTCTGCCTTCAGGATTTGCCGGTTATCCTTGCTATTGACCGGGCGGGCATAGTTGGTGACGATGGCAAGACCCATCAAGGTGCCTTTGATATTTCTTATCTAACATTAATTCCTAATTTGATTGTTTCGGCACCTAAGGACGAAAACGAGCTTCAGCACTTGCTTTATACCGCAGTGAAGGCAAAACACCCTATGGCTATCAGATACCCCCGTAGCCCTGGGTTAGGGGTGGAACTAGATGACGAGCTACATGAGATTCCTATAGGTAAGGGAGAAATAGTAAGGTATGGGGAGGATGTGGCTATATTAGCTATAGGTAATATGGTAGCTCCTGCCCTTGAAGCTGCCCAGGAATTAGCTTCAAATGGGATTGAGACTACAGTAGTTAACGCTCGGTTTGCCAAGCCGCTAGACTCTGAACTCATAACTAGCTTGGCCAAGCGCATTAAGCGTATCGTTACCGTTGAAGAGAACGTCCTCAGCGGTGGCTTTAGCAGTAGCGTAGCCAACCTCCTTCAAGAATCGGGCATAATTGATGCCCAGGTAAAAAGCATTGGTATCCCTGACGAGTTTATCGAGCAAGGGACTCAAGCTCTCCTTCGCTCCAAGTACGGCCTTGATGCCAAAGGCATAGCTGAACAAGTCTTATCTTTGTTCCGTAACTCTAGCCCCAATTCTTTATCTTTAAGTAGCTTTAAGGAAACAACATAGGCAAGGGTGTAGGCATGGTAGATTAAGAGTTTCTTGAAGGAGGTGAACAATCATGGAACTGGTAGAGAATCTGGTTAAGACAACTCTGGGCGAAATTGAGAAGGTGCTTAGCACTAGAACGGTAGTAGGGGAGCCGATAACTATCGAAGGCGCGACCTTAATCCCCCTCATCAGTATTGGCTTTGGTTTTGGCGCTGGAGGCGGCGAGGGTAAGGGAGAGGCGAAACAGAGAGGAGAGGGTGCTGGAGGTGGTACCGGGGGTGGTGCCTGGGTAAAGCCTATCGCCATAGTTATTATCGATAAGGAGGGAGTGAGGGTTGAGCCAATCATGGGAGGCATGGCTTCAGCAATAGAAAAGGTGGGGGACAGGATACCCCGAATGATGGAAAAGATTATGGAGAAATGGGAGGAACGGAAAAGGGAAGGAAAGAAATAGTTGTGGATTGTCGCTACTCTAATTAGCCTAGCCGTACTTACCGTCCTTGCCCTCTCCGTGCCACTTGACGTCGCACTTCATATGGATGCGCACGGAAGACCAAAGTTCAGCATGAGGCTGGTATGGCTCTTCGGTCTGGTTAGCAAGGAAGTAAGACCCGAAGAGAAAAAGAGGGTAATTAAAGGCAGGCGAGGGCTCGGAGAGAGGGTGCGACAGGCTAAGGCTATGTTCGAAATCCTGCGAATCAAAGGGCTGCTAGGACAACTCAAGAGCTTACTCAGGGGCGTTCTCAGTTGTGTCAAGATTAGAGAGCTTGGAGTAAATCTCAGGGTGGGACTCAATAATCCGGCTGATACAGCACTCCTCTTTGCCTTTATCGGGCCAGCTATAGTCTTTTTGGAATCCTCTTTTCCTTACCAGCTAAGGGTGCAGCCCTCTTTTGATGATGAGGCTGTCTTCGATGGCCATTTAGCTGGAGTAGCCAGATTAAGGCCTATCAAACTGGTGAGACCTTTGCTAGGATTTGCCTTCTCATTAGCTACCCTAAGAGCTTTGAAGATACTGGTTTTAACCACATGGAAAAGAAAGAAGTAGAACTCGACAATCCAGTAGCAGTTGCCGGGGTAACCCTGATTCCGGTAGCAAGGGTTTCGCTGAACTATCAGCGTAGTAATGGCATCATTTCATTTCTTGGTGTTAAGCAACCTGTTGGTGTGGTAGTTGTTTCCCCGTCAACGAGGAGAGCTTTCAGCATAAACGGCGAAGAACTCTCACTAGACCAGCTCGTAGAAGAGGTTCCTGGCATGAAAGAAATATTGGCCGGGCTCTAACTTCAGGTTCTTAACCTACTTGACAATTTGGAATTTTGTACTATAAATGCTTAGGGAGAATAAATGAATAAAATGACCATCAAGGACATAGAAGTCAGTGGCAAAAGGGTTCTGGTCAGGGCTGACTTCAACGTGCCTTTAGATGAAGAAACAGGCACCATCACTGACGATAGCCGTATCCAAGCTACACTACCTACCATTAAACATCTCACCGAGCAGGGAGCCAAGATTATTTTATGCTCCCATCTGGGTCGACCCGAGGGGAAAGTGGTTGAGAAACTGCGATTGGCTGTTGTTGCCCAGCGCCTGTCGCAATTTCTAGGCCAGCCAGTGGTAGTTACTAATGATTGTATTGGTTCTGATGTGGAGAAAGCCGTAGAAAACCTAAGGGATGGTGATGTCCTACTCCTGGAGAATATCCGTTTCCATCCCGGGGAAGAGAATAACGATAGCGCTTTTGCCCGAGCCTTAAGCCGCTTAGCTGACATATATGCTAATGATGCCTTTAGTTCCAGTCATCGTGCCCACGCTTCAATAGTAGGCATTACCAATTATCTACCGGCAGTGGCTGGTTTGCTGGTTGAGAAGGAACTCAGTGCCCTAAGCGGCATTTTAGAAAATCCAGCTCGCCCCTTCGCCGCCGTTCTTGGTGGCGCCAAGGTAAGTGATAAGGTTGGCATGTTGGAGAATATCATGGACAAGGTAGACTGCCTTCTCATTGGAGGTGGTATGGCCGCTACCTTCCTCAAGGCTAAATCCTACGAGACCGGTCTATCGTTGATTGAGACTGACAGTCTGGATACCGCTGCTGACTTAATGGATAAGGCAGCTCAAAATGGGGTACGCTTGTTGCTCCCAGCGGATGTGATTGTGGCTGATGAAATTAGTGCTGAAGCTAAAGTTCAGACTGTATCCGTAGAAAAGATACCACCTGGGTCAAGAATTGTAGACATAGGACCTCAAACCATAATAGACTTTACTCAGGAATTATCAGGGTGCCAAACCATTTTCTGGAACGGACCCATGGGCATATTTGAGATACCTCAATTTGCTGAGGGAACAAAGAGCATGACTAGACTTTTAGCCAGCCTTAATGCTACCACAATTATTGGCGGCGGCTCTACGGCTGAAGTAGTAATCGAGATGAAACTGGCCGACAAGATGACTTTTGTCTCTACCGGGGGCGGTGCTTCACTCCGGTTTTTAGGCGGCAAAGTATTACCTGGCTTGGAAGCATTATTGGATAAGTTGACATGACTAACCTAGAGCTAATAAAGTCCATTTCTAACCCTTCACCCAGCAAGATTGTGTTGGTAGTTATCGACGGTCTAGGTGGCTTGCCCAGTCCAGAAACCGGCAAGACGGAGTTGGAGACAGCTAACACCCCGAACCTTGACCGACTGGCAAGCTGGGGTATATGTGGCTTGACTGACCCGGTGAGCCCGGGCATAACTCCGGGTAGCGCTCCAGGTCACCTAGCTCTGTTTGGTTACGACCCGGTCACCTTTACCATTGGTCGGGGAGTGCTGGAAGCGATTGGCATAGATTTTGACCTTCAACCGGGAGATGTAGCGGCTCGGGCAAACTTTTGTACTGTAGATGAAACCGGCTTGATCGCTGACCGCAGGGCAGGGCGTATCTCTACTGAAAAATGCACCGAACTATGCCAGTTACTAGATGGACTGGTTATTGACGAGACAAGAATCATTGTTTGCCCGGTTAGGGAGCACCGTTTTGTGATAGTATTCCGCGGGGAGGGTCTTAATGCCGAGGTTAGCGATTCTGACCCCCAGCAAGTGGGGGTAGCCCCCAAGCCTATTACTGCCCTGAACGCAGAAGCAGACCGGTCGGCTGCTATTGCCAATCAATTTGTAGCTCGAGCCAAGACGACTCTGGCTGAGCGTTACCCAGCCAACATGATTCTCCTTCGCGGCTTCTCCAGGCTGCCTCAGTGGCCTACCATGGGTGAGATTTATAAATTGAAGGCAGCAGCTATTGCTAGTTATCCTATGTACCGTGGGCTGGCTAAGCTGGTTGGCATGGAGATTATGGATACAGGAACTAGCATTGAGGACGAGTTAGCCACGCTGAAAAAGAACTATACCAACTATGATTTTTTCTTCCTCCATATAAAAGGGACCGATGCTGCTGGTGAAGATGGCGATTTTGACCGTAAAGTGAGAATCATAGAGCAGATTGATACCGCTTTATCAGAGCTGATAAGCATCGAGCCTGATGTCATTGTGGTTACTGGCGACCACTCAACACCAGCCTTGCTTAAGGGGCATAGCTGGCATCCAGTACCCATCCTCCTATATTCCAAGTGGTGCCGTCCCGACCGTGTCAGTGAGTTCTCTGAGTCAGCTTGCCTCTCTGGGGGGTTGGGACGTTTGCCGGCGACAAAGGTCATGCCCCTGGCTATGGCTAATGCTCTGAAGCTAACTAAATTCGGTGCCTAAGAAGGATAAAGAGAGGCTTCGCCTCTCTTTCATAACCAATTGGGCTGAGGTTGATAAATGACCTCCACTGGAGAACAAAATGCGGGTGCCGATTATTGCTGGTAACTGGAAGATGAACACCACGGTAAGAGAAGCTACCGACTTGGTAGCTGAAATGCAGCCATTACTTGACCAGATAGATAATATTGAAAAGGTAGTTTGTCCACCCTTTATTTCTCTGGCTGCGGTGAGCGAACTGATTAGGGGAAGCTCACTAAAATTGGGAGCACAGAACGTATACTTTGAGGAAAAAGGGGCCTATACCGGGGAGATTTCGCCGCTAATGCTCGCCGACCTGTGTGAGTTTGTCATTATAGGGCATTCTGAGCGCAGGCAATATTTTAGCGAGACCGGAGAGATAGTTAATAAAAAGATTCTGGCGGCGATGGGAGTTGGTCTCAAGCCCATTTTGTGTATTGGGGAAAGACTAGAGGAGAATGAGGCCGGAAGGACGGAAGAAATAGTAATTGAGCAGCTAAGGTCGGCTTTAGCTGGGGTTGATTATCCCAGTGGCTTGATCATAGCCTATGAGCCCGTTTGGGCTATCGGTACCGGCAAGGCAGCTACGGGTGGGCAGGCAAACGAAACTATCGGCTTTATCCGTCGGAGAATAGCTAACTTATATGATGAGGAACTCGCCCGCAAGATACGTATCCTCTATGGTGGTAGCGTTACTGCCGCCAATGCTGGTGAATTTATGCAACAAGCTGAGATAGATGGTGCCCTAGTCGGTGGGGCAAGCCTGAAATCAAGCGAGTTTGTCAGCATTGTCCAGCAAGCCTCGAAAATCAAAGGGCATTCTTAAGGGAGACTGGTCGTGCCAATTTACGAGTATAAAGCGATTGGGAAAGGGTGTGAATATTGCCAACGTAAGTTTGAGGCGAAACAAGGAATGGACGAAGAGCCGTTAGGCAGTTGTCCTAAGTGCGGTGCTCCGGTGAGGAGGCTTTTCTCCCGACCATACCTATCTGTGGTAGAAGATTTAGATGAAAGAGAGCGACTGGTTAAGCATACCCCTGAAGAAGCAGATAAACTCGGGCTGATAGAAGGTTTCGCTGAAGATAAAATATACGACACTGAAAAATAAACTCAGAATATGAAAAATCTCAAGAATCGGTTGGTAGCTATAGTCGGTCCTACCGCGGTAGGTAAGAGCCGGTTGGCTCTTCGCTTGGCTCAGACCTATGATGGAGAGATAGTGAGCGCTGATAGCCGACAAATATACTGCCATATGGATGTTGGCACAGCTAAACCTACCTTGGAAGAGTTATCCCTTGTCCCCCACCACCTGGTTAATATTATTAATCCTGATGAGACTTTTAGCCTGGCTCAATATCAGGAGCTGACCTACCAGACTATTGACAGCATTTGGCAGCGAAACAAATTAGCCTTATTAGTGGGAGGTAGCGGACAATATGTCTGGGCAGTATTGGAAGGGTGGGGGATACCACGGGTGCCACCCGACCCGGAACTTAGATATAGCCTAGAAGAAACAGCCACAGCGGGCCCGGATGAGCTTTACCAGGAACTTATGAACGTTGACCCGGCAGCAGGGCAACGGATTGACCCACGTAATACCCGGCGTATAATAAGGGCTCTTGAGGTGCATAGAAGCACCCAGACCCCAATTTCTCAGCTTCAACAGAAAATAGCACCGCATTTCAAGACTCTGATAATAGGTCTGAAGGCAGACAGGGCAGAGCTATATCGTAGAATTGATTCCAGAGTTGACCAAATGATAGAACAAGGTTTAGTCGAGGAAGTGAAGAAGCTGTTCAATATGGGTTATGACTCCAATCTACCATCTATGTCCGGTATCGGTTACAAGCAAATTGCCATGTTTCTCAGAGGTGAACTGACCTTACCTGCTGCCATACAGCAAATAAAGTATGAGACCCATCGCTTTGTCAGGCACCAGTATAACTGGTTTCAGTTGAAAGATGACAGGATACAGTGGTTTGATATGCAGAACAAACCAGACTTAGAAATTACCAAACTAGTGGCTAAATTCATAAGGGGCGAGCACAAGGTGTTATGAAGTTCACCAAGATGCAGGCTGCTGGAAACGATTTTGTAGTGATAGAGGCGGCTGAAGCAGAGCGTAACTGGTCGAAAATGGTAGTAGCTATGTGCCACCGCCACTTTGGTATCGGTGCCGATGGTCTGCTGCTGATTCTGCCTTCAGTTGCTGCCGACTTCCAGATGCATACCTTTAATTCTGATGGCTCTGAGGCTGAGGCTTGCGGCAATGGATTGAGATGCCTGGCTAAGTATGTTGTAGATAGAGGACTAATCAATTCTAAGACGCAGGAAATATCAGTAGCAACGATGTCAGGGACAAGGAGAATCAAGCTCCATTATGAAGGGGATAAGATAGCCAGAATTCAGGTCGGTATGGGCGAACCAGAATTCAAAGCTGAAGAAATTCCGGTACTGATAGAACCGGGCAGGGGTGACTTACTTGACATAAAACCAATATTAGACTATCATGTTACTATCGATGGTGAGGAGCTAGCCCTGAGCTTTGTCTCTATGGGCAATCCCCATGCCGTTTATTTTTGTCAATCCCCAGTATCCGATTTTCCGCTATCTCAACTAGGACCGAAGGTAGAGCAGCACCAGATGTTCCCCAACCGGGTGAACTTTGAGGTAGCCTGTATAGTAAGCCGAAATTACATAGAAGCCCGGGTGTGGGAGCGCGGGGTAGGGGAGACACTAGCCTGTGGCAGTGGTGCTTGCGCGGTAGTGGTTACGGCTCAACTGCATGACTATGTGGATAAAAAAGTGGAGGTGAAACTGCCCGGCGGCGTACTGGAGGTGGAGTGGAATGGGGTAGGGGAAGTTCTTCTGAGCGGTCCGACTCAAGTTGTATTTACTGGATATTGGCCAGAATGAGGTATAGATGAGATGAGAATGTCAAGACGGGTCGAAGGTTTGCCTCCGTACCTTTTTGTGGAGGTAAATAAGAAGATTGCTGAAAAAAGGGCTAAGGGCGAAGACGTGGTTAGCTTTGCTATCGGTGACCCTGATATTCCCACGCCATCCCACATAATTGATAGGTTGTGTCAGGCGGCACAAGACCCGGCCAATCACCGCTATCCTGAGACTGAGGGGCTGCCTGCATTGCGCCAGGCTATAGCTGAGTGGTATAAGAAGCGATTTGACGTTTCTCTTGATGCTGATTCAGAGGTGTTACCTCTCATCGGGGCAAAGGAGGGTATTGCCCACATTGCTTTATGCTTTATTGACCGTGAGGATATTGCCCTGGTACCTGACCCAGCCTATCCTGTATATTCAATAAGCACCACACTAGCTGGCGGCAGGCCTTATTATATGCCGCTTAGGGAGGTAAACAATTTTCTGCCTGACTTGGAGGCTATACCGGCTCATATTCTAAAAAGAGCTAAACTCTTGTGGATAAACTATCCCAATAATCCAACAGGTGCTGTGGCTGACCTTAACTTTTTCGATAGGGTGGTTGAATTTGCTCGGCAGCATGACTTGGCTGTCTGCCATGATGGACCATATTCAGAGGTTACCTACGATGGTTATCAGTCAGTTAGCTTTATGCAGGCAGATGGAGCCAAGGAAATCGGAGTAGAGTTTCATTCCCTGTCCAAGAGCTATAATATGACTGGATGGCGGATAGGAATGGTGGTCGGCAATGCTAAAATGGTAGACGCCCTGAAGAGGATTAAGTCAAACCTGGATTCAGGTATCCCTCAGGCTATTCAATATGCTGCTATTGAAGCTTTGACTGGCTCCCAGGACTGCATCCAGGAACACAATGCCATTTACCAGAGACGCCGAGATTTGGTCGTTGATATGTTAAATGGCATCGGACTTGAGGCCAAGCCACCGAAAGCGGGGCTTTATATTTGGGCTAAGGTTCCTGAGGGCTATTCTTCTATAGACTTTGCTACCGATTTACTGGAGCGGGTTGGGGTAGTGGTTACTCCAGGGGTAGGTTACGGTAAGAGTGGCGAGGGATATGTACGATTGTCATTAACCATCCCAGATGCTAGGCTGGTGAAGGGTTTATCGCGGTTAGCCGAATGGCGTAGTACTGG
>Ga0114921_10001600_pt1 | contig 10462 bp, 11 predicted proteins | sample BentaG_FD_87016 | JGI IMG/M metagenome (GOLD analysis project Ga0114921, IMG submission 87016) | Deep subsurface microbial communities from South Atlantic Ocean to uncover new lineages of life (NeLLi) - Benguela_00093 metaG | ecosystem: Environmental > Aquatic > Marine > Oceanic > Sediment ...
AGTATAATTCTCATTGTCAGTGGCATTATCGCAAAATACGCTACAAAAATTCCAAATACAAAAAGTACCATGAATCCGGCCACAAATGTTGATATGTGTTTTTTCTCTGATGGATATAACGCCGGAGTGACAAATGCAAATAATTGATATGCAATTAATGGAGATGAAACAGCGATTCCAATCAAAAAGGCTAACGCGACATATATGTAGGCAGTATCCATCAGACCACCTGCTATGAGTGTTGCTTCACTTGGAAGAATATCATATCTAATCCTATGCATGATCACGGCTATTATCGGCTCGTAGATTCCTGATGGATCAAGTAGACCTTTTGGATTGGCTGGGAAGAAACCAATGAATAATCCAGAAACAATTACTGTTATGAATACGATTCTCATTCGGGAGAGAAATTCGTCTAAGTGATCCCAGAAGCTCATCCGTTCATGTCCGCGTGTATCGCTAATTTGAGTTCCCGCCTGATTGTTCTGCACTAGCTATTAACCGATATCCTATATTGTTATCGCTCATTATCAGAAAAACGAGTTAAACTTTTGGAATTCAAGTAATACTACTCAATTATAGCGCGCGCTTTTATACTTAATTTGGCAATTGGTTTTTTTCTCTTAAAAGGTTGTGGAGATGTTTTTCCGCGATTTTGAGTTCATTTTCACTGTTTATGTTAAAAAAAACTCTTAAAGATGGATCGATCTTCTTAATTGCGCTAATGTCTAAGTAATTTACTGATTCTAACATCGATATTAAATCTGAAACACGAGTACTATTGCTAATTTTTAGTTGACTCAAACATTGACAAGTTTTATCATATTCATAAACTGCATGGAGTGGTTCTAAATATCCGTTTGGCCAACGTGGAATCGCTAAATCAAATCCTATAGCTTTCTCAAAAAGTAGATTCAATACTTCACTTTTTATAAATGGCATGTCACATGCGATTATGGCTACGTATCCCTCAGAAAATTTGTTTAGGCCTGATATTAAGCCAGTTAAAGGACTTTTTAAACCTCCACCATCTCTGATAATTTCTATATCGCTAGGTAAAATCTTTTGAAATTCTTCGATAGAATCATTTTTGCTAATGCTGACAACAATCGAGTCAGTGATTTTTCTCGATTGATCGATTATGTATTCGATGAGCGGTTTATCTTTTAGTCTTACCAGTGCTTTATTTCTGCCAAATCTTATACTGGAGCCTCCAGCTAGAATGATTGCTCCGCGCATACAATCTTTACCGGTAAAAGATGAATTGATAAGGTTATGATTTTGATTCTTGTTCGCCAGGTTTTGATCCGGCTTCGGTGATCTCTTTAGATATCTGTTTCATAGTTTTACCTTCAGTTTGAATACCTAGTTTCTTCGCTGTCTCTAAAAGAAGGTCGGATTCCTTTGTTTGGTATTGCACTGGTTGTGATGGTTGTTGTGTTTGCTGAGTTGGGGTAGGAGTTTTTCCATCAGAAGCATCTTTAAACTGTCTTATTGAATCACCTATAGATTTTGCTAACTGAGGAAGTTTTTTAGGACCAAAAACAATCAGTACTATTGCTAATATTAGGGCTATTTCCCATGGACCGATAAATGGCATTTAACTATCCCACACTTCATCTAGTGAAGAGTATCCCATTATAAATGTTGACATTTTATTACCCTGTGTGTGTTTTTCCTAAAATTTATGGTTCTATCAGGTATGCTATATTTTTTCCTAGATCAATTTTTAGATCCTTAGAGATTGATAGGCATTTAACTCTGAACAATAAAGCGTGTGGTTTCGTCAATTTGTATTCAGTGATTGTCTCGTAGTGAGCCATGCCTTTCGCAATGACTAATTCGGCCTTATCATACTCATTGAGAAATTCTTTGCTACATTCTTCTAGAATTAATCCAACTGTATCTGTTCCAGTGGTAGTAACCTTGTCAGCAATTTTCGTTATATTCACTATTTTAGCGTCATCTAATGTTGCATCATTACTTATTGGATGAGCTTTGACCGCAACCGTAATAGATGCTCCCATATTCTTGAGTTGTTCAACTAGTATTTTGTCAAATGCAATTTCTCCAGCATTATCTGTTAGAAACAAAATATTATCAACTTTGTTGGCTAATTTTTCGATCTTGTCAATATGATCTATTCCAATGTCTTTTTCAACATCCTCAATCCACTTCGGGAGATCTTTATAATCAAAGTGATAATCTTTAATGCCGAATTCGAAAGCGTTACCTACTATTGAGATCAAGCAGGCTTTTCTGAATTTATCTGAAGGTTTTTCAGCCTTTTGTACATAATCTTGAGCCAGAGGTAGAAGCTCTATTGCTCTTTGATTGCTGATGATTTTTTCTTCGTGAAATGGATCAGGATTCTTTGAAGTTTCCTTTATTGTGCGATCTCTAATTGTTCCAAGATACGCGGGTGTAACATTTGGGCTTATATTACAACTTATAGCTTTGAACGAATCAAGAAGCGATTTAAGTCTTATTTCTGGATCATCTGAAGCTTTTTGTGATTCTACAAAAGCTCTATTGATTAGACAACTTGGACAATAGAGCTTTATCTTCACTTAGTTCCCTCATCTTTTTTAGCTTTTAAAGCGGCCTCAGCAAATTCTTTAAGAATACTTTCCCAATTAGAAGATTTAACAATGCCACTGGCCACTAGCACCCCACTACTACCTAACTTGATTGCTGAAAAAACATCTTCTCCACATGTGATGCCGGCTCCACATAGCACTGTGACGTTTTTATTTATTCGCTTTATTGCTTCAACTGATTTTGAAATAATTTCAGGTTTTGTTTTTGAAACAGCGACTCCAGTTCCTATAAGTTCAGGAGGCTCTATCGCGATTATATCTGGATCAAATGCGGCAACTGCCATCCCTACACCAGTAGTATTTGCACACACTGCGGAGATTAGACCTACTTCTTTGGTTCTCTTTATAGCGTTTTCAATATCTGAAAGTAAAAGCCGTCTTTCGGAATGATTCAATATTGTTCCTGCTGAACCAGATGATTTTACGGCCTCTGCAAGTATATGCCCAGTATGGGCTCCAGGAGTGATACCATCAATATGCTGAGAAAAAATAGGAATTTCAAATCGTTTCAATCTTTGTATATCTGTAAATTGGGGCGCCAAACCAATGCATATCCGAGTATCACAAGAAATCTGCTGTGCGATATCCGCTAATTCCTCGGCTTTCGCTCCCATCGTTTCTGAATATGATTTAAGGTTCACAAGGATGAACGGATAGTTTATTGCATTTGAGACCATTAAGACATTCACGCAACTAATAAAACGCATATATCTAAACTATATGAATTAACATATTACCCATTTCACCTAATTCTTTATTTTTCACTTTAAATCACGAGTTATAGCTTGATTATTGTCAATTCTTAGAGATTTCACATATTACGAACCTTGCTTTTAGATCAATGCAAAGTATTACGTCAAAAGATTAACTAATCTAAAAAACATGTACATAGAAGACCAAAGTATCAGAATAAGAAAATTATTAGAGATGAATTAAATGTCTGTTGACAAAACCACGATCTCCATAATAAAAGCTGATGTTGGCGGATTTCCAGGTCATCATGTTGTACATCCACAACAAATAGAATTAGCAAACCAAGAAATGAAAAAGGCAAAGGCCAATGGTTTGATTGAAGATTTTCATGTTACACATGTTGGCGACGATCTTGAACTAATAATGGGCCATAAAAAAGGTGAAAATGACAAAAGCATTCATGAACTAGCATGGAATACTTTCATTAATGTTACAGAAAAAGTCTCGAAACCCTTGAAACTATATGGTGCAGGCCAAGACCTTCTGGCTGATGCATTCTCCGGTAACGTAAAAGGAATGGGCCCCGGCGCAGCAGAAATAGAATTTGAGGAGAGAAAAAGCGATCCCATCCTGATCTTTATGGCAGATAAAACTGCACCAGGAGCATGGAATCTTCCTTTATACAAAATTTTTGCAGATCCTTTCAACACAGCCGGACTTGTTATTGACATCAATCTTCATGATGGGTTCATATTTGAAGTTCTAGACACACATGATGGAAAGATTGTAAAATTGAAAGCACCAGAAGAATCATATGACCTATTAGCATTGATTGGGGATACAAGCAGATATGTCATTTCAAAAATCTATAGGTCAGATGGAATGCCCGCCGCAGCAGCAAGCACAACTAAGCTTTCGTTGATTGCTGGAAGATACGTAGGAAAAGATGATCCTGTTTGTATCATTAGAGCACAAAGTGGTCTGCCAGCAGTTGGAGAGGTGTTAGAAGCCTTCGCTTTCCCACATCTCGTACAAGGGTGGATGAGAGGGTCGCATAATGGACCATTAATGCCTGTAAGCGTTTCCGAATCTCAAAACAAATGCACTAGATTTGATGGACCGCCTAGAGATGTGGGATTAGGATTTCAAATATGTAACGCTAAACTCATAGGACCCGCTGACATGTTCAACGATCCAGCATTTGACAGATCAAGATCAATAGCCGGCGAAATAGCTGATTATATGCGATTACATGGTCCTTTCATGCCACATAGACTCAGTTCTGAAGAAATGGAATATACCACATTGCCTGAAGTACTCGATAAGCTAAAAGACAGATTCCAAAAGGCAGAATAGGAAAAACAATATAGTCCGAAATCAAACAATTTACGTTTAACATGAAAAAAAGAGTTGGCATAAACGGGTTCGGCAGAATAGGACGTAATTTCTATCGAGCCTCTCTGCGAGACAAAGAATTCCAAGATCAATTTGACATAGTCGCAGTAAATGATATCACGGATTCTCGAACGTTAGCACATCTACTGAAATACGATTCAGTATTAGGGAAACTAAATAATACAATAGAAGTTGAAGAAAATGCCTTCAAAGTAGATGGCAAAAAAATTGAAGTTCTTCGAGAAAGAAATCCATCAAGTCTACCATGGAAAGATCTCAAAGTTGAATATGTTCTTGAGGCAACTGGACTTTTTACACATCGTGATGATGCAGCTAAACATATTGATGCTGGAGCCAAAAAAGTAGTGATAACGGCACCGGCAAAAAAGCCTGACGTAATGATTGTACTAGGAGTTAACCATGAAGATTATGATCCAGTTAATCACGAAATAATCTCTATGGCATCTTGTACAACAAATTGCATAGCTCCAATGGTAAAAGTTCTGAATGATATTTTTGGTATTGAATATGGATTAATGTCAACTTGTCATGCTTATACTAATGATCAAAGACTACTTGATCTTCCGCATAGAGATCTTAGAAGAGCCAGAGCCGCCTGCCTATCGATAATTCCCACAACCACTGGTGCAGCTAAAGCAGTCGGAAAAGTTATTCCAGAAATGGAAGGCAAAATGGATGGTGTTGCGTTAAGAGTTCCCGTTCCAGATGGTTCTATAATTGATTTTGTAGCTCATCTAAAAAAAGACACCACAGTAGAAGAAATAAACTCTGCTTTAAGGAAGGCTTCCGAAACAACATTGAAAGGCATTCTCGATTATTCTGAAGAACCTTTGGTCTCATCAGATATTGTGGGAAATTTCAATTCCTCAGTAATTGACGGCCTGAGCACCATGGTTATTGGAAAGAGATTCGCAAAAGTCTTCGCTTGGTATGATAATGAGTGGGCTTTTTCATGCCGCCTTGTAGATCTAATAAAGTATATTGAAAAAAAGGGTGCAAGCCAATAAAAACGCTTGTTTTGTGAAAAGTCTTTTTTTTATTTTCTATTTACTTGTAATATTATTTTTTCGAATGGCAGGATGCATAATATTTTTCTGTTTAATAGTATATTTTTTTTATTCTCTTAGACTACACATACAACTGTGATGTCATTAACGTTTGATCCTGTTGGTCCTGTAATGATTAGATCGTCTATTTTCGAAAAGAAGTTATACGAATCATTATCGTTAAGCATCTTTTTATTGTTAAGACCAGACTTTTGAGCTCTTAAAAGAGATTTGCCATCGACTATTGCTCCTGCCGCATCTGTTGGCCCATCAATGCCATCAGTTCCGATTGAAGCTATTGCAACACCTTCCATCTTATCGATTTTTGATGCAGCACTAAGTACAACCTCTTGATTTCTTCCTCCCAATCCTTTTCCTTTTACCGTAACTGTTGTTTCTCCGCCAACAATAACTGCTGCAGGTCGCGTAATAGGATTTCCAGAACTGAAGATCTCTTTGGCAATTGCACCCAAAAAAATACCTATATCTTTTGCTTCGCCTTCCATATGTGATGTTAGAAAAAGAGTGTTGAATCCAAGTTCTGTAAGTTTCTTTTTAGCTGCAAGACATGCTAATCTGTTGTTTCCAAGCACTATATTGTGTACGTTGTCGAATACGGAATCATCCGATTTTGGTGTTTCAGGTATTTTACCATCAAGACCCATTTCAAGGATTTTCTTAATTGATCCTGGAATTTTTTTAGATAATTTGTATTTCTCAAAAATATCAGCTACATCTTGGTATGTTGTGTGATCAGGAGCTGTAGGACCTGAAGATATAGTATCTAAAGGATCGCCCACAACATCAGAAAGAATAAAACTGACTAATGTCGCAGATTGTGCTCTCTTGGCAAGCCAACCTCCTTTAAAGTCTGATAAATGTTTTCTCACGGCATTTAATTCGTTAATAGTTGCACCGCTACGTAGCAATAAATGAGTTACAGTCCGTTTATCGTTGAGGGTGATTCCTTCCTTGGGTAGTGCCATCATGGCTGAACCTCCTCCAGAAATTAGGCAAATAATGAGGTCTTCTTTACAGGTATTCTCAACAAGTTCAAGCATTTTTCTTGCACCCGACATTCCATTTTCCGTTGGAATGGGATGCCCAGCTTCATTCAGATAGATCTTTTTTGTAGGGTAATTTACAGATGTCCCGTTCAGAATGTTTACTATGCCATGCGTTATTCTATCGCCTAACAAATTCTCAAGGGCCTGAGTCATTGGACCGCTGGCTTTTCCTCCGCCAATCACAATTATGTTTTTAAATTTGTTCAGATTGAACTGCTTTGAACCAATCGTCAGTATTGAGTCTGATACCGAAACATTATCGATGATCAATTGGTAGGGATTTGATGATAATAATGCAGACTCGAATGCTAGTAAAATGGCATCTCTAACTTTGCGATCAGTTGGTGTTGTGGAGTTCTCAAGAATTTTATTTTTATTCTTGATAGGAGACATAAATTTCTTCCATCTATTATGTTAAACCATTTTTGTTTCAGAAAGCTGACGTATCTTCATAACATCAGGATTTACTAGTTGTGGAGGGTTCACTCCTTTAAACACGTTCAGCAAATTCTCAGTAGCCATGTTAGCCATACCGTGTCTGGACTCACGAGTAGCACTGGCAATATGAGGTGCGATAGTTACATTAGCAAGTTCTATTAGTGGATTATCAGGATCAATTGGCTCTTTCTCGAATACATCTAATCCCGCTCCAGCGATAGTTCGATTTCTCAGAGCAGAAATAAGTGCATCTTCATCAACAATCGGTCCACGTGAAGTATTAATTAAATGGGCAGTAGGTTTCATCATTTTAAATTCATTATGACTAATGAGATTCTGTGTTTCCGGAGTTAAAGGCACGTGAATAGAAATGAAATCGGATTCCTTCAGAAGCGTTTCTAAAGGTACATATTCTATACCAAGATTCTCTTCTTTTTCTTTTGAAGCACGTATAACGTCATAATAGATTAATCTCATCTTGAAGCCTTTTGATCGCTCCGCCACACCTGTTCCTATCCTTCCTAACCCAATTATTCCTAGAGTTCGACCGTAAATTTCAGATCCCAGAAACATTGTTAATCCCCATGGGATCTTCCATTTTTTATCTCGAACATATTTGTCAGCTTCAGCAATTCGTCTGGCAGAGGATATGATCAGTGTCCATGCAAAATCAGCAGTTGCATTTGTTAATATCCCTGGAGTATTAGTCACATAGATGCCTTTTTTTGTAGCTTCTGAAACATCGATGTGATTGAAGCCAACACTTATTGAACTAATAACTTTCAGTTTAGAGCCATAAGAAATAATCTCTTTATCTATCTTTTCGATTAATGAGCATAATAATCCATCTTTATTTTCTACCCGCTTAATGATTTCTTGTTTGGAAGGTGACGTCTCTTTGTCGTTAATTTCAACATCGCAGAATGATTTTAGTATATTCAATTCTTTCTCTGGGATCTTTAATGTTACATACACTTTTGGGCGGGTCAATCTTTACACCTTCGGGTTACGTCCTACTAGGCTCTCTAATATTATTAAGAGTAATCTAAGAATTTTAAGAAAAAATCCACTCTATTTGAATGAATTATTGGCCACAAATCCTCAGTAGTTAGGTTTATATTAACTCGTGAAATCCAAGTTTGATAAAAATTTATGATTTGGTGAATGAAGTTTGATAATTACTGAATCCTGCGTAGGATGCACAAGATGTGTACCATATTGTCCTGCTGGTGCCATATCGCTAGGTAAAGACAAAAAAGCCCACATAGACCGACATAAATGCATAGAATGTGCCGTATGTTTCAACAATGCCGGCTGCCCTGTTAATTCATTTCAGTTGGAAGAATTAGAGTTCCCACGTTCCGTTAGAGAAGTTTTTGCCACAGTCTACAAAGCACACAAAGATACCAATGTTCCAGGTAGAGGAACTGAAGAAATGAAAACCAATGATGTAACCGGCAGATTCAGACCAGGAATGGTAGGTTTCTCCTGTGACATGGGTCGACCAGGCGTTGGTTTGGAACTCAAAGACGCTGAGAAACTCTGTATGGCATTGGCGAAACATGGTGTAGAATTTGAACCTCTAAATCCATTGACAAGTCTAATGTCTGATAAAAAAACTGGTAAACTTCGTGACGATGTTTTGGGAGAAAGAGTTCATTCATGTATACCAGAATTCACTATCAATGAAGAAAGGTTTCCAGAAGTTCTAGAAGCGCTTAAAGAAGTTTCTAAAGAGATAAATACCGTTTTCAGTTTGGGGCTATGTGTAAAAATCAATGAAGATGGATCTGTTCCAATAATGAAGTACTTGGATGACAATAAGATACCATATTACCCTGGCGGTAAGACTAACATCGGGATAGGAGTCCCGTTAGCAAAATTCTGAGGTGACTAAACATGACTCATACTCTTCACAGATCTGGAACACAAGAATCTTTGTCAAGGGATTATCCGATACTCGTAATAGCGGCTCAATCAGTAAATGCCAAGGATTCAGGGCCTCAATTCAAGAAAGCTCTTGAGATAATCCTGAAGCATAACCCAGTTAACGTAGGAGATATGCGAACAGGTAATTATTTTAGGAAAGGTTTGAAACCCGTTCTTAATAACACTAAAGATAATTCAATAGCACATGGCGTTTTCACAAATAAAAAAGACTTGGAGGAATGTCTCAAAGAACTTGCTGACGCAAAACTTGGACCATCAGTGGTCGCGACAGGTCTATTTTCAGAAGTCTGGGATTCACTGAAAAAAATCGGTCTAAAACCACATTCAGTCAACATATCTTTGGGTGTCTGGGGTAAAAAAGAATTACTTCCAGATCAAGAAATTCTCGACATAACAACGATGTGCGGTCATCACTGTGTCTCACCATTACTGGTTAAAAAGATGGTTAGTGACGTAAAAAGAGATAAAACATCTATTGAAGAAGCATCTCGTGAACTCGCTAAACCATGTGTATGCGGAGTTTTCAACACTCTTAGGGCCGAGAAGCTTTTAGAGAACCTAATAAACAGATCTTAAACAAACATTATTGATCATAGAGGTTTGTAAATATGACAATGCTTTTGATTGCTGCAGACAGATGTACTGGCTGCAGAATGTGCGAACTAGTATGCTCACTAGTTCATGAAGGAGCCTTCAATCCAGACAAGTCTAGAATATGGATCGAATTCGAAGGTATGCCAGAGCTTTTCCATCCAAACGCATGCCGTTCATGCGGTAAACCTCCATGCGCCGATGCATGTCCGACAGAGCCAAAGTCAATTTATCGAGATGAGAAAGTTGGCGGTGGTATGAAGATACTTGAGGATGTCTGTATTAAATGTGGTAAATGTATTGAGGAATGTCCGTTCGCAGCGATAGACTGGCACCCTACAAAGAAAACACCACTGGTTTGTGATGTATGTGATGGCGAGCCAGAATGTGTAAAATTCTGTTCACCCAACGCGCTACTTACCGGAGGAAAATCAGCCTTAGCTGCTGAAAAACGTAAAGATTTCGCAGCAGCTCAAATAGCTAAAATGCGTGAAAAAATTTCAAAATAAAAAAATGTGAGAGTTAAAAGAATTGGGAAAGGTCACAGTGAAATTCTTCTCACATTTAAGATATGCAGCGGGAATGAAAGAAACTGATATGGAAATAGACGATGGAGAGACGTTGATAAAATTGATCGAAAGATTAGGAAAAAAGTTTGGAT
>Ga0114921_10001601_pt1 | contig 10460 bp, 9 predicted proteins | sample BentaG_FD_87016 | JGI IMG/M metagenome (GOLD analysis project Ga0114921, IMG submission 87016) | Deep subsurface microbial communities from South Atlantic Ocean to uncover new lineages of life (NeLLi) - Benguela_00093 metaG | ecosystem: Environmental > Aquatic > Marine > Oceanic > Sediment ...
CGGTGTCCGCGTAAATAGCCGGGTTGGTCTGGTCGTTGAAATCTGCGATAGCAAAAAACGATGGGCTGACAGGGTTGGTGATATCGACACCGTAAATGTCCCAGTCTCCCTCAATAAGCTCCTGCCAGACGATTTTACTGCCGTAGATGTCGGGAGCATTCTGGTCGTTTGTTGTAGGGTCGACAGCAAATTCCACCCAATCGCCTGCCTGCACAAGAGATACAGAGGTGACGGTGAAAAGTATGACGGCCGCCAATGTTATCAAATATCTCTTTCTCATTGCTCCACCCTCCACTGAAATACTTACTGGTCGGTATCTTCAGCATTCTGTGCTCTGATTTTCTCCAAAAGGTTGAGCAGTATTGTTGCAGAGGCTGCATTTTCCAAATCTTCGCCAGCCCGGCGTAGCGGCTCAACGGCCTCGTCGATTTCGCCGATGCCGAGCAATTGATAGCCCAGAAGAAGCTGCAGGTCACCGTCAAAGCTGTAGAGTTCGGCTTTTTCCGCAAGCCGGTCAATTTGTTCAAAGAGGATGTCATCTTCGGCGTATAGCCCGCGAGGATAGAAAACGCCTTCCTTTTCGGGTGTAACATTCGCCAGAGCTGCTCTAAGGACCTCAGCCGCCTCTGTGTACTTCTCGTCGGCAAAAAGGGCCTGAGAATAGGCAAAGGGAAGTATCATATCATCAGGTGCAAGCTCGATTGCTTTGGCGAATATGTCCGCAGCTATGTCGTACTCGCTGGCTTCAAACGCCTCGACAGCATCTTCGAAATAGCTGTCAGCCAGAGTTTCCGGCTCGGGTTCACCGACGGCCTGCTGTGCAAGTTTCTCGCGGACATCGGCGAAGGTGGTATGGTCTACGGGCCTGATGCCATCTGCTGCCTGGTAGGACTCAGTTGGAGCAACATCGTCGTCATTGTAGTAGTTGTAGGTGTAGTAATTGTACGTGTCACCTTGTACTTCACGGGCGATAGGATAATAGCCATACCACTGGTAAGGGTGGCAGCCATACCAGTAATAGCGGATATGTCCGTATCCTACGGGCCAGTATCCACCGAGGCTTACAAAAACGTATTTGCGGTGATAGTAAGGGTAAACATACCGAAACGCGAAGTGACCACCAAAGCCGTAGTACACACCAAAACGATACCTGGGCCAGACGATTCTGTGGCATAGCCGCCCACGGTGGTCCCGGTATACATGCTCGTGACGATGGACGCGCTTGAATACACGCGGAGGGTCGCGATATATCACGGTGAAATCTCTCCCTCTTCGATGGCGTTCGTGACTTTCACCTCTTCGGCCAACATCGCCCGAATCCCTGGAATCAGTAACAATTCGCTTCCTATTCGTAATCCTGTTTCTGGCACGGTTTACTACCTTGGCACCTCTGGTAGTTTCGCGACTTTCTGAAACAGCTTTTTCCCTTCTTGAACGAGTTGATATTCTGTTGACAACTTTGAGGTTTATATTTTTGCGTTCTCGACCAGCCTCACTTCGCCTTTCTGATTTTCCAATTGCCTTGGATTTTCTTGCATCTTCACGGTTATTACGACTCACTGGCTTGCTGATGTCGATTTTTGACTTACTGTCGCGAGTCACCTTCCTTGCGGTGGTGACAGAGGATGTTTCCTTACTGCTCGAGCTGCCGATACGCGCCGTCTTATCCGACCTTATGCTGATTCTTGACTTACTGTCGCGAGCAACCTTCCTTGTAGTGGTAGCAGAAAATGTTTCCTTACTGATCGAACTGCCTATGCGGGCTGTTTTATCCGAGCTTATGTAACTTCCCAACCTTGCAGTTGCCTTTTTTACCGCACTGGAACTTACTCTTGCTAACTTTCTGCCTGCGGAAAGGCTGCGGGTGGACTTGGGAGCACCACGAGTGATATTGAGTCGCCGGGTAGCAGAACGGCTGGATGTCACACTACGGGGTTGACGGGCGGGGGTTCTAACTATTCTTGCGGCCTTACTTCGGCTTGGCGGCTTTGAAGTGCTTAATCCGATGCGAGACTTGGCAGGTCGCGAGGGGGCGCTAATTTTAGGACGGCTTTTGGCGGCATTCGAGGGTCGCCGGACGCTCGGAGCAGCAGCAGCTTTTCCAACCTGCCGACTTTTTTGACCACCGCCGCTCGATTTACCGCTTCTTTTGCGGCCTTCCTTTGCTAAGGCAGACTCGGTGAGCAGCATAAAGGCCAAAATTAGCGTTACAAAAACAATTCTAATATTTTTCCAATTCATCAGCGTTAACATGACGTGTCTCCTTTCCCTGGCGGTTGTTCCAATTCGATACACCAAACGAAAGGCTTTCGAGTCAGGCCGCCAGATTACGCTCTCCTTTCATTACCTTGAAATTAGATGCGATTTTTTGACCAGTGACCGCGAGGCCATTTGTCTTTTATCACCTCCTTTCTTCTCTCCGAACCTATAGTTACTCGAGACAGCTACGAACCATTCTTTCTTATCAACTGGATTATCGGATGTCTGACATTCAGTCCGCATGTCAAACATCCTGAACTTTTATCCTTCAGTATTAATTATAGACCGATAACATAAAAAGTCAAGCATTTTTTTCATTTTTGTAAGATTTTTTTTGCATACACTTGTCTAATGCCATAAGCATAGCTTAAACAAGCACTTAAAGTTGCTGTAATGTCCTTCCGATAAAGATATTGACAAATTAGTTTGCTGTTTTTTGCGCCAGAGAGTATAATTTTGGATAGAATGCGTTCTCCGAAATGAGCATCAGAACTGGACATAAGAGGACTTAACCAAGGAGAAAACGATGGCCCAAAAGGTTAGAAACCCGTTAGCTCAAGCGCTCGGTTTGGTGTTGCAGAACATGAGGGACAAGATGGGCGGCATTTCCTCTTCTGAAATAGCTTCCTCATTGGGGCTGGCTGCATCGCACTATCGAATGATTGAAGCTGGCTCTGCTATACTCCAGCCATCAAGAGCGATAAGGATTGTCCAGACATTCGAAACAATCGAGTTTGTTCCTTTGTGTCAAGTATTGGTTTCAATCCAGATACTCGACTCGGCAAAGCAGTCCATACAAGATATGCGAACTACTGCCGGTCTGTTGATAGAAGCTACCCCCGCACTGTCGAAAGTGTTGAAAGGCTTTGATGAGCTCTGGGAAATAATGGATACCGCAGAACCAAGCGATGTCGCACGGAAAATTAGCTCTCGGGGTATCGTGAAGGAGTTGGGGTCTTTCTTGACAACTGAACCTGTTAGTTTTACAGCGGAAGAGATAAGTCATTTCATGAGTCCAACCTATCAGTACCCAATTTCTGGACAGTTGTACGATAAAATAGGAAACATTTTGCAAGGAGTTGCTCCATTTTATCTGGACACAGTGTTGCAACTGGTCGATAACCTGAAAAATATCACCCCCCGCGTAACGCCGGAAGAACTGGCCAAATGGGAATCTTTGCATAAAAGCAGAATCTCGCACATAATCGGGATCGTTCGAAAACCTGAAATTGTATTAGATTTTGGTACCTTTGATTATACTTTTCTCTGGCAAGAGAATTTCCAGAAAATGCTGATAATCTACCGTGATAAGCCCGAAAGTCAAACCGAACCAGTGCATCGCATGATTGCGGATTGTCTCAAAGCAAGGTTTGAATCTGAACGTGTCAAATACGAGCGAGAGCTAAAGACCTTCGATGAAATTGTGAGCGGGAAGCTGACAGTCAAGTTTGGAAAGCACATTGCAAGCCAGATAGATAAGGTATTGTTGTACAGAGGTGTTCAGATGAACAACCTTTGGGTTTATATTATGGTTAACGGTTATGCGGTCCCTTTTATTGATAATGCGACTGTTGATTCAGCTGCCGCAGACCTTTACGGCACAAGTCTGGCCTATGACGAGACATGCGAGAAATTGGTTAGTATCAGGGAAATATGTAGTGATATCGGATTCACAGTTTGAAAATCTTGATTTACCCTCAGTCAATATAGTAAGAACAATACCAAAGATTTCTGAAGAAGAACTCTTTTCATACAAGCGATGCTACATTGGTATAAGTCTTGACAATCCTATTTTCGAAGGAAAGTCTTTGCAAGCATTGCTGTCATGGGGTGTCGGACACTTTGACCAATGTTTAGTCGTAGTGGGCGATTACCTCCAGCGGTACAACGAGCGTATCCTTAATGGCTTGAAAGATGACGCAGCGATGAAGGCTGCTCAAGATGCTGGTGATTCGTTTATGTACACGGCAAACGAACTGCTGCAACAACTTCCCAGCCAAAAAATTCGCCTGACCCGATGGAAACCATATCTTCAAAGCAGCGAGTACAAGAAATCGAAAGCTATCTTAGATGGTCTTTTTGCTTCGGATTCCGACTTCAGGGCATCAGTGGAAAAAGACGCTTTTTCTTTTGCCAGAAGGCAAACAAAACAAAACCGACCGCTGGCAGTACCAATGGAGGATGCAATAAAGCTTTCATGCCAGTATCTTCTGGAAGAGATAGCAGTTTTCAGCACACTGTCGGAACAAGGTTGGAAAGTTGAATTATACCCGGGGCCAGAATTGAACGTGCTCGTAGATGTGGCCAAAGGCAAGTATTTGGGTGTTCCTAAGGGTCTCAAAGAAAGAATTAATGTCGAACTGAAGATACATGAAAGCACGATAGATTAACTATGAGTACCGTTGTGATAACTGCGCTTCTGCTGGCAGTGATTATTTACATTTCTGTTGGTCTGTTCTTAGGAAAACAAACAAGAGGCATCGCCGATTTGCTTCCACTGGCGCTTAACAGGCAGGCTCGGGTAAAAAATGCTTCTGAATTTTCCGCCAGTACAGTGGCAACAACTATTTCGCTCGCAACCGTTGTGATGGCCTTTTTTGAGCTGGCCCAGGACCTTGGCGTATGGCTTTTCTGGACCGTTATCACTACCTCAGCCGGACTATTTGTAGTACGGTTATTTGCAAAAAGAATCTGGGAACGAATCTCTGTTTATAGCCATCGCCCAACATTACATGAATTCTTAGGCAAAGAATATGGTTCCGAATTCCTTTCCTATGTGGCCGCTATCTGCAATAGTTTGGGCTTTCTGGGGGCCTTTGCGGTTGAATTGACTGTCGGCTCAAAGCTTTTCGCCTGGCTGGTCCCAGCAGTGCCTACCTGGGCCGTCGTCATAGTTCTGTCAGTAGTTGCCCTTGTGTATACCGCTGCAGGAGGTTTTCGTGCGGTAATCGTAACGGATAAAATACAGATGATTTCAATATGGTTGCTGCTGCTTACATTACCCAGCTTCTATATATATTACGTAGTAACTCACGGCGGCTGGGCGGAAAACTTTATCAAAATACCGCCGGAAACACTGAGTCTCTCATATAGGGAAGGGCTGATACCTTTTGTCTTAGGCATTTTTGTAATTAATGTCCCCACTTATGTTTCGGATATGAGCATATGGCAGCGAATAGCCGGAGCACAGAAAACTCAGACGGTAACTGGTGGATTATGGGCCAGTGTTTTTAGCTCTGCGGCAACATGGGGGTTGTTTGCCACACTTGCATGCTTTGCCCTGATAGTAGCAGAGCCTATTGAGGGTGTTAACCCTTTAGTCTCCGTGTTGAATGTGGTTGGCAGCACGAAAGGCTTCCTTTCCGTCTGTGTATTATTTTTCGTGGTTCTCGGATTATATGGGGCGATGCTATCAACCGCATCTACACAACTTATAGCGGTATCGCATACCCTTTATGAGGACGTTTTTTCACGCATCAGAAAGCACTCTTTCAAAGAAAGACTCGAATCAAAAAGTGAACTGCATATTTCAAGGTCTATATTCATCCTTGCGGCAGTGATCTCAATTATATTAGTGGAGCTGTTATCAATTAGTGGGTTTTCCATAGTGGACCTGGTTTTTGCGATCTACGGAGCACAGCTTGGCCTCTGCCCTCTTGTAATTTCGGCGCTGCTTCTGAGGAGAGAACGGCTCAAAGGCCTATCTATCTGGGCGGCCTTGGCAGTGTCTGCAGGATTTATGGCGGGATGGGGAACTGCTATATATGGAAGGCTCGCAGGAAACACGAGCGTGGTATTTTTGGCGCCTGTCTCCAGTCTGATTGTTTCGTCATTCTTTCTTTACCTTGGTTTTTTAACAGGCAAAACAAGGACATTACAGCCCTAATGAACTGGATTTTAATAACAGCCATCATCAAAGCAAGGAGAAACGGGTTACTGCGTTTAGTGCCTGCAAAGGAGCCGACACGGCTCGATTGCCTCACTCACAACTGTGCTAAGTGCTGTAAGACTCCAGGTGCACCCGTGGTAACACCCCAGGAGGCTGAACGAATAGGTTATCAATGGATTCTAAAAGACAAATGCGGGATGTTTGTAAAATCAGTTAATTCTGCTTGTTGTCTGCTTAAAGATGGTCTTTGCTCACTCTACTCAGATAGGCCCAAGGGCTGCCAAGAATACCCTTGGTATAACATAGACGGGCAGCTATACTACGATTCCGGCTGCCCCGGAATCAAACATGATAAGGATGAACGTCCCAATGTTGATGATATTCAGCCTTTCGAAAACTTTTTCCCCCGAACGCCGCGACTTGTCCTTTCGTTGATAAAGAAAATTTGTGTTAAAAGCAAGTAGTCACGCCTGAAAAAGCAAAAAAGCGACCTCTTGATTAACAAGGCGTTACAAGAATGCGCCTGAGAGGACTCAAACCCCTAACCTTCGGTCCGTGGCCCTTAAGAGCAGTCGTAAGATTATGCCAACAAAGGGCTTAGAACGCACCTTCGGGGTAAAAATGAGGTTTACAAGTGAATGACAAGTCACTGAGAAGTTGTTAACAAGCTGTCATCACATGACGACTGACCCACTTTGGCAAAAATTGTAGATAAGGGAAAGCGACTATTAAGCGTAACTGTCTAATACCGATTAACTTAGGAACGAGGCCGATGGGACTCGAACCCACAACCTTCGGATCGACAGTCCGATGCTCTAGCCAATTGAGCTACGGCCCCATAATTTCTGTCAACCAACGCAATATAGCACTATGCCAACTCTCATGTCAACTGTTTTTACACAAAACCAGCTTATCAGCCGGCACAAGCCCGGCACAGATGAGCTTAATGTCCAAGAAATAACTTCAAAAAATCTGAACCTTTCCCCACCAAAATCCGATTTTGTTGCAATATTGATGTGCCTCGTGTAGAATAAACTTACTGGCTTGCACCATCTGCTTCTTCGGGGTGTAGCTCAGTTTGGCTAGAGCGCCTGCTTTGGGAGCAGGAGGTCGAAGGTTCAAATCCTTTCACCCCGATTAAAAAATCTGGCGTGCTCCCCGAAAATTGGTCCAGTTTTAGTGAGAGTACAATCGAGTAATTTGGCATATTGTTATGACCAAAGAAAGGAGATTGTACTCATGAAAAAGCGTTACAGCGGACCACAGATCGTAGCAAAGCTAAGGCAGGCAGACGTGCTTATAGGCCAAGGTAAGACCGTTCCAGAAAGTCTTGAGTCATTTGCAGATGAAGCCTCGAGGTAAAACCCGTGAAAAAACAGGCAATGCTGGACAAATGGTCTGCATTTGTCAGCTTGGAGCGATATAGCTCCATGCCCTGTTTTCACAAGAATTTGGCCAAAAATTCGCTCCAAGTCCAAAGAACCACTGTTTTTTGACAGGTAGCCCACCTCGTATTTTAGTGCGTGAAGTGTGGTTCTATCAGTTTCTTTGAGGCCCTATGGCGTTTAAGGGGCGGTTTTAACACCTTCAGGCCGCTCTATTCCGACTTGCGCAAGACAGGGGCGAGAAGAAATTGGCCCCAGAAAACCCAAAAAAATAATCGACTTTAGAATTTTACTATTGACATTCAGAAAGAAAAATGATATTAAATGGTAGTGTGAGTTAAGGTGTTTATATAAGTGGCAGGCGAGGAGCTTCGCTTCAAAGAAATCACACTCGAAGATGTGCTCTTGCTTTGTTGGCCCAGTAGTTGGGAGGAGGGACTAAAAGTGCGGAGGACCGCAAAGGAATTTTTTGTAGTTGTGTGCGGGTTTGGTTCGCGGCATAACACCCGGGGGGCTGTTGCATACCTACTAAACACAGCCTTTTCTGAATGTCTCGAAACTTATGGGCTCCCTGGACAAATCAAATCACCTGGCTCAGAAAATGCAGACCTGCTCGCGGTCTGCACATAGTGTGGAGAGAGGGATAAGACTGTGCAGAGAAAGAGAGAGAGAGAGAGGGCCTTGTGGGGTTCAGCAAAAGCTTAGGGAGGCAATCAGGACGTGTAAGCGACTACCTTGTTTGGCAGCCATCTATATTCCTGAGGATTATCGAAACAATTAAGACCGTTGCTCTTCGTGACTGCCCCGTCATCATTGTTGGCGAAACCGGAACCGGCAAGGAAATGCTTGCTCGTCAGATCCATGCGCACAGCCCCCGTGCCGATAGCATCTTTGTGCCCGTAGATTGTGGCACTCTGAAGGGGCAGCTTTTTGAAAACCACTTGTTTGGTTATGTGAAAGGTTCTTTTACAGGAGCTATTAGCGACACTTTGGGTGCTTTCAGGGCTGCTGACGGCGGCACTATATTTCTTGACGAAATCGAGGAACTGAGCCCCGTTTTGCAAGCAAAACTGCTGAGGGTATTACTGGAGTCTCGCGTAACACCCGTAGGTTCAACAAAGTCATTTCCTGTTAACGTACGTGTAATTTGCGCCACATCTTGTGACCTCAGGCGTATGGTCCGAAATGGCAAGTTCCGGGCCAATCTATATTTTCGCCTCAACATTGCACAGTTGGAACTTCCACCGCTGCGAGAAAGAAAAGAAGACATCATTATTCTGGCTAAATATTTTCTCGACAGACAGGCTGAGCTTTACAGTGAACACCCAAAAACGCTATCTCCAGCAGCCATAAGAATCTTGACTAATTACAACTGGCCTGGAAATATTCGAGAACTTGCAAATGTAATGGAACAGGCATATGTTCGAAGTGATTCAGATGAGATTAGACCTTACGCGCTTCCAATGGATATGCTCAGCGAGGATATATTGCCCGAGCACGAGGAGGCCTTCCCTACTCTGGATCAGGTCAATAAAAAACTGGTGATTCGCGCATTGGAAGCAACAAACGGCCGCAAAATGGCAGCGGCTAAACTGCTTAGAATCGACCACCGCAAATTATCTCGTCTCCTCGAAAAATATGGTCTTCAGTCCACATGGAAATAAGCACGCCTTTTGTAGTAGTCTAATCTGCAATTTGTGTCTCAAAGTTTAAAGCTTCCCCCGTTTAGCCTGCGTCACCTAATCTCGCCCCTATCGTATAGCTCTTGTGAGACTTACTATCTTGGTAATTATTTACCAGAATGGTAAATTCATTGTAAGACCAGACGGTCTCGGGGCTTGCGTTAAACTTAGCAAGATTCTGTTACCAAAATGGTAAGCGCTCGACAGATTAGTCGATAACCAAGCTCGAAATCTTACGGGTTCGCAATCCTAATATAATCAAGCACTTAGAACATTTTACTGAAACAGACCCAGTATGGCACGACCCTTGCTACATAAGTCTCATAATTTGGAAACCTAACTTTACGTTGAAGCTTTTCAGGTTTGAACCAGTGCTTACAAGGAGGACTGAATAGCTGTGCGTGTTGTTGTTGCAAATGTATTGACAGTAGGCGTTACTGATAGAAGCAAAGCACTGAATGTATTGCCGGTTCGACTCCTTTTGATGGAGACAGGAGCCGAGGCGATTCAGTGTTTGCGAGAGGAAAGAATAGCTACTGTTATAAGCCGATGGGAACTTATTGATATGCCCCAAGGAAAATTCCTGAAAAAAATTGTCGCTGCGAAACCTGCGGTCCCAACGATAGCGTTTGTAACACCCGGTGACCGAAGCCAGGAGGTCGCGGCGAGAAGCTTGGGTGTATCGGCCATTGTAAGCGAAGATGTTGAAGATGAATATTTTCGCGAAATTGTTTGCCAAGTTTTAGGTATTTATAAGATTTCACGCGTGAAGGTAGTAGATGGTTACAGCGCACATATCGATAACTTGGCATTAGAGACTGACAAATGATATATTTTATAGTTAATTCGCTCCTTCCCCTCGCTGGGTTTGGAGAAACTGACAAAAACCCAGCAGGAAAACTGGCACGGCTTTGCCGTGATAATGATAAAGCTGGTTTTGAAACCAACAAATCTGGTTTAAACCCAGCACGGGGCTGACATAGATTACTGAAGCACCGCTTGTATAATTAGGTAGTATGAGTTTTTTGGGAGGGTTGATGATGAAAAGTTTATTAACAATTTGTGTTTGTGCATCAGCACTAATGAGCATTGGTTTGTGCAGTGTGGATGCGGCCATAATCACAGAGATTTTTGATCTTACCGTCTCTGCCAATCCGGGCTCGAATCCAAGTGGCCTGAGCGCAAGAGCGAGCTTCACGCTCGATACCGCCAATCCAACGGAACTCAAAATCGAACTCATCAACA
>Ga0114921_10001602_pt1 | contig 10456 bp, 15 predicted proteins | sample BentaG_FD_87016 | JGI IMG/M metagenome (GOLD analysis project Ga0114921, IMG submission 87016) | Deep subsurface microbial communities from South Atlantic Ocean to uncover new lineages of life (NeLLi) - Benguela_00093 metaG | ecosystem: Environmental > Aquatic > Marine > Oceanic > Sediment ...
CCCATAACCAGGGCACTGTAGATTTCTTCTAGTTGGTCTTGAGAGGGCTCAATTTTTTTGGCACCGTTCCCATCCAAACCAGCCACCACAAGGTCTTCCTGACAGCGTTTGCACTTTGCAACACGCTCTCCCTTTTCATTGAATACGTAGCTCCCGCCATCAAAAACCAGATCGTCCTGCCCCCCGACGAGATTTACATACACCACGGAAACGCGATTCTCTCTTGCCCTTTTTGAAAGCATCTCTTCCCGTTCTTTGATTTTTCCTGCGTGAAAAGGAGACGCAGCTATATTAACTACGAGCTTTGCATGCTTTTTCGCTTGTATCTCGGTGGGACCGCCGTCTACCCGGATGTCCTCGCAGATGTTTATACCGAGCTTTATGCCGCCCAGGTTGAAGACGTGGCAGGTCGGGGCCGGGGAAAAGTACCTCCTTTCGTCATTTGAGAGATGGGTCTTGTACTGAATGCCAGCGACCTCTTTATCGTGCACGAGGGCCGCTGCATTGAAAAGCCTGTCACCATCACTGTCCACAAAGCCGACTATGCAGGCAATGCCGTCCGTCTCTTCTATTATCTCCTTAAATTTCTCTTTATTTTTCCCTATGAAAGAGGGCTTTAACAGCAGGTCTTCAGGGGGATATCCGGTTACGGCAAGCTCGGGAAAAACAACGAGGTCTGCGCCCTGCTCTCGCGCCTTCTTTATGTTCCGGATAATCTTTCTGGCATTATTATCCAGATCCCCGACAGTGGGATTAATCTGGGCCAGCGCGACTTTAAGTTTCATTGTAGTATAGATAAAACATAAACGGTTTATAGTTTTTTGTGTGGAATAAAACTCAGAAATATCAATGTGTCCCCTATGTAGGAATAAATCAATCTAGAACCGCTAACTCTTACTTCCCTCTCACCCTTGCGCCCATATCTTAGAGGCTTCCCGATCTCCGGGTTTTCTACTATTTTCTTCACCTGCTTTCTAATATGTCCCTTTGTGGCTTTATCTTTGATTTTCTTAAAAGTAGCCTCAAATTTTTTATCCCAGATGACTTCCTTTACCATTTGTCGATTTCTTTTAGGAAGTCATCTACTTTAGCCTTTCTATATTCTCCCCTCCCTATCCTCTCCCAAGCCTCGTTTACTTCTTTGAGTATCTTTATGTCTTCCTCCTCCACAGGACTTTTGATCTCTTTTATAACTATCATCCCGGTATCCATCACGTCAATCGCCAGAGGAGTCCCAGCTTTGATGTTTAACCTTTCCCGTATTTTCTTAGGTATTACGACCTGGCCTCTAGAACTTAACTTGGTAATTTCTGGGTGAAGTTTGAAGGGCTTTACTAGTTCTCTCATGTAGAAATAAGATTATCTTACCAAGTTAAAAAAATATTGGAAAAAGAAGCGGGATGATGTCAATTAAAAAACCTTTAATACTATCTCTTTTAATTTATAGCCATGATTGGGATTATAGCTGACACGCACGACAACCTTCCTGCAGTGGACAAAGCCGTGGAATACCTGAATTCGCTGGAACTGGAGATGGTAATACATGCAGGCGATTATATCGCGCCATTCGCTGCTATCAGTCTTAAAAGGATAAATGTGAAATTTGTCGGGGTATTCGGCAACAACGACGGCGAGAAATCCGGGCTGCTCAAAGAGCTACCGGACCTTGTGGAACTTGCCGAATTTGAGCACAGGGGGAAAAGATTTGCGGTATACCACGGCACCATTGGCCCGGTTGTTGATGCACTTGTCAAAAGCAAAAAATACGACGTTGTGATAACCGGGCACAGCCACGACCCGCAGATTAAAGACGAGGGCGGCGTCCTTTTAATCAACCCGGGCGAGGTCTGCGGATATCTGACAGGTAAGAGAACGCTCTGTCTTCTGGACCTGGACAACATGCAGGCAGAAATCAAGGAGTTCTAGTGCCACGCCACACGTTTGTACTGAGTATGCTGCCTGTAGATATGCCGTGCGCGGCTGCGAATCCCGCAGGGACTTCAAGGACATATCTCGCAGGATGATCCGGCACATAGCTCAAGCAGTTATCGGTGCAGGGCTCTGCAGTTGCGATATCAACGACCCCCATCCCTCCGTCTAGCCAGAGGATATCTATCGGAAAGTTCATGTTCTTCATCCAGAAGGCATAGCAGTCATCAGTATCGAAAACGAAGAGCATCCCCCTTGTCATCTCCAAGCGCATCCCGGTACATGAGCCCCCTCGCCCTGTCCTCGAATGACGTTACTACTTCTGCCATTACAACGGTGCCGTCCTCTGCCCCAATCTCTACAATGGACGGACTGCCGTACCCCCATGAGTTTGCCACGTTCAAAAGAGAAAAAATAAGCAGAACTGCTAACCCCATCCATCTAAGCATACTGCCGGAATTTGCTTTGCCTGTATATAAGATTACTTGCCAAAGCGCCTTTTTCTCTGCTGGAATGTCCTTATCGCCCACAACCTTCAGAAAGGTTGATCATCATCTCGTGGTATTTTCGCTTTGCTCCAATACCACAAATTTCCCGGAGGCTCACTTGCCAAAGCGCCTTTTTCTCTGCTGGAATGTCCTTATCGCCCTCAAGAAGTCAATCCTTCGAAATCCCGGCCAGTACGATTCGCAAAAATATAGCTCAGAGTAGGCGCTCTGCCACAGGAGAAATCCCGAGATGCGCTCCTCCCCGGACGTCCTTATTATGAGGTCAGGGTCGGGCAGGCCGTTCGTATAAAGATTATTGCTTATGGTGGATTCGGTGATTTCATTCACGTCGATTTTTCCGCTTCTGACGTCTTCTGCAATTTTCTTTAACGCATCGAGGACTTCCTGCCTCCCTCCATATGCCACCGCAAAGTTGACTTGAAAATCGTCATAGTCCTTCGTCGCATCCTCCGCCCTTTTTATGGCTTTTCTGACCTTCTCCGGGAATTTTTCCACCTTTCCGATTGCCCTGACTCGCGCACGGTTTTTATGGATTCTTTCGTCCTTTGCAATCTTGTTAAAGTACTCCTCGAATATGTCAAAAAGCTTTTCCACTTCCTCCTTCGGTCGGTCAAAGTTTTCGGTAGAAAATGCATATACGGTCATTGTTTTGATACCAAGGTCAAGGCACCACTCCAAAACATCTTCTACCTTTTCTGCGCCGAGTCGGTGTCCCTGCCATGGTGTAATCCCTAACCTTTCTGCAAGTCGCCTGTTTCCATCCATTATGATTGCAACATGTTCAGGTATTTTGTGTTTTTTTACATCGTTATCAAGGGACCACTCGTATAATCTATATACAGGCCTTGCCAATGTGCCAAGCATTTGAATCACTTAATATTTTGCCTTCGCTAGACTTAAAAAGGTTACTAATCTTTCCAAAACTTTTTAAGTAAAAAAATCAATAAACTAATGGGTGAATTTATGGAAAAAGAGAAGGTAGGGATGGTATTTACCTATTTCTCCAAGGTAGGGGTTGCAGGTATAAAGCTCACCGATGGCTCTCTGTCAGTCGGGGATACAATCTCTATAGAAGGAGCAACAACGAACTTCGAGCAGAAGCTGGAGAGCATGCAAATAGACAGGGACGCTGTCGAGACAGCGGGACCGGGTCAGTCCATCGGTGTAAAGGTAACTGACAGGGTACGGCCCAACGACGTGGTCTACAAAATAGTAGAGTGAAATCGCTTCCCCCACCCGTTATAATTATTGTTAGATTGAGATAGGTGAAAATATGTCAATCACTTTTACATCCCTAGCAAAAAATGTATGACTTTCTATTTTCTCTTTTTATACAATGGAAACACTGGAAACAGAGGTAGGCCCATCGGAAATTAGATAACCACAGGTACCTAAGGCGCTATAAATGCAAGAATCAGACACAGTAAAAATCACGGATTTTCTTAAAGAGGAACCAGAAGAAGTAGAAATTGGAATAGTTGATTCACGACCCCCGTGGGACGTGTATTTTGCTAGAATAGTTGAACAAATTGCGCTAAGGTCTACATGTACAAGAAGGCAAATTGGGGCAGTTATCGTCAATGAGCGACATCAAATTGTTTCTACAGGTTTTAACGGAGTAATGAGAAATGCTCAGCATTGTGACGAAATTGGTTGCATCAAGGACAAGAAAAACATCGAAAGTGGCATGGGACATGGGATATGTCCTGCAGTACACGCAGAACAAAATGCTCTTCTTCAAGCAGGAAAAGATAGCGAGGGATGTACAATTTATGTGAATGCTTTTCCTTGTAAGATTTGTGCAAGATTAATCGTGAATGCCGGTATTAAAAGAGTTGTTGTAAGTGGTAAATACACTGATTCAGAAGGATTGGAAATATTAAAGAAGGGTAACATTGATGTCACGCATATTGAGTTTTCACCATAAGGTTGACTTTTAGGTTAATGATTTATAGTAGCTTTTTGTTAGTGTTGAAATATGGAACTCGCCATAGGGCTTGTCGGAAAAAACGGCTCTGGTAAGACTACGATAAGCAAGTACCTTCAAGACAGTTATGGCGGCAAAGAGCACCGCTTTTCCCGGATTCTAATGGACATTCTGGACAGGCTTTACCTTCCCCACGAGAGGACGTATCTCCAGAAGCTCGGCAAAAGCCTGAGGGCTGAGCTGGGTCCGGACGTAATAGCAAACGCATTCAAAAAAGATCTAGAAAAAGAGCAATCAGATCTGCTCATTGTAGACGGCATCAGATACGAAAACGAAGTGGCACTTCTGAAGAGTTTCGAAAACAGCTGTCTGATATTCGTTACAGCACCGCTGGAAATAAGATATGAGCGATCCGTAGCCAGAAGAGAAAAAGGAGAAGGTAAGATTACCTACGAAGAGTTTTTAGAGAACGAGGAGGCCGAAACAGAAAAACGGATAGAAATGATAGGGAGCGGTGCCAATTACATTATTGACAATTCAGGGACTCTGGATGAGCTGTTCAAGAAGGTAGATGAGATGATGGGAGGTTTTAGATGATAGCACTCACTATAGCAGGCTCTGACTCTGGCGGCGGGGCCGGGGTGCAGGCAGATTTGAAGACCTTTGCGGCTATGGGGGTCCACGGGGCCTGTGTGATAACCTCGCTTACCGCACAGAATACCCTCGCTGTAAGGGACATCTTCGACCTTCCAGGCGAATTCGTAAAGGCCCAATTCGATTCCATACACGTGGATTTTGACGTAAAGGCAGCGAAGACCGGGATGCTCAGCAGCAAAGAGATAATCAAATGTGTTGCCAAGAATATCGGCACATATCCGCTTGTCGTGGACCCCGTAATGGTAGCCGAAGCCGGGGGAAGCCTCCTGAAAGACGATGCCGTTGAGATCTTGAAAAAACTCCTGTTTCCAGTGGCCACTGTCATAACCCCTAACCTGCCAGAAGCCGAAATGCTTTCCGGCATCAAAATTAAAGGAATCGCAGACATGAAAAAGGCATGTAAGATTATCTCAGAGCACGGGTGCAGCGTAGTGGTAAAAGGGGGGCATCTTCGCAAGAAAACGGCCACGGACACACTGTATCACGACGGAAATTTTTACGAATTTAAGTCCGAAAGGATAGGCAAAGCTGTGCACGGCTCTGGCTGTACCTTTGCATCTGCAATAACGGCAGGCCTTGCGAAGGGAGAGGATGTCATTGATGCTGTCAGTAGTGCAAAGTCCTTTGTAACAAAGGCGATCGCAACCGCTTATGCCCCGGGTAAGGGTATGAGGGTGGTAAATCAGCTGGGGAAACCGCTTGCCAGTGCCAAGGAAAATCCAATAATAAAAGAGCTAAGAAAAGTAGTAACACATATCGAAAACACGGACTTTTACAGGCTGACGCCTGAAGTCGGCTCAAATATCGCATATGCCAAGCCAGATGCCAAAACTCTTGAAGACGTTGCTGCTCTCGAAGGCAGGATAGTAAAGGCGAAAAGCCGGTCTGTTGCCGTTGGAGATATTGCATTCGGTGGGTCAAAACACGTGGCGACAATCGTACTTGCCGCAATGCACTTTGACAGGGAGTTCAGGTCCGCTATGAACATCAAATATGCAAAAAGGACACTTGCTGCATGCGAGAAGCTGGGATTCAGCATCTCAAATTTCTCAAGGGATGATGAGCCAAAAGAAGCGAAAAGCAGTATGGAATGGGGCACGCGCCATGCAATCGAGAAGCGCGGCTTTGTCCCGGATATCATATACGACCGCGGAAGCGTCGGAAAGGAACCAATGATAAGGATTCTGAGCAAAAATCCAGGAGAGATATTTGTGAAACTGAGGAGGATATTAAATGAAACCTGAGCTCCTCCTTGTCGGCGTTGTAATAATCCTCCTGTGGGGCATGTGGGGATTCCTATACAAATATGGCGTGGTAAAACTCGGGCTCTTAAGTGCCGTTCTCACTGTCAGTGTCTTCTATACAATTCTAAACGTTGTAATAATCACCTATCTTTACAGACGGGGTGTCAGGCTCCCAGTGGAAGGTACAACTGCCATCCTTATGATGGGTACTGCTGCAGGCGTTGCTGCTTCACTTTTATTCATGTATGCCCTTCAGAAATACCCCGGGAGTATTGTCATACCTATGACTGCACTCTACCCTGCCATTTCTGTAATACTTGCAATTTTAATACTCAATGAAGAAATCAAAGCGGTTAATGCAGTGGGGATTGTACTCGCGATTGTTGCAGGGTATCTGCTTGTGAAATAATTTTCAATGGACAGTGTTCAGGGCTCCAATCTCTTCCGGTCCCTGGGAAAGAGCACCGCCTCACGGATATTTGACAGGTCCAAAAGGAGCGTCAAGAATCTCTCTATCCCCAGTCCGAATCCACCGTGCGGGGGCATGCCGTGCTTGAAAGCGCTCAGATACGATTTGAAGCTTTCGGGATTCATGCCTTTTTTCTTTATTCTCTCCACAAGCAGGTCGTGCTCGTGGACTCTCTGGGAGCCCGAGACCACCTCTCTGCCACTATACTCCAGATCGAAGGAATTTGAATATATGGGATTTGTGTCCGGCATGGTGTAAAATGGTTTGATTCTCAACGGGTACTTTGTCACAAAATAGAGTTCGTGACCTTTCTCCTTCATTATCTCACCGAGCTTTTTTTCTGTCTCTGTCGTCAGGTCTTCACCAAATGGGATTCTCATGCCTTCGTCTTCGAGCGTCTTCAGGACGTCGTCGTATCTGAGCATCGGGAACGGGGTCTTTGGCTTTGGTATCTCCCTTTTCAGGATGTCGAGCTGCTGGCTGCACCTTTTCCTTACACCGTTCATCATAGCGATGACGAGACCCTCGATGACTTTCATTACGTCCGTCTCGTCTTTGATGAAGGCAAGCTCGCAGTCTATCGCAGTGACCTCGTTCAGGTGCCATATTGTGTCGTGCTCCTCTGCCCTGAAATACGTGGCTATCTCGAAAACCCTGTCAAGCCCTGTGCCCATCATCATCTGTTTGTAAAGCTGTGGCGACTGTGCCAGAAACGCCTCCTTCTCGAAGTAGGACACCGGAAAAAGCTCTGTGCCCCCTTCTGACGATGTGGAAATAATGCTTGGTGTCTGGATTTCAATGAACCCTGATTTGCCAAGGAACTCCCTTCCTGCAGAGAGCGCAACGTCCCTGATCCTGAATACTGCATTCACCTCTGCCCTCCTCAAATCCATTATGCGATTATCAAGTCGCGTATCGAGATTGGCATCGACTTTTCCTGTAGGGTCTAACGGAAGGGGTGTCGCTGCACGGCTCAATACATCGATGCTTTCGGGTATTACTTCGTAGCCGTTCGGCGCTTTTTCCTCCTTTTGCACTTTACCGTTTATAGAAACTACCGTTTCCTTGCTCAAAGAGCGAGCAATCTCAAAGATCTCCGGAGATACGAATTTCTTTGGGAGGGTAACCTGGATCAGCCCAGCCCTGTCCCTGAGTACTATGAACATCAGCCCGCCGAGCTTCCTCCTGTCGTGGACCCAGCCAGCGACCTCTACCTTCTCACCGTCCATTGAGGGGGTGATTTCGTTTGAATACTTCCTCATTTTATTCTCCCTTTGACACTCTTTGCGTGTGCCTCCAGTCCCTCCGCTTCTGCGAGGGCTATAATTGTTCTGGATAGCCTCCTGAGGGCAGTCTTATCGAATTCCTGTACGGAGATAAACTTTACGAAATCGAAAATGCCAAGACCGGAATATACCCTCGCAAATCCCCCTGTTGGCAAGATATGGTTTGTTCCGGATGCGTAGTCTCCACATGCCACGGGCGTGTAGTTTCCGAGGAATACGGATCCTGCGTTTTTAATCTTCTTCAGCACTTTTCCCGGATTTTCGGTCATTATCTGCAGGTGCTCGGGTGCATATTCGTTTGAAAAGCTGATGGCATCCTCTATCGAGTTTGCGACGAGTATTATTCCATTTATCTTTTTATTTTTGACTGCGGTGGCCAGCTCCTTTGAGGTCGTGACGAGCACTGCGCAGGCGTCTGGATCGTGCTCTGCCTGGGCCGCCAGGTCAAGGGCAACAAACTCTGGATTCGCTGAGCCGTCTGCGATTATCAAGACCTCGCTCGGGCCTGCTGGCAGGTCTATCGCGACTTCGTCTGACACGAGCCTCTTTGCAGCGGTTACGTAGACGTTTCCGGGGCCAATTATTTTGTGTACTTTCGGAATGCTGTCCGTACCGAATGCAAGCGCTGCTATCGCCTGGGCACCGCCGACCCTGTACACCTCGTCCACTCCCGCTATATCGCAGGCCGTCAGCACAGTGCTGTTTACTTTCCCATCTTTTTGAGGTGGTGTTGTCACAGCGATTCTTTTGACCCCTGCCACCATGGCCGGCACTGTGGCCATTAAAACTGTGGACGGATACGATGCACGCCCTCCCGGAACGTAGCATCCGACGCTCTCGAGGGGCCTTACAATCTGCCCGAGCTTTGCCCCTCCTTTTTTATATGACCAGCCGCCTTTCAGCTGCCTTTTATGGAAGTGCTCGATGTTTTTCTTTGCATTTTTCAATGCCTCGACGACCTCCGCTCCCACGCTTTGTCTCGCTTCTTTGAATTCCTCATTTGAAACCCTGAAATCCGAAATGTCTGCACGGTCGAACTTTTTGGTGTACTCCCTTAATGCAGAATCCCCTCTCTTGCGAACGTCTTCTACTATCTTCTCGACGCCCGGTGTGACCTTTTTAATTTTTGCCTTGGACCGGTTTATGATCTTATCGTATTCGGATTTTGACAATTCATTCAAATTAAATAGCATCAGCCACAATGTTTTAATGTAGGACATTTATATCTTTTGGAGTATGCAACTCATAGAGGTCTTCAAGGGCTCCCTTGCTCTCCTGAAAAAAGAGCCGAAGGTCTTTGTGCCGAGGATTTTTACGACGGGTCTATTCACGTTCTTCGTCTTATATTCCGCCAGACTGGGCCTTAAAATCAGTCTCGTTATAAACCAGGGGGTGGAGGCAGCGAAAAGTGCAGGCACGACGCCGGACGTTGGAGGGATTTTGTCACAGTTTTCCAGAGAACTGTCGCTTTTTGCCTGCCTCTTTCTGCTCGTATATGTGGTGGACATTCTCACCTATGGCATGTACGTCAGGATAGCCAGCGATTTTCATGCGAAGAGGCCGATTTCGCTAATCAGGGCGTTGGGAGATGCCGTTTCCAGGGTTAAAGTCCTCCTGCTCATTGGTATCTTGGCAATGGGCTTCGTGGGCTGCTTCGTTGGTGTCTATCTCCTCTTTGCGAGAATGTATATATTGACGCAAAGCCTGTGGTTTTTGGTCGCTGCCCTTGCTGTAATGTTCCTTGCAATTGTCCTGTTTGCGCTCGTGTTCTTCTTTGCGGTGCCGGTTGCGGTGGTAGAAAACCGTGGCTCAAAATACGCCGTTCTGAAAAGCGCGTCTTTGGGTCTGAAGCACAAATGGCCGGTGCTCAAAGTAAACTTTTTATTTGTTGGAATGGTGTTCGTTGCAATGGCCGTCGTGATGATTACCGAATTTCAGGGCGTTGCGGCCCTGGGCGCAATACTGTTATTCATTTTTGGCAGGCTGTTCCAAGCGCTGATCTACACGTACATCAGCATAGTCAATCCATCCCTCTATCTGTCTATTGAAAAGGTGGAACAATGAGGCTTGACATTGTCTCAGACCCGGAAAGGGCCAGGTTAATCGCGCTCCTCTATGAAGGATACGAAGTGTCGTATGACGAAATGCTACGAGAATTGAAGGTCAAACCCAAAGAGCTTGAATCCCTGCTGGAAGCCACGGAGGGACTCTGGGAAACCCCGAGGCCAGAGATATACAGGCTCACCGAAAAAGGACAGGTTGCATATGGCATCCTAAAATCAAGGAACATTAAAATTAAAAAGAAAATAAAACCCCCAGAGGAAAAAACGGCGCCGAAATCTAAATTTCTGGAGTCCATAAAAGAAGAGATTTCGAGACGATTTTTGTAAGAAAGCTTTATATAAGACAAACATTCTACAAATTTATTGGAGACG
>Ga0114921_10001604_pt1 | contig 10448 bp, 10 predicted proteins | sample BentaG_FD_87016 | JGI IMG/M metagenome (GOLD analysis project Ga0114921, IMG submission 87016) | Deep subsurface microbial communities from South Atlantic Ocean to uncover new lineages of life (NeLLi) - Benguela_00093 metaG | ecosystem: Environmental > Aquatic > Marine > Oceanic > Sediment ...
CAAGAAAGACATAGAAAAAACAAGGTCAAGATTAGCGTACATAGAAACTGGACGTGAAATGGTTGAGCCTGAACCTGTAGCTGAGATTGCTCTTCCAAGCCACATTGCCACTGGATACGAAGAGCTTGACAACATGTTGTTTGGTGGGATCCCTAGGAATTATGCGGTTATACTGACCTCACCTTCATGTGATGAAAGAGACTTACTCATCAAGACGTTTCTTGAAACGGGAGCAAAAGAGGGACAAAACACCTTTCACGTTATTGCAAAGGCGAGTGGAGCGAAGAGCCTTGCAGAGGATTTTCAGTCAAACTTCTATCTTTTCATATGCAACCCTGAAGCAGACGCAATCATCAAAAGCTTGCCCAACGTGTTCAAGCTGAAAGGTGTGGAGAACCTGAACGACATTAACATCGCTTTAACTTCAGCTTTTCGTAAACTAGATAAAATGCCTAAGAGGACAAGAAGGGTTTGCATTGAAATCGTTTCAGACGTTTTGTTACAGCATCACACTGTTCAAACGAGAAGATGGCTAAATGCGCTTATCCCGAAATTGAAGTCAAAAGGTTTCACGACACTAGCAGTGATGGACTCTGAGATTCATCTTCAGCAAGAGGTTCGTGCAATTGTAGGCGTATTTGAAGGTGAGATCAACATCTCCAAGAAAGGCCCAGAAAAATTCCTAAAAATCGAGAAGATGGCCAATCAAAAATACTCCAAGAGTGAACTGCTTCTGCAAGAAGAAAAACTACAGGAATGAGAGCCGTAGCAGGAAAGGCACGCGCTAGTCGGGCGTCAACCTACGGTACAAAATGGTACCAAACTCCAGTGATACTCTACAAACTTCCACTGGGGCTAAGGGTAAATTAAAAGTTGTAGAGAAAGCTGGGAGAAAAGTACCATTTTATACCGGCAATGACACGCCTAAAAACTGGCTGAACATTGCTCTGCAAGGCGCATAGACGTAAAACTCCGGGGTTTCCACACAAACTCATATTTGGGGTGGGGGCAAATATAAGTTGTATAAAAAACCCGAGAGAAAAACGTCATTGCAAGCTGGCAAAGGGAACTGGTTGGACGATGGGTGGAAGCCGCGACCGACGCACAGAAACATAGTAGGTTGATTTCGGGAATTTTCAGGATACAAGGATGTATGCGGTCACTTGTGCACTGAGTAAGAGTTGGCAGTCGGTCTCAGATTGTCTAGGTGCCAAGTCTACATCCGGATCGTCTTGAACTTCACCAGGCCCTTCTCTATTCCCCGCTTAATCCTCCTCTGTTCGTATGTCAGGGTGGCCCGCCCCGTCTTCACGTCGGCTAGGACAACGGTTATGGGTCGGTCAGCCTTCCTCTCTCTGACTTGGGTATACCCGTCAAAGATCACATAGTCAACTGGATCCCCAATGAACCGGGCGTCGCTCGGGTTGTAGCCGAACACCTTGAACATGGGCGCCATCTGCTCCGCAAGAGCACCCTTCAGCACAACTCGGCTCCTCGCCAGCGCGTCCTCCCTGAAAGCCTTCTCGCTCTCCGCCTTCCACTGCTCTAAGAAGCCCTTGTACTTCACCTCGAAGGCAGCGTCCAGCTCGGCCTTGTTCCGCTCGAAGACCCTCTGCCCGATGTCGTCCCCCAGCCTCTGCGCCATCAGCTCCACCCTGGTCCTGAAGTAGAAGTAGGCAAACATAATTCCGATAATGATTCCAACAATGACAATCAGGATAAGTTCGATCATGGTCAACACGTCAGCAAAAAGGTTGCACTTTCAGCCTAAAATATCTCTCCGCAAAAAACCCACAAACAACCCTAAGCTATATCATTATGCGAAGCGGATCGGCATCGAGGCACCCTGGGAGTTTACGGCTTCCGACTTCCGTGCTTGGGCGAGATTCGCTTTGCTTCACCATGCATTCACACAGGTCTACCATCTGGTCGCACGCTCCCTTATGACACCATGCGCGGACGGCTATTTATTGCCCCCTAAGGAAAGGCTCGAGGCGGTCGCGCATTCTCTAGTCGCGCAGGGCATACAGGAAAGTGGGTTTTACGACCTCTGAGGACGATTCTAAGTCGTCTGAGTCACGATAATGTGTGCACGCCATGTGGAGAGAAATGCGGATTCAGACTAACTTTTTATCTTGCCCTTGTACTTTTTCTGGAAGTCGTAGATGTTTGCTTGGTAGTTTTTGGTTCGTAGCTTGGCGACTTTCTCAGCTACTTCACTGCCTTTGATGTCAAAGAGCTTCTCAATGGTCTTTTCTCCCACTTTAAAGCCTAGCTTAGTGAGGAAATCTCCTATTCCAACGCCAGATGCTGCTCCAAGTGGTCCTCCCGTAACTAATCCAGCAATGCCTCCTACAGCTGCAATCGAAACTGGCAAACCTATTTTCATGTTCTCTATTCGCCTTGGAATGGTCCTGTCACTCCAAATATTATCAAGTATTTCCGAGAGCTCCTCTGCGCTTCTGTTCACTGCATCTGGGCAGTTTGTGATAATTGCCTCATTCAAGGCTGATTGCACCTTTCGCAAGTCGTATGCATCGTAGTTGTCAATCATTTGGTTGCATCCTCTCATATCCTTGGGGGCGTAGGTCATTTTCTCCATCAGGAATTTACCGATTTCGCAAGGAAATCTTAGCTGAGGTCTATAAAAGGGTGGAAGCATTTGCGCTCTTCTTGCGTTCTCCAATCCATGATTTCTGATATTTGACCTAAGGTCAGTGATTGGATCAACCACAAAATCGCGACAGACACATAGGAGCGTGAAAGCTTTGACTGGGTCATCAATCAATAGGTCTTCGATGTCTTCTGCAATGAAATACTGTCCTGCTTTTAGAATTGCATATGTAACCTGAAACTGGATTAGTGTTGCTTCATAAAAGCGGGAATCGATTCGTGATGTTGCCTCTTTCAAGAATTTCAAGAATTTCACAGATGCGAGCGTGAAAAAGACATGGACATGTTTCTTCATTTCCTTTTCTGTCTCAAAAATGAAGCCTGGCGCCCCGTGGCAGTATGGGGGTCTCAATTGCTCCAAGAGGGGCTTCATGTAGTCAAGTCCAGCATAAGCAAGCGGAGTGTTGTTGAGCGCGATTTGCAGTCTTCCGCTCTTTTTGATGAAGTCAATCACTTCAGGGATTTCTGAAACTTCGAAAAAAACTTTCTCAAAAATACGTTGTGAATATGGTGGAATCAAGAGGATAAGAGAACCACTGAAAGGGATTTGGGCCCAAATGGAGTCCCAGCTAGTGGTTTCAGCGCCAACAGTGACTGCTACGGGGTCTTGAAGTTTGAAAAAGCGTTCGTCCGAGGGATACCTGTCCTTACCATATGTGAATCTTCCTTCTTTGATTGCGCTCTCAAGTTTTCCGAATTCTTCGCGCTCCTTTTGAGCGTAATCGTCAAGATACTCGTTGTCCAAAGCCTCACCCAGTCATCCTCTGGGAATCTCCGCTATTACCTTTTGTGTCCATCCTATCAAATGCTACGGCATAGCCTTGTTCAGAGCTTGTCAGAAATTGTCCGCAAAGGTCTCTGGGGCATTTCATTACCGATTACAATTGCACGCACAAGATCAGTAGGTTGATTCCCGAGGATATCACTATGCCCGCGATAGGTGTATTGATTCTTCCACTCTGCCTACAAGTTCCTTGAGTGTGGCAATGGATCTTAGCACATATCTACGACTGATTTTGATCTGCCTGCCAATCGCTCCCTTGTACTTTGTGGCTTTCTTGTATTTTGGATCGACTGACCCGGCCCGGTGAACAATTATGTGTCGCCTTTCAAAAATCTTCTGAACTTTTCGCTCAGTTTTGAGATCCCGGAATATATTCTCTTTCTCGACTAACTTTCTGAACAGGCGCCTTAATGGGCTTATTTCCAATCTGACTCGATCAGCAACAATCTCTGCTTGTGTACGTTTTGCATCCTCTTTGTATTCCTGTAACTTTGTGAGAGATAGCTCTTTCTTGATTTCTTGATGGAACCTCTCTCGAACACTTTTGTTGAGTGTGACTATGGAAACTGCAATCTCCTTGGTGTAAACTTCAAAGGCGCTTACAGCCATAACGAGAGCTTGTTCCAATAAAGTCTGTTCCATCAACAGGCCCAGATCCTCGAATATTTCTGAAATTTTCTTGATTTTTGGTTTGAGCCGTTTGGCAAAGTCTTTGGCAAGGTTCTCGAAGTGCTGCTTTCCCTTCTTCTCAAGTTCTACCTTGAAGTGTTTCTTAAACCCCTTCTCAATTTCTTTCGTTAGCTCGTCCATGCCGAGTGCTTGCATAAACTCGTTGGGGATGTTCAAGATCAAGCCGATTGTGCTTTTTCCTTCGTTGTGTAGAATATCCTCCAAATAGCCGTCTAGACGTACTAGTGCTGTAGCTCGGTTTACATTGAATTCGAAGTTTTTTAGAGGGAGTTTGCTTGCACGCACCATCTAGACGACCTGATTACTCTTTCTATGCGTCTCTCAGATACAAAAATGCTCTCTAAAATTCAGTAGGTTACCCCTCAAGAATCTCGTGCGTATTCGCTCGACTGGGACCCGCAAACGCCCTTAGGCTACATCATCGGGCAAAGCGGATCGGCGTCAAGGCACTCTGGGAGTTTACGGCTTCCGGCTTCCGTACTTGGACAAAACTCACTTTGTTTCACCATGTACGTCTGCATATGTCCCATCTGACCACGCACTCCCATGCAACATGATGCGTGGACGGCTATTTAATGTCCTTTAAGGAAAAGTCCGGGTAGTACAATTATGTACGCATCGGCTAACTCTTGCGCAGGAAAGCCAGAAGAAACCGCGCAAGGCATGTGCGTCTTGATAAGTTCAGATATAAGTTCGCACCCCCCCTTGCGTTTAGGGAGCAGAGCCTAACCCATAAACAGCTTCCGTGATTTTTTCCCACTTCTCATAGTAGCTTTTATAATGTTTATCCTCTTTCAAAGTCTTCCTAGGAACTGAGAATTGATAGCTTCCATCATAAATCTTCACATTCTGTACAAATCGTTTCATTTCACGATACGTATAAACGAGGTATGAGTACTCACCAAGATTGGTTTCGACGACAATAACGAAGAAGGGCCCACTCCGTTCTCTGAGTTTCGATGCTGTAATATGTACCGAATTACTTGCCAGTGAAAAATTCTCTACTTCAACTCCTACAGCTTTAAGCGGAAATTCCATATGCTTACCCACAACTTTGAATCCAAGAATGTCAACGTGCCCTGGAGGTCCTCCAATAACTAGAAGCCCACATTCTTCCAAGAGCTTCGCTATTACTTGATGTTCAGCTTGGGGACCCTTACATATTGCCGGAGTTTCCCTATACTTCCTAACAGCATATGCAATTCGCAGCTTCAGCTCAGGGAAGTCTCTACGCTGATATAATGGCAACTGCTCTTCTAAATCATCCACCTTCTTTTTGATTCTCAATTCAAGTTCCTCTTTTCTGATTCTTCTAGTGTAAATTCTCTTTTGCTATACACTCAAAGAACAGAGGGTTGCAATAACATATAAATATTCCCATATCTGGCTTATTTTTGTATTTAAAGCATAAATCATTGTTCATTGTACAAAATACAGTGTTTTTGAAGCATAAATCATAAAACATTGCAGAACTGGGTTTTGGAATCCTGTTATCCTACTGACCATATTCCGCATGAAGCAAGGTCAAAAATGTAAGCCTGTGCATAGCCGAGATTAGTTAAGCAGAGCAAACCAAGGATTGGCCAGTAGAATGGTAGCCACGATCATCAAGGCAAAATATACCACACCAAAGATTTTTGGAACTAGCGTCTCAACTACTGTGAGTTGTTTGTACCTGCTAATCCCTCTTTTTGGCTTGAGAAAGAGCCATTCCGCTCCATACCCAGCCAACGGTAGCCTAAGTTCTATTGTGTTGATTACCTTGAATTTTCCAGTATTGAGCTGTCTGTAGGAATTGATAATGGTTAGCCAAGTCCAGCAGAAAAGAATCCCAGCGAACGAAGTTGTCAAAACCCACCATAAGTTCAGACTTTCAAAACCAGACTCCAATTTTGATAGGATGCCAATAGCAGTAACCAACAATGTGTTACAACTCAGAAAGAAAGTATTGGCTTTTGAACGTCTTGAGCTAATTCTGTCTGCCATTTCTACATACAATTTGTATTGTTCTAATAGGTGTTTCTTGTAGTCACTACCGTAATCCTTTTCTTCAACTGCAAATAGTTTCGACTCAAAGGCTGCATTTTCGTTAGAGAAACTAATCAACGCTCCTCAAGTAATCTTGATATCTCGGCAAGGTCCCAATACATTATTGGTGCGTTGTGTTCTGACAGTGGTCGAGGTATTGGATGGTTTCTGTCGCGGTAGATTCTGACACCGATGACTTTCTTTCCTTGACGATAGGCTTCGTTCGTTTCCCATACAACAGCTTCTCTTTGCGCAGTTTCTTCACCAATCATACAAATGAGAGCTGAAGTTTGCGCAATCCTCTCCCTGCAGTTTGTTTTCCATTTTTCGTCAAATGGTTCCTTGACGGAATAATCTCTGAATTCAATATCGAATCTTCCGCTCTTGGCTTGAGCTCGCAAGAGATTGACTTGAGGTTCGTCATCTATATGAAAACTAATGAAGACATTCCTGATGCGCCCCCTTTGAACTTCATCAGTGGGAGCCATGAATACCCTTTCAGCCTCTTCAGCCGTTCTCGTTGGGCGAACTGAATACCCAGAAGGTCCGCCTCCCAAAGCCCAAAACACCCCAATTCCAGTTGAATTCTTGAAGAGCGCGAATAAAAGGCTTTTCATCTGCATGAGAATTCGGAATCGGCACTCTTACTTGATATTTGCATTAACAAGAAGACAACCCTCTTTCCGCAGCGATTCTTTCCTTGCATGAGATGCATTCGCCACATGCCTGTTTTTTGCCTGAATGGCAAGAATAGGCATATTCCAAAGGTAATCCATGTTTGCGAGCAAGTAATATAGCATCATATTTGTTCAGTGAAATCAGAGGAGCAAGAATCGAGATGTCCGTGCCGAGAGCTCGACTGATAGCCCTTTGGGCATCTTTAACGAACTCTTGTGTTTGATCTGGGAAAATTGAATTAGAAAGCAAGCCTATTGCGATCACATAGGCTGACTTAACGTAGCCATACGCCGCGCCCAAAGTCAGGAGTAGGAGATTTCGAGTTGGCAGAAACGCTTCTGACTCGATGTCCAAATCCGGGTTAGTGAGGCCACTTGGAATCAGTTTTCCGAAGTTGGAAACGTCCATACGTTCTACCTCCAGATTGAGGTACTGGCATATTCTCTTGCAGGCTTTCCACTCTGCATCAGCAGCCAGTTGCCCGTAATCAATAAAGAGAGGGAATAGTTTACAGTCCTTCTCTTTCAGCAATTGCATCATAACCGAGGAATCAATGCCCCCAGAACTCAGCGTGACAACCCTCACCTTTTCATCTCTCCCTCATACAATGCCAGATTGCCATATCAAATACGGCTAAATCCAGTCCCTTTTCATCACATATTTCCTGAAGTCGGTTTTCGAGTTCTAGGTAGCTCTTGCGAGTTATTGTCTTTGTGTTTGACCGCGAGCCTTCTTCGAGCTCTTCCAGAAATGAAACAACATGTGAATCGATGATGGCTAGTCTATCCGAATATCTAATATTCCTAAGAAAGTGAGATGCCTCCTTTAGTCCAAGTCCAGAGATGCTGGTGGATAGTGAATCCCTTGCTTTTCCTTCAGAGCTAGACCCTTTGAGAAGCCTGGTTAGCCAATCTTTTTCAGAGGAAACCACCTTTGCCGCTTGAAAGATGTTTTTCGCCCTCATGTTTGGAAAGCGGTATCTTCTGAAAGTACCGTCAACTCTTCTTGGCAGATATAGAGGCTTAGATAGCTCCTTCGCCAGTATTTCTTCAGAATCTGGGGTTTCCGTCACCCATTCAAGCTGCAAATGCCCTTTTTCCATCAAATGGAATAGAACTGACTGAGCCAATTCGTATGGCACATTGCTTGAAAGAATACAGAGACATAGTTCTTGCCAAAGCTCATTCTCTGACATTTCAGTCCAGCGCTTACTGTTGTGAAAGATTACTTCGAATTTAGGGTATTCATGCAGGACTCTATCGAGTATACAATTTCTAGTTGCGCACAATTCCCCGCCCTCTCCTCTTGCTCAATATTCGTTTATCTGATCTATAATTTTTGAACCTATGTGTTCGCGTGCATATCCCTCAATGTTGTCATTGCGTATGAGTGATTGCATTTGCATAACGAAGCCTTGGTAAAACAGAAGATTGTGCAGTAACAGTTTGTCCAAATACTCCCCACGCGAATAGGGCTTTTCCGAACAGACCTTACATTCACACTTGAGAAGCTCAAGATGGGCAAAATCATGTGTCAAGTAATTGCTAGGGTCAATTGCGAGTCTGACCCAGTCAACACTATCAAAGGTATCAGCGCCACAATAGGAGTATAGCAGCATCGATAAGGGATTCCCGCAGCCTAGTATATGTAGAAGATGACAGTTTTTGTCATGTAATACTCTTCTTAAGGCAACAACAGTTTCTGCTCTCTCCGAAAGGCTCTTGCCGATATCTCTTTCAGCAACAGCAACATTGCGACATAGATCAGAATGCTCCTCCACAATTTCACTAGCAAGTTTGACAAGCCGAGTTGGAGATGATTCATGCAGAATGGCAAAAAACGCCACATCATCTAGGAAAACCGATGATTCAAGTAGATTGCGGTGCGTTCTTCTCTTGTGGTCCTCGTAGGATCTGCCTTTGGTTCGATAAACATCAAAGCTACTATAGAGATCAAACTCTACCTTCGGCAAGATGCTCTTAAATGGCTTCATTTTCCAGCTTTTGTCGCCTTTTCCCCAACTCTCGAACAAACCACTATCCACAAACAGAAATCCCGTTTCTCTGTAACTTTTCAGTAATGATAGCGCTTCTTCTCTCTTTTTCTCTTTCATGTTATACAGGTCATAGGCTGAAACAAGCACACGAGGGTATTTGTGATGCTTAAGGAAGAAAAGCAAATCTTGAAACAAGGGTTTGACTCCATAGCTCGATACAGCAGGAAAGTATGTTGGGGTCAAAAGCGATTTTCCCCCAAGCTGAATCTCTAGAACTCGCGACAGCTTTTCCGATTCATGAATGATGCTCGGCTTTCTCATAGAACCCAGATATCATCTATTCTTCTTTAAATAGTTACTCAGCAATACGTTAACATCTGTTTCACTTATTCAATAAGCTCTCAGACTCTGTGGGGTTGCTGACTCAATAAGAAAGCGGTTGGGGAGGAGATGAGAAGACAAAGCCTAGGACTATCAACCACAGCCCTTGTTGCGGCTATTTACTCAATCCTGACAGTGGCCTTAGGAGAGCTAGGCTATTCTTGGTTGCAGGTTAGAATCAGCGAGGCGCTTACCCCGTTGCCCTTTTTAATTGGCTTTCCCGGCGTAGCTGGATTGACGCTTGGTTGCGTTGTTGCAAATCTTTTTAGCCCGGTAGGGCTACCTGATATAATCTTCGGACCGTTGTTGACATTATGTGCAGCACTTCTGTCCTGGAAAGCCAACTTCGGGAAAAGGGTCTTTGCCTGTATCTATCCCATTGCCATAAACGCCTTTGGTGTCAGTCTATATGTCTCTTCATATTACGGTGTGCCATATGCAATAAGCTTCACCACGATCATTGTTGGAGAATCCATAGCTGCATTACTGATTGGATATCCGCTCTTAATCTTAATGGAAAAGGCAACAAGAGCATTAGGGATTCAAGAATTTGAACGGTAAGCATCACCTCTTTTGCACACGTGCGCCATAGAAAGCGTCCACGCGCCCGTCCCAGCACCATCAATTCTGCCAGCCTCTTCACGGAGCTTCTGGAATTGTCACTTGCGCTTCCTGAAAACCTTTGCCCCGTCCATTTCGGTCACGTACTCGAAGCCCGCCTCCACTAGCTTGCGGACCTCCTGCAAGGTCCTGGCCACAGCCGAGGTGTAGTCGTCGTCCTCGAAGTCTATCAGCTGTACGTACCTCAGGGTGCTCCTCAGGCACCGGTGCCCCAGCATCCTCTGCGTGTAGAGTATGTCCCTCGTCCTGTGGTAGGTCATCGTCGCCACGAAGTGCCGCAGGTCGTAGAGCCGGATCGTCCTGAACGCGGGGTCCATCAGCTTCGCCGCGACGGTGTTCCTCAGCCTGACCCAGCGCCCCGTCATCTTCTTCCTCTTCGGAAAAGGCTGATCGTTTATCCCAAAATTGTGCTTCCCGAGATACTCCTTCAGCAGAGCCAGTGTCTGCTTTCTAACCTGCACGTTTCTTCCTGTTCCGCCTTTGGCTGTCCGAACCGTAATGACTCCTCTCTCTAGATCGATGTCCCTTGTCCTAGTCCTCTCGAGCTCGATTGGCCTCATCCCGGTGTCACGCAGGATGCTGAAAACGAGGACATAC
>Ga0114921_10001605_pt1 | contig 10446 bp, 9 predicted proteins | sample BentaG_FD_87016 | JGI IMG/M metagenome (GOLD analysis project Ga0114921, IMG submission 87016) | Deep subsurface microbial communities from South Atlantic Ocean to uncover new lineages of life (NeLLi) - Benguela_00093 metaG | ecosystem: Environmental > Aquatic > Marine > Oceanic > Sediment ...
ATAATGATCTTTTGGTGATGGCGGACGAAATATTCTTTAGAAATATATACAATCCTGTCAGTCTTCGCATTGAATCTAATGATATTGTTGTAGATATTGGAGCTAATATTGGTGTATTTACATTATTTGCTGCGCGTAGAACACAAAACACTATTTATGCATTTGAACCATTTCCTGAGAATATCGAATTTCTAAATCGAAATATTCGTATAAATGGATTATACAATATCACCTCTCATTGCGTTGCTGTTTGTGATAAGATCGGATCGGCAAAATTATTTATCTCTGGAATTAGTGCGGGACACCTACTATTCAATCACAGTATCGAGGGTAAATTGGAAAAATATATAAAAGTTCCTACTACTACCTTACAACGTATTATGGATGTTAATAATCTTGAACAGATTGATTTTCTAAAATTAGATTGTGAAGGATCTGAAGGTTCAATACTTATGTCAACTCCTAAAGATTATCTTCAAAGAATTAAAAAGATAGCAATGGAATTTCATGATAATGTATCACAACTCAAACATGATGGAATTCAAAGATTGCTAAAGGAACTAGGATTTATCACAAAATTGAATTGGAATGGTAATTCAGCTTTTGGTTACCTTTATGCTATCAGAGATTGATTGATTCAACGTTTTTTACGATTTGATTTCACCCATCCTATCTCCAGAACGCCTCTCTTTTGATGAGAAAGAAGCCAATCCGCCTTTTTCGCATTGACCCCAATTTTTTCCTATGATATTAGATATAGAGTAAGACAGTTGATTGAAATCAAACAAAATATGAAGAAAATAGTTGCAAACCAAAAAAGCAAATTCCTATCTGTCAAAAAAGGAAATACCTCTAAAAACATCGCGTTTTTAATCAAGAAATACTTCTTGCAAGAGCCAAAAATTTTACCCACGAGAAAATGACAAACAGAATACTCCAAATTTTTGAGTCAGTCTGAGTGAACTTGGAATGAAAGATAAAATTCTGCTAATTACAGGCGATTTTTTACCGGTAAAGGGAGGGATTTCCACTTTACTTTTTGAATTATGTAATAAAATTCCTCAGATTATTTTTCTAACAAAAAAGACTCCTAATGATAAAATATTTGATTCCTTACAAAAATTTAAAATTAAGAGAATAAAGACCTTTAATAAATATATTCAGCCTTTTATCTTTGCTATAAATGCTTTCAAGACTGTAAAAAAAGAAAAAATTGATAAGTTAATATGTGGTCATCTTTTAATGCCCGGGCTCGTCGGATACATAATTCATAAATTACTAAAAAAGCCATATTACGTATATGCCCATGGACCAGAATTTAGAGAGCACAAACATTTTTCTTCACTAATGAAACTGACACTGAAAAATGCAACTGAAATCATTGCAAATAGCAATTTCGCTAAATTCCAACTAATAAAACAGAATATACCCCCTTCTAAAATAACGACAGTTACTCCTGGAGTTGATATTGTTAGATTCAACCCCAACCTGAATGCCGAAAAGATACGCAGGAGACATAATCTTTCGGATAAAATAGTTCTTCTAACAATATCTCGCTTAGATGCTAATAAAGGTGTTGACAAAATGATAAATTTAATGCCTGAAATTCTAAGAAAATATCCTAATGCAGTTTATATAATTGTCGGCAAAGGACCTGAGGAGAATTATTTAAAAAAATTAGCGTCGAAGATATCAGAGGAGAATATCATATTTGTTGGAGAAGTTACTGATGAGGAACTACCATTATATTATGCTTCATGTGATGTTTTCATACTTCTTACAAGAGAAGTTCCGAGTAAAGGATTTATTGAAGGATTTGGCATAGTTTTTGTCGAAGCAAGCGCCTGTGCAAAACCTATAGTTGCAGGAAGAGCGGGTGGTAGTACAGAAGCAGTTGAAGATAAAATTACAGGTTTGGTTGTAGACCCACTGAATGATAGGGAAATCTTATCTTCCATCGAAAAACTATTAGAAGATCGCAATCTTAGAGAGAAATTAGGTTCAAACGGAAGACAAAGAGTCGAAAATGAATTCACCTGGGATATAAAAAGAAAACAATTTATAAATATAATATCCTGAGTGCAGATTTATGAATTATGATGAATAATTTTCTATATTCAATTGCAGAAAAATTAAGAAACAAAAACATAGCAAAAAAAGTAAAGGAACTTCAAGAAACCCAATACTGCTCTGTTCAAGAATTACAAGATTATCAAAAAGAAAAACTAAAAGAGGTACTCTCAACTTCAAAAGAAACTGTCCCCTATTTTGGAGAAGTAATTAAAGATTCGAATCCAGATAATATAAATTCAATACCGATTTTAACAAAAGAAATTATCAGGAAAAACACAAAAAGGATGTTCAATCCAGAACTTCCAAGGAGGAATTTAATTAAATACAGTTCAAGCGGAACAACAGGAGAACCAATTGTTTTATTTCTTGAAAGAAGCACTGTCGGTTATTATCACGCTGCTCAATGGCGTGGATTCTCCTGGTACGGAGTAGAACTAGGAGCAAGGGGACTAAAAATATGGGGCGTGCCCATAAATTTAAAGTCAAAAATCATAGAAAACTTAAAAGATAGAATAACTAAAAGGCTCCGTATATCCGCATTTGATATGGAAAAATTAAAAGTAAAAAAAATCTGGGATAAAATATTAAAGTTTAAACCCGAGTATATGTATGGTTATACCTCTGCATTATATCTATTTTCCTGCCTGCTTGAGGAAAATAATCTGGAAGGAAAAGAATTGGGTCTAAAATTAATAGTCTCCACAGCAGAAGTTTTGTATGAATTTCAAAGAGAAAAATTAAAAAAATTCTTCGAGTGCCCAGTGGCAGATGAATACGGGGCATGCGAAGGAGGCATAATTGCTTTCGAATGTCCAAGAGGCTCTATGCACATAACATCTGAGAATGTATACATTGAAGTAGTTGATGAAAATAATGTTCCCAAAGGGCCATCAGAAGAAGGGAAAATTATTGTCACAAGTCTAAGAAACTTTGGCTTTCCGATAATAAGATATGAACTTGGAGATGTTGGAGTTCTATCAGAGAGAGTGTGTAGCTGTGGAATTAACCTTCCCCTCCTTGAAAAAATAAATGGAAGAACAAGTGATTTTGTTTTGACAACTTCGGGGAAAAAAATACACAGTGAATTTTTTAGTTATCTAAACAGAGAATTAATAACCCGCGGATATGTTTTGAAAGAATTCAAAATAGTTCAAAAAAAGAAAAATGAGCTTATTGTCTATCTACTTAAAGACGAAAATATGAACAAAAAGGTAAAACACTTCATATCGAGCATGATTAAGAAATACATAGATCCATCAATGACAGTTAAATTTGAACATGTGGAAAAAATAGATTTAGAAAAATCTGGCAAGAAAAGGTACTTTGTAAATGAAATTTGTTAGTTTAATTAATGATTACTAAAGACGAATAATATGAGTACAGTAAGAACTTCGGCTAAGAATACATTAATGATAGCAACATCAAGTATAGCCAATAAATTGTTATCATTTGTGTTTCTTATCTATGTGGTAAGATATTTGGGCAGTATCGGATTTGGAAAATACTCATTTGTTTTTGCTTTTATAACATTTTTTACTGTTTTTTCTGCTTTTGGTATGGATGGATTGACCATACGTGAAGTAGCTAAAGATAAATCCAGGGCTAATTCATTTCTAATTAATACAAGCGTATCAAAACTTCTTATAATTTTACTCTCCTGGGTCATAATAATTTATTTATTAATTATTCTTAATAAAGATATCAAAACTAATTTAGGTGTACTGATAATTAGTTTATGTCTTTTGCCGGATTCCATTGTTAGATCCTTCAAGGCTATTTTCTCTGGCTATGAAAAAATGGAATACAACACCTTAATAGAAATCTTGTTTCGGGTTATTGTCGTAGGATTAGGGTTGGGAGTTATTTTTTTTGATTACGGGCTCGTTCCTATTTTTTTAGTTTCATTAATTGCCAGTATATTAACATTTATATTTGCTACTTATATCTATACTGTCAAAATAGGTAAAATAAAACTTAAAATAGACTTTCATATGTGTAAATATCTATTACAAACAAGTTTCCCATTTTTCCTAGCAGGAGTATTTGTTTCAATATACAATCGAATAGATACTGTTATGTTATCTGTTATGAAAGGTGATGCTCCTGTAGGATGGTATAATGCTGCTCATGGTCTAACTGATTCTTTGCTTTTTATTCCTGCAGCTATTTATGGAGCTATCTTCCCAGTTTTTTCAAGAATGTATAAAGATTCTAGAGAATCTTTTAATACCGCTTACGAGAAATCGTTTAAGTTTTTATTATTGTTAGCGTTGCCTATTGCTGTAGGAACTACTATTTTAGCAGACAAAATAATTATTTTAATTTTTAAACTCGAATTTAGTAATTCCATAATTGCGCTACGTATTTTGGTCTGGACAATAGCTATTGCATTTTTGAATATTGTTATGGCATCTGCATTATATTCAGCAAATAGACAAAAAACTATTACAGGTATAACGTTCTTTATGGCATTTTTAAATATTGTTTTGAATTACTTAGTTATTCCAAAGTACAGCTATGTGGGTGTCAGTTGGACAACAGTAGTGACACAATTTGTAGGAGTTATTTGTTGTTACTATTTTGTCACAAAATATATTTATAAAATCAATCTAAGTAATATTTTTCCTAAACCTATTTTGGCAGTACTTCTAATGGGTCTTTTCGTCTATCAGTTTAGAAATTTAAATCTATTCATAATAATTTTGGCCGGGGCGTTACTATATTTTCTTACCCTTATATTGCTGAAAACCTTTACTGCGGATGATAAGACACTTATTAAACAGTTGGTATTTTTCAGAAAATAATATATTTTTTTAAATTATATATAGCAAATCTTGTTAGTGGAGTATTAATTAGTTATGTCATATCGTATTAGACATCATTTATTACATTGGTTAGGGAAAATACTTTTATTTAAAAAGCACATTGGTAAATCTTTTACATCTCCTTTATTTTCTCCTGGAGAATACAAAAAATTGAAGAAAATAAATCTTGCTTGTTCTGACAGAATAATTCCAGGATGGGTAAATGTGGATATACGTGATATTCCCGGTATAGACCATATTGTTGATGCTAGAGATTTATCAATTTTCCCTGACGAATCTTTTGATATTGTAAGAGCATCTCATGTGATTGAACATTTTCACATTAATGAACTGGAAAAAGTTTTTAAAGAATGGACACGAATTCTGCGTCCTGGTGGATGGCTGATTATTTGTGTCCCTAGTTTTGATATGACCCTGCTTAGATATTTGGTTAATCCACATAGTATTAATCCTCTTTTATTTTCGGAATTTGGAACAGCAATAATTTCTCAAATTTATGGATTTAGCTGCACTGAGCCTGAAAATGAACCTTATAAACACAAAATGGTATACAATTATAAAAGTTTGTCTATGCTAATGAAAACCTATGGTAAATTGAAAAATATTCGTTCTATTAACTTTTTACTTGAAGAACCATATACTTTGAATATCCTTGACGATGGTACTACGGAATATAGTCTTAATATAGCTGGACAAAAATAGTTAATAATGAATTCAGAGCTCATGTAGGCTCCAATCTGTTACTAGATAATTTTCGCATGGAAGAAGTTAGATGTAATTTATGTAATTCAAATTCAACAGAATTGTTGATTGTTAAAAATTCATTTAACATTGTAAGATGTTCAAAATGTGATTTGGTATATGTTAATCCACGTTTAACTAAGGAAGAACTAAAAGAAATATATTCATTTTCCAAAAATTATTATCTCGACTTATCTCAAAATTCAATTAGGCAAAAAGAAGAAATAAAAAAATTCAGAGTTTATATTAAAATAGTTGAAAAATACAAAAAAAGTGGAAGGATATTAGAAATTGGATGTGCTTTGGGATTATTTCTAAAGGTTGCTCAGGAAAAGAATTGGGAAGTTTATGGAGTTGAATTTTCAAATGACTTAGCCCAATTTGCCAGAGAGAAATTTGGTTTAAATATAGTAACTGGAGAATTTGAAGAAACAGAGTTTCCGTCTGATTTTTTGGATGTTGCTGTTCTATGGGATGTTTTGGAGCATATGTTAAATCCTTTGAGTACATTAAAACGTATCAGAAAAATTTTGCGAAAAGATGGCTATTTTTTTTTGACAATGCCAAACATAAATGGCTTTGTGCCTCAAACAACATATCATCTATTTGGTAAAACATTGGGTATCTGGGAACACCCTAGTCCACCTTTACATGTATATGATCTTTCAGATAACACTATTAAAAAAATGTTGAATTTGGCAGACTTTGAAGTCATAGAGTTAAAATCACAAGAAATCCCAGTTTCTTACTTAGTTGGTGAGGGAATTATTTCGAAACTAATCAGGAATTTGAAAAAAATAACATGCCCCCAGACAAAAAATATGGAAAAATCAACTTCTCACGGTAATAGAAATATGAAATGGACAAATCTGGAATTAGTAAAATATCTAGCAAGAATGTTCATACAGAGACCGTTTTATTTAGTTTTGTATTGGATAGCAAGAATATTAAAAAGTGGGAATTCAATGTTTGTGATAGCAAGGAAAAAAGGAAAAATAAAAATATTGAACAAAACAAACTGATCGTTGAAAAATTAACTGCTGATAAATGTCCAGGGCTATCCAATATGAATTATGGGAAACTAAAAATTTTTTAGTTTATTGGCCATTTCATTTTATTATGAAACCTAAATATAAAGTATTAATAGAAAGCAACACTTTGGCAATAAAAGTAAAAAAATCAATATAAAATAGGTGCGATTAATGAGAATTTTTTTGTGCCTAAGAGCATCAGATTTAAATAAAAAAAATGAAGGCTTTTTTGCAGAAAGCTATGATGGCATTAAAATTGATTCTAAATATGCCGGCAAATTTGGCTGGTTTTGGATTAAGGCTTTAAAAAAAATTGGACACATTATTAATACATTCCCATGTATTGTAGGACAAATGGATGATAAATTAACTTTTTTTCGAAAAACAATGACAAAAATAAGAATAATAAATCCTATCAAGTTTTTAATTGAAAAAACACTTGATCAAAGGCTTTTAAATAAGATAGAAACATTTAAACCTGATTTTGTGCTTATAGATGCAGGTTGGAACATCTATCCAGATACAATCAAGAAAATAAAAACAAAATTTAAAATACCCGTTTACAATTGGCTCTATGACGATCCTGTGGCTCAGAATTGGAAAAATGTTTTACAATCATTTCCATACTATGATTGCCTATTTGTTTGGGACCCATATTATGTGGTAGAGTTTAAGAAATATGGTGCAAAAGAAGTGATATACCTCCCTTGCGCTTGTGAGCCAGATATACATAAAACATGTATTCCCAACTATAATTACCAATTTGACATCGCATTTGTAGGGACTATTACACCCCCTAGACTTAAGATTTTAGAAAAGCTTTCCGAATTCAATTTAGGTATATGGACATGGAATCCAAATTCTCTATCTGTCAAACTTAAGAAGTTTTATAAAGGGACTGCATGGGGTGAAAAAGTTTCTGAAATATATTGTTCGTCAAAAATTGCTTTGAATTTACATCATCCTCAAACAGTTTTTGGAGTAAATATGAAGACTTTTGAAATAGCTTCTTGCGGAGCATTCCAACTAGTTGACTTCAAAAAAGAATTAAATAACTTGTTTGAGTTAAACAAAGAAATTGTATCATATAATAATTCAGAAGAGTTAATAGAGCTAATAAAATATTACTTAATTAATCCTAATGAAAGAAAAAAAATAGCTTTACGAGGACAAAAAAGAGCTCATACTCAACATACTTATGAGCATCGAATGGAAAAATTGCTCCAATATGTGAGTAGATTTAAATCAAAATGAGACATTTGAGATTGTTACGTAACAAACAGATTAAGCGCATAATTATAAATGGTTATTTTGGATATAGAAGTCTTGGTGATGAGGCAATTCTATCAGGAATGATAAATGCTTTCAGGGAACAGATTAATAATTGTAAAATAATAGTTTTCTCTAACCACCCGAGTGTTATTGAGAAACTACATAATGTCTCTTCTGTTCGTGATTTTCCTATTGGGATAAGGTCATTCTTATTTTGGATTTTTTCTGGAGAACTTATCAATACCATAAGAGAATTAGTAAATGCAGATTTGTTTGTTTTTGGGGGTGGAGGAGGATTATCTGATGAACAACGTTGGCAAAATATTCCTGAATCTTTTATTAAAATTATATTAGCAAAATTGTTCCGTCTTCCTATGATAACGTATTCACTAGGAGCTGGACCAATAAAGACAAAATTAGGAAAACTCTTGACAAAAATTGCATTTGATAAATTTAATATCATTACTGTTAGGGATCAGGAATCAAAAAAATGGTTGATTGATACTGGGCTGAAGAAGGAAATTATACTTACAGCTGATCCTGGTGTACTTATACAACCAGATGCTAAAGTAAATTTAAGAAATTTAGCAGGTAAATCCATTCACAACTACTCTAAAAGATATAAAATTGGATTAGCTCCTGCTGCGATGTTTTTTTCGAAAAATATTTGGCCAGGAAGGCAGAAAGATTATACACGACTTCTGAATAGTTTTGCTAAAATTGGAGATTTTGTTAATGAAAAATTAAACTCTGATGTCTTTCTTTTTCAAGTTTCACCAAATGTTGATACTGATTTTTGCATGAAGATACAGCAGAAAATGAAAAATAAATCACATCTTTTGTTTCCGGGATACAATCATTTGGAAATTGCTGGTGCTTTTGCACAAATGGATATGATAATCGGCTCCAGATTTCATTCTGTGGTGCTCTCAACAATGGTAGGAGTACCCTTTGTAGCAATAATATACCATCATAAAACTAAATGTTTTCTTGAACAGATAAGGCAATTACATCGATCTGTTCCCTTAGAGTTTAATCTGGAAGATCTATTCCAAGTCATTGTTGATACATGGAACAAAAGAGAAGAAATGAAGAAAGAACTTGCAATGATTACACCAGAGCTAAGAAGAGGAGCAAAATTTCCATCAATTATGGCCTCTAAGCTTTTAGAATGAATAATAGAATACGGTATATATTGTTACATAGTCTGTTTCATAATCTCAATATGATATATAACAAAATTGCACACAAGTTTAGATTGGAATTTGCTTCGTTAGAACCAAGAACAGCTGAAATAGAGATAACGAATGGATGCAATATGCGATGCATACATTGTACTAGAACTAATCATTACTTGGCCAAGAAGAAACCACTCGATATAGGAATTTTAAGTTTTAGCAATTTCGTTAAAATAGTTAACCAGTTTAAATATTTAGATCAGATCACTCTTCAAGGATTAGGAGAACCTTTTTTGAACCCCGGAATATTTAGTATAATAAAATATGCAAAGAGAAAAAATATATCTGTCGAGATTGCTACTAATGTATCTTTGTTGAAAGAAGAGGTTTGTAAGAAATTAATTGAATCTGGAGTAGATACCGAAGATAATATAGTACTTTCAATAGATTCATTTAATGCTGATTCGTTTGAAAAAATTCGGCCTCCCATAAAGTTTACGGATATTATCAATAATTTAAATATTTTTAATAATATGTGTGCTGAGAAAACAAATATATCACTTCATTTGGTCGTAACCAATGAAAACATAGATTACCTTGAAGATTATATTCGGATGGCTGATTCCTATGGAATAAAACAAGTTTCTTTTACTGATCAAAACTTTGATATGGCTGGCGATAATATAGATAAACTGCAGATAAAGGAACCAGCAAAACTTAGAGCAACTATTAATAAGGTGATTAAATTAAGTAAAGAGAAAAATATTCGGTTTAGTTATTACAAACTTGATTCCAGCACTTGGCCACCAGATGAAGTTAAACATCCGTGTTGGTTTCTTTGGAGATATCCATATATAACGTGGGATGGATTCGTAACACCGTGCTGTGCTCGTCCTTATCCTAAAGAGTTTAATTTTGGTAATGTATTCGAGACAAATTTTAGAAAAATCTGGAATAGCAAAAAATATCGCGAATTTAGAAAAGCACTGAAAACTAAAAAAATACCTGATATTTGTATTGGTTGTCCTCACAGTATACTATGAATAAAGATTATTTGAGGACATTTTTACATACTTTTTTATATTAATAGCTTTTTCACTTTATGCCATCATGCAGAACAGTCTTTTGTATCCTCTAAGTGCCACCCAAAAATTAAAAAGACCTATAATGCTAAATTTTTGTGATATAATAGACATCATAAACAAGGATAAGAGCCTTTCTTGAGGAGGCTCTAATAACGTCTAATAAACACGGCAGAAAACTTATCGTTGGGCACGCTCTTGGGGAAAAAGGCGATATTGAATTAGCTTTGGTGGATTGGAGAAA
>Ga0114921_10001606_pt1 | contig 10440 bp, 10 predicted proteins | sample BentaG_FD_87016 | JGI IMG/M metagenome (GOLD analysis project Ga0114921, IMG submission 87016) | Deep subsurface microbial communities from South Atlantic Ocean to uncover new lineages of life (NeLLi) - Benguela_00093 metaG | ecosystem: Environmental > Aquatic > Marine > Oceanic > Sediment ...
GAGATATGGCTCTGATTACAACCTGAAACTGATTTCCCAGAAGAAGCTGAGAGAAAATTCTTCTATCAGAAAAACGGAGCGGATGAAGAGTTATGTCTTTGATTCTGACCTGCGAAGCCCTTGTGGGTGCGACACCTTGAAGGCTGATGTGTTGGGCAGTGATGGCCTTGGCGTCTTTCATACCGGCTATTCGGATTCGTTTATGGCTTATGTCCAACCGCCTAGCGATGTTCCTGACCGCCAAAAGAGTGTCCCAATCTCGCTTAACCAAAACGCAGATGAGATAGCGGCCCCTTCCAACTGGTTCCCGAGTCTCAACCGGTGAAACCTCAGCCTTTGACCCGTCAACCAAATGTTCCTCAACCACGAAGTCCTCTATTAACTGGCGAATTCTTCCGCCAACTCCTAGAGATTGAGTGACGTAAATCTCCATTCCGAGTTCTTTCTCAAGCGCAGGAACCTTCAAGGACGTAGCCTCAAAGTAGAGGTAGTTGCCCAGTTATCGCGTCTACTTGGGCGGATGGGGCTGGGCCTATTCCCAAGCAGGTTATGGTGTCTGGTGGAAGCTCGGTTAGACCTCTGTCAACAATTAGGGCTGTGGGCAACTTCGACTTCTTCGCTTTTCTCTCAAGCTCCAGAAGCTCTTGCTCAGACTCTGCTCTCACGGCTATTTTACACTGGCCTTCTGTTATCCAAGCCTTCCACCATCCAGAATATCTCTTTCTCGCTTCCTCAGCCGCGGAAACAGCCGCGTGTCCGGCTTGAGCCGCTATCTTCCCCCTGCTTATCTTCAAATCATTTCGCATAACAATGACTTGCTTATATCGAAAAGTAGGTGGACCAGCAGACAGTTTCTCAGCCATCCTCTTAACCTCGGCAAATTATAATGTCTAAACTAATAGTCTTTGCGTCCCATTAACCATTTACATGTCACATTCTATGTAACGATTATTTTGGACGAGAACTTACACTTGAAGTAAGCCATGACAAGATAAAATAGAACATTGTAACCAGCGTTGCAGGATGTTTGATCATGGGGATGAGCGACCTCCCTTGAAAATCGAGGTCTCCAACCTCCTCAAGCACGTCGTCGACCCCAAACTTCGCACATAAATCAATGATTTTGTCCACTTTATCATCAGACAAACGGTTGAGCAGTTTCCTTATTTGACGCATCACCATCAAGTCGAAACCCACCAATTCCTTCCATCGAGACTGATATCGGGACAGGAAAGTCTCAGAGAAATCGTTGTTCTTTACGGCTTCATACGCAACCTCTCCGGCAATTTTGGAACACGACAGCCCAACGATCACGCCTCCTCCAGTCGTTGGTTTCACCTGCGACGCTGCGTCCCCCACCACGAGAAGCCCGTTAGAATAGGTTTTGGGAACAGGGCTTCCAAGCGGAATGGGATGAAGAGAAAGACTTGTGATGCTACTCTTCCTTAGTTTCTTAGATGCTACGGGATGGTTCTTCATGAACCGACGCAGGTACTCTCGAGGATCACCAGCCCAAGTGGCTAAACCAACCTTTGCTGAAGCGTCTCTTTTAGGAACTATCCAAGCAAAAAAGTCTGGAGCATATTTTCTTCCAAGATATACCTCAACCAGGTCCCTGTCTATTTCGTCCACTCTGTCCACTTCTGCTTGGATTGCTTTGACGACCATGGAGCCTTGAAGCGTTTGTAGCCCGGTTTTCTTCAGAAGAGTTGACGAGCAACCCTCAGCGTCTATCACAACATTCGACGTCAAACTCTTTTCATCTCGGCCTCTTTTGACAGCAACTCCCACGACGAAACCTGAATCAAACATAAGGGACTTTACCCTCGATTCCAAAAAGTATCCCACCCCAGATTTCGTGGCGAGGTCTGAGAGATGCTTATCGAATAATTCCCTGTTAACAACATAGGTTACGGAGGAGCGGCGTCTGATTATGAACTCTTTGCCTGAAGGGGAATGGAAAACGGCTCCTTTGATCTCATTTTCAATGACCTTGCGTGGTAAGCGTAGCCCTAACCGTTCCAAACCAGCAATGCTCAGATGACCAGCGCAGTGTTTGGGAACCCCTATCTCCCTATGCTCTTCGCAAACCAAAACCTCGGCGCCCAGCCTCGCGGCTGTCAAAGCCGAGAATGACCCGCAGGGGCCTCCTCCAACCACAATAATGTCAGTCTTTCCGTTCACTTCTCTTCCTCTTACTGGGAGCCATTGATTTTACTATACTCTTAGAAACGCATTAAAAGATAGCACATATAAGAGAGTGTTTCTATATCGAGTTTTCCTTGAGGGTGTTGCTGTGAGTGAGAGAGTAAGCATCGTTATGCCTAAGTGCACATCATGCTACCGAACTATTCCTCCGGGAGAAGAGGCGACAAAATTTCCGTGCCCCAACTGCGGAGAAATAGTTATATGGCGTTGCTCTAAATGCAGAAAGTTTGGAAGACCATACCGCTGTCCAAAATGCGGATTTACAGGACCATAGGAGAAGGAAAAGACTTGGGAAATATCGTTATTTCCTTCAAAATTTTTCCATCCGAAGCAACAGTTGACCTCAACTTGCTGAAAGAAAAAATAAAGAAGCAGTTACCAAAGTTTGCTTCAGCTCATGGATTCGCCGAAGAACCAATAGCCTTTGGACTCTCAGCATTAATCGCACACATCGTCCTCCCAGAAGACAGGTCGGGAGTGTTAGACGAAGTGGAGAGGTACCTCCTTAAAATCAAAGAAGTCAGTCAGATAGAAACAATAATGGTTCGCAGAGTCTAGTGCCTCCCTTTAAAGTTTATATAGGAAGGTCAGCCTTTCGAGATATGAAAAACCTTTACGATTAAACATAAGGAAGGGAAATGAGTGAGTGAAGTTCAACTCAGAGTCGAAGACGCCAGACAACGCGACGTATACAGAGGAATCGCCAGAATCGATCAAAAAACCATGCAAAAGCTAGGCATCTCAGCAGGGGACGTAATGGAGATCGTAGGGAAAAGAAACACGGCGGCCATAGCTTGGCCAGCCTACTCTGAAGATCAAGACAGAGGAACCATACGAATCGACGGGTTTACCCGTAAGAACTCTGGAGTAGCGATAAACGAATACGTCATAATTCGTCCGGCAAAAGTAAGCGATGCGACAAGCGTTGTTCTTGCTCCAATCGACATGAAACTGAATGTAGACGAAGACTTCACCAATTTTGTGAAAAACAGACTTATGGAAAGAACCTTTGTGGAAGGAGACACCACCCTTGTCATGATGCTGGGCCACGCCATACCCTTCACAGTGACCAAAGCCCGCCCTCATGGAATCGTAAGAATCACCCACGGGACAAACGTCCAGATTTTAACCGAGCCAACCCCTGAAGGCAAAGGCATGCCTCACACCACCTACGAAGACATAGGGGGACTCCACGAAGAAATTCAGCGAATACGAGAGATGGTTGAACTTCCGCTGCGACACCCAGAACTCTTCCAAAGGATTGGGATAGAGCCTCCAAAAGGAGTTTTGCTACATGGCCCGCCAGGCTGCGGAAAAACACTTCTCGCTAGAGCCGTTGCAAACGAATCGGAAGCTAACTTCTACTCCATAAACGGCCCAGAAATAATGAGTAAGTTTTACGGTGAGTCAGAGGCTAGACTCCGTGAGATGTTTCAGAAAGCCCAGAAAAATTCTCCAAGTATTATTTTCATTGATGAGCTAGATGCTATTGCGCCTAAAAGAGAAGAAGTGACAGGTGAGGTGGAGAGAAGGGTTGTTGCTCAACTCCTCGCTTTGATGGATGGACTTGCAGGAAGAGGAAACGTCATAGTCGTAGGCGCGACAAACAGACCTGAAGCCCTCGACCCCGCTTTAAGAAGACCGGGACGGTTTGACCGGGAGATAGAGATAGGAGTACCCGACAAAAAGTCGCGATATGAAATACTGCAAATACACACAAGGGGAATGCCGCTAACTGAGGACGTTGATTTAAAGAAACTTACCGAAAGGGCACATGGTTACACAGGAGCAGATTTGGCTGCGTTGTGCCGCGAAACTGCCATGAAAGCCTTGCGCAGATATCTGCCCGAAATAAACTTAGAGGAAGAGCGTATTCCACCCAGCGTTCTGGAAAAAATGGAAGTTCGAATGGAAGACTTCTTAAACGCCTACAGAGAGGTCACGCCGACAGCCATGAGAGAAGTATACATAGAAGTGCCTACGGTTCAGTGGACGGACATAGGTGGTTTAGAAAATGTGAAAGAGGAACTCATAGAGGCTGTGGAATGGCCCCTCAAAAACCCTGACGTCTTTAAGCGAATGGGTATACGACCACCAAAAGGCATTCTGCTTTACGGACCTCCAGGATGTGGAAAAACCTTGCTGGCAAGGGCTGTGGCCACCGAAAGCGAGGCAAACTTCATCACTATAAAAGGTCCAGAAGTCTTTTCAAAGTGGGTTGGCGAATCGGAGAAGGCTATTCGAGAGGTATTTAGGAAGGCAAGGATGGCTGCTCCAGCTGTTGTTTTCTTCGACGAGTTTGACTCCCTCGTGCCCAGAAGAGGAATGGGCTACGCCGACAGCGGCGTCACAGAACGCGTCATCAGTCAACTCCTAATGGAAATGGATGGAATAATCACTTTAGAGGATGTAGTTGTCATCGCTGCAACAAACAGACCAGACATAGTGGACCCCGCGATTCTTCGACCGGGAAGATTTGACCGTTTGATTTACGTTCCAGAACCAGACCAGAAGACTAGGCTGGAAATCTTTAAGATTTACACCAAAGACATGCCCTTGACAAAAGATGTGGACCTATCCCAGCTGGTCACCATGACAAAGAGCTATTCTGGAGCTGACATCGAAGCGCTTTGCAGAGAAGCTGCACTTAATGCCTTAAGGATAGACATAAAAGCCAAAGAAGTTAGCCGCAATGATTTCAAAAAAGCCACAGAAAAAATTGGACCAACCATAATGCCGAACATGGAGGCATGGTACAAGGGCTTCATAAAGCAGATCCGACAAATGAAGAAGTCAACAACACCAGTGGCGTAGGCTTATGCCCTTAGGAGCCAAATAAATGTATATAAAAACTTGGAAACCCCACCCTCTCCACACGACGATAGTGGAAATTCTGGAGAGAAAGGGTCCTTTGACCGATGTCGAGTTATATGACTTGTTGAAAGAACGTTATGAGGGCATAGGGTTTGGAAACCTGAACAAGACTTTGATGAGAATGGAAATCAAAGGCAAAATCTATGTCTCAGCCCTCACCAAAGGAAAAAGAAGAGTTGAACTAATCGAAAGGAAAAAAGGTTAAGAACTGTCCTTCCGCCTTTATATGCATCAACCTTTAATCTTGCGTTAACATAGTGGTGCAAAACTTTGGGCGTAAACTTGAGAAAACTGGTGCCCAAAACAAAGACTGATCTTAAAAGCTTAAGCGAAAAGTCTATAGCCATCGACGCCTACAATGCCCTCTACCAGTTCCTCGCCATCATCCGCCAACCAGACGGAACACCCCTAAAAGACAACACCGGCAGGATAACCAGTCACCTAAGCGGTTTATTCTATCGAACCACCAACCTCGTTGAGATGGACATCAAACTTGTCTACGTATTTGACGGAGTTCCACCAGCCCTCAAAGAGGTAGAAATCAAACGCAGAGCCAAAGTGAAGAAAGAAGCGCTCATCAAGTATGAACGAGCATTGCAAGAAGGCAGAATGGAAGAGGCCCGAACCTACGCCCAAATGACCTCAAGGCTCAAAGACTACATGGCAGAAGACTCAAAGCGCCTCCTCACCCAGATGGGCGTGCCATGGGTTCAAGCACCATCCGAAGGCGAAGCACAAGCAGCTCACCTAGCAAAAAAGGGCGACACCAACTACTGTGCCAGCCAAGACTACGACAGCCTCCTTTTCGGCGCACCCATGCTTTTGAGAAACGTAACGATAAGCGGAAGAAGGAAACTTCCAAGAAAACCTGTCTACGTCGAGGTCGTTCCTGAAATTATAGAACTAGACCAAGTTTTCAAAGAATTGAACATCACCCGTGAACAACTCATAGACATCGGCATCTTGGTGGGAACAGACTTCAACCCTGAAGGCGTGAAAGGTATAGGACCGAAAACCGCCCTCAAACTAATAAAACAACACGGAAGCCTCGAGAAACTGCTACCCACGCTGAAAGAGACAGAGGTCCCAGTTGAACCCCAAAGAATACGAGAAATCTTCCTCAACCCAAAGGTTACAGACAACTACAAATTGACTTGGAAAGAACCCGACATCGAGGGCGTAGTAAACTTTCTATGCCGCGAAAGAGACTTTTCCGAAGAAAGGGTGCGAAAAGCCCTCAAAAAAATGACTGAAGGCCTAAGGAAGGCTAAGGGAAAAGTAACTCTTGAAACATGGTTCGGCGCTTGACCAACAAGTTACAGTTTAAATCCGTGTTTTCCAATCAGAGGCACAAACGCAACTCCACCCAAATTTTCCTCAAAGATCTTCCCGTCTTTTTTTCTAATTCGCACCAAGGTTTGGTAGAAGTGAATGCCCCCAATCGGAATAACTAGGATTCCTCCGTTTCTTAACTGTCCAGTCAATGGTTCAGGGATGTCTGGAGCAGCCGCGGTGACCAAGACACGATCGTACGGAGCCTTTTCTAGGCATCCCAAGGAACCGTCTCCACAAATCACGGTGATTCGATCTTCATATCTTGCCGTCTCGATGTTTTTTCTAGCAAACTCGGCCAATTCAGGAACCCTTTCCACAGTGTAAACATGCCCCCACTCTTCTTTTGGCACATCATCCGGAGCCACAACCTCCGCTATGGTGGAGGCATGCCAACCTGAACCAGCCCCTATCTCTAGAACCCTATGTCCCACTTCCAATTCGAGGGCTTCATCCATTATGCATACCATGTTTCGCCCAGTTGACCGCATTGGATCAACTGAGAGGCGCGGAAATGGTTTGCCCAAACCCTATGGGAAGCGGGGAATCCGCCGCCGCGTGAGCCTTCACCCTTTCGGGAAGAAAGGAGTCACGGGGAACTCGACGCAGCGCCCTAATAACCCTAGGCGACCGGAGAATGCCCGCTCTAATCAATCTTTGAATTAATCCTTCCCAAGCCTGCTTCTCCATCTTTCATCACAAGAATAACTGTGAACGTATGCCTTAAGACTTTACGATTCTATTTAACCGTCACCGACTTGGCTAGATTTCTAGGCATGTCCGGGTCGCATTTTCTCCCAATTGCCATGTAATAGGCGAAGAGTTGCAGCGGGATGACGTATGGGATTGGTGACAAAACTTCAGGTAACCCGGTCTCTATCTCAATGTAATCGTCAGCCAACGATTTAATTTCCTCGTCTCCCTTTTCAACTACAACAATAATGGAGGCTCCTCGAGCCTTCATTTCCATAATGTTTCCCACGATTGTCCTGTGAGTGCCATCTTTTGGACAGATGAAGATCACTGGAAAGCCCGGCTCAATTAAGCTGATGGGTCCGTGTTTGCTTTCTCCAGCGGGATAGGCTATGGAGGGAACGTAGGCTACCTCCATGAGTTTCAGTCTATCCTCAAGGGCGACAGCCGAACTTATCCCTCTTCCCAAAAAGAAGAAACACTGTTTGTCTCGGTATTTCTTAGCGAGCTGTTTTACCCTTTCCTCTTGAGTTTGAATAATCCTCTCAACGATGTCGGGTATTTGCTCAAGCTTCTCTTCAAGGTTCTCAATTTCTACATGGGAAATCTTCCCCCTTTTCTTGGCAAGCCTTAAAGCAAGTTGAGAGAGCACGGAAAGCTGAGAGGTAAAAGTTTTCGTAGCCGCAACCCCTATCTCCGGACCTGACTGTTGACAGACGTAAACGCGGGCAACACGAGTTAGGGTGGATCCGACAACATTCGTAAGTCCCAGAACCGTCGCGGCACGTAGCCTCGCACATTCAACTGCTGCTAAGGTGTCAGCAGTCTCCCCAGACTGGCTGACGACGAGAAGAGTGCTGTCAATGTTCACAGATTTCCCGTGCTGTTCGACGAACTCCGACGCGATAACAGGGTGAGTTGCCAAAAGCGCCAGTTTAGAAAACATGTAGGACGCTGCGAGACAAGCGTGGTAAGAGGTCCCGCAAGCCACTAAGAAAACTTCTCCAGCCCGATCAAGGAAGGTAGTCATTAACTCCAAAAATTGATCCTGCAATCTAAGCGTGTTTCTTAGGCACAAAGGTTGCTCATGGATCTCCTTTAGCATGAAATGGGGATAACCTTGTTTTTCAGCCAGCTCAGGAGACCAGTCGATATGCTCGGGTTCCCTAGTAACCTGTGTCCAATCAAGAATCTTCCGGATTTCATATCCTTCATCACTCAGAACAACAATTTCTCCATCCTGAACGATAACGGACCTATTCGTCATCGGGAGAAAAGCCGGAATGTCAGATGAACAGTAAACGGCGTTTTCAGCGATCCCAACGACAAGGGGACTTTCTTTTCGGGCACAAACAATCTTATCGGGTTCTTTAACTGAAACAACAGCGATGGCGTAGGAGCCATCCAACTGCTTTACAGTCTCGCGTACTGCTTCGACGAGAGTCAAGCCTTCCCTCAATTTTTCTTCAATGAGATGGGAAATAACTTCAGTGTCGGTTTTTGATCGAAAGGTGTGTCCACGCTCTTCAAGCTCCATCTTGAGCTCCGCAAAGTTTTCGATGATTCCGTTGTGAACGACAGCGATTTGTTCATCGCAATCAGTGTGTGGGTGGGCGTTCACTTGGTAGGGAGCTCCGTGAGTCGCCCATCTTGTGTGACCTACTCCAATCCGTCCGGGAAGGTCGTCTAGATTATGTAAAGCGTGAACCTCATCAATTTTTCCGCTATCCTTTTTGATAAACAGCTTATTCTCATGAAGAGTTGCTGTTCCTACAGAGTCGTAACCTCTGTACTCAAGCCTCTTTAAGGCGACGTGAATTGTGGGTGCCGCCTTGCCATTTTTAAGGACGCAACCAAATATCCCGCACATCATTGATTCCTCAAATTCCCTCGCTTCTGTGGTGACCACTGAATCAGATTTCCTTTCTCCACCCTTTATTTAGTGTAAAAAGGCTTCTATAAGCATTTTTAGGAAAATGGTTTTAAGATTAAAAGGGGAATCATAAAGGTTTCCAAGGTTTCTAGGCGTGTTGAGGATAAACTGTTAAAAGATGTTTTATAAGGGTTTTAGTTTGTTCCAGAAGGCTTCTGTTTCCGTGCCATGATTACCACAAAAAATATGAATCCCAAAACCAACCATGAAAGAAGGAGAGCAGTTTGGTTCTTGAAGATTTCCTCTTTCCCGGAGAAGTTATAATATTTCAGAGCGGCAAGGTTAAAACCCTTAACGACCGCTTTGATTTCTACATAACAGATCAGAGAATACTGCTTTACAGACGTAGAGGAGTTGTTTTTAAGAAGGACAGAATTATCGCCGAAAGAATAGAGGACATTCGAACATTACATTACGATGAAAAAGGGATAGCAAAAAAGAAAGGTATCTTACGTATTGAGACCATGAGCAAGAAAATGGAACCAATCGAGGGAAAAGTAGCAGATATAAAGGCTATCTGGCAAGAACTGCAAAGATACATCAAAAAAGAGGGGTAGAGCTTGTCGACTCTGAGTCAACTAAAACTGTTTTGTCCCTTTCGTCAGAACGCAACAGATAGTGGATAACGATCATTTCTTTTTGAATCCAATGATGAGACCAATGATGAGACTACCTACAAAAGGTAAATGGGTCAAGATGGGTGTGAGCAAACCTAGTGCTGGATTAATGGCATTAATAAAATTTGATACCATTTCAACTAATCCGCCGTAATCTATGCCTATCACATTTGTATACACCAAAAACATCAGAGAAAAGACGAATATTCCAAGGATTAACGCAACTTTAACAACTTTCCTAATAGCGTATCCTATAAAAAATCCGCCAATTCCACCTATGCCAAGTTGGAAAAGGATAGGGGCGAAGGCTTCACTCACTACTAGATTCACCCTACAACCTGTTAAGAAACATCTTCTTTTTTCATAGACTTTACGTAACTAATAAAACTAACCATCAACCAAACCATACAAAGCTGTTAAGGGCGTTTTTTCTGAATCCAGACTAAATATTGTTTCTTTTCAAGATGTAAACGAAAAACGCAAATATTCACCTTCGTAGTGGCTTTTTAATCTCCAATCGGGTAAAGGCTGGTTTGGTGCGTCTATGTTGCTGAAACTTGAGAACGATGGTTGAAGACGTTATAACGGTAGAGGAGAAAGCCTGCTGGAATAGTGACTGAAAGAGGCATGTTAAAAGGAATTCTACTTGAATCTAAGGATCCGGAAAAAATTAAAGTTAACGAGATAACGTCTAAGCCCCTCATAGTTGGAAAGCCTCAAATGGACATAGAAGACGCCGTGGAACTGATGTTCAAAAGAAATATCAAGAATTTTCCAGACAAA
>Ga0114921_10001607_pt1 | contig 10439 bp, 8 predicted proteins | sample BentaG_FD_87016 | JGI IMG/M metagenome (GOLD analysis project Ga0114921, IMG submission 87016) | Deep subsurface microbial communities from South Atlantic Ocean to uncover new lineages of life (NeLLi) - Benguela_00093 metaG | ecosystem: Environmental > Aquatic > Marine > Oceanic > Sediment ...
CGCCAACAATTATCATACCCAGCATCCATATCGAGTCCATCAGGGCGTAATGCTCATAGTGAGCGATTCCCAGATAATTAGTCCATAGGCAGCCGGCAACGCCGGCATAGGCGGCGCAGATAACAAAGGCAAGTGTCTTGTAGTAGAAGAGGTTTACACCCATCACCTCAGCGGCCAGGTCATTATCTCTAATAGCCACAAAAGCCCTGCCTACCCTCGTCCGGATAAGATTCCGGGCAAAGAATCCCATCAATAGAGTGATAGGAATAATAAGGTAGAAATAAGCTGTCTCGGTATTAAAAACTATGTCTCCCAGCGTGGGGCGGGGAACTGGTATGCCATAGGTTCGTTGGGTTATATCGCCACCGTGGATGATGGCCCAGGTGATAACGAATTGAGCCGCCAGCGTAGTCATCGCCAGGTAAAAGCCTTTTACCTTCAGGGCGGGGAGTCCAAATAGCATACCAACCAAGCCGGCACCGATAGCCGAGCAGGGCAGCACCGCCCAGAAGGAGAAGCCAAACCTGGTGGCCAGAATGGCCGAGGTATAGCCACCCACAGCCATGAAAGCCGCCTGTCCGATATTTATCTGACCGCAGTAGCCGGTCAGGAGATTGAGCCCAAAAACAGCAATGAGCCAGATGGCGATGCCATTTACTATACTGAGCAGGTATTCGTTGAGGAAGCGGGGGAGAAGAAACAGGAGAATGAGAAACGCTATCAGCAATCCCCACTGTAGCCTGGTTCGGACAATAGCCATATCCTGGCTGTAACTCTCATTAAAGGTGCCACAGGGTAAGCCCATTTTTACCTATATCCTTTCTATTCTTCTCCAGCCGAACAAACCGTAGGGGGAGAAGATGAGGACGATGACGGCCACGACCCAGGGGAATACGTCCCTGATTCCTCCACCCACTATCGGGTCTAGATAACCGGCGGCTATCATTTCTAAGACACCAATGGTGAGCCCGGCTACGATAGCCCCCGGGATGGATTCCAGCCCACCGAGCAAGACGACAGCAACGGCTTTCAGCCCGAGCTCACCTATTCCCATGTCAACACTAAAAAGGCTGGCCAGGACAATACCGACTACCGCTGATACCATGCCGGCAATTATCCAGGATTGGGCGAACACACTCTCCACCGGGACTCCCACGCTCTGGGCTAGCTGATGGTCTTCTGAGGTACCCCTCATCGCCAGTCCAGCGCGGGTACGCTGGAAGAAAAATGCGAAAAGAACTATAAGGATAACAGCCAGCCCCGAAGCCCAGGCATATTCCTGGGAAATAACCACCGTACCCAGTTGTACCGGCTCTTTGGGAAAGATAGGGGGTTGATAACTCTGGGTCTCACCACCCCAGGCCAGCAGTGCGCCTCCTTTTAGCACCGCCATAAGGCAGACGGTCATCATAATAGCCGCCAGGATAGGTTGACCAATCAAGGGGCGCAGGGTCAGACGCTCTATCAGATAGCCGACAAACCCGGTTACCACCACGGTTAATAGGAAAGCAACCACCAAGGGGAGATGCCATTGTGTCAGGCAAGTCCAGCAGAAGAAGCCACCAACTATTAAAAGTTCACCCTGAGCGAAGTTGAAAACCCGGGTAGATTTATAGACCACCACGATACATAGGGCTATCACACCGTAGATGATACCCAGGGCCAGGCCAGTAATTATTAATTGAGCAAAGAAAGCCATTCTAACCTCCGTCCTTGACCCCGGGTGACATTATGGTGATGGCGCTCTCCATTATCCCCTTGCGCCCATCACGGTATTTTACTTCTGACTCTATCTTATACTCCTCGTCCCCGGCATACATAGCCTCTATCATACCCTGATAGCGGTCAAGCATATACTCCCGCCTCAATTTTCTGGTCCTGGTCAGCTCGGCTTCGTCGGCATCAAACTCTTTATGCAGGTGGCAATATCGTCTTACCTGAGAGTATGGCGGCAAGGCCTGATTTAGTCTATTCATATGCTCCAGCGTCAGGTTATAGACCGCTGGTTTCTGAGACAGGTCAACGAAGGTAGTGTAGGCTAGCTTGTTTCTCTCTGCCCACCGGCCGATATTCTCAAAGTCTATCTGGATGAGTGCCGTAAGATAGGGCTTATCCTTACCTCCGATAACCATGACGTCTTTGATATAGGGACTGAACTTCAATCTACCCTCGATATATTCCGGGGAAACCATATTCCCGCCGACCTCAACCAGGTCTTTCACCCTGCCCAGGAAGATGAGCTGCCCATCATCAGCAACATAGCCGGCATCACCGGTATGGAACCAACCCTCGGTCAATTTCTCGCTGGTAGCCTCAGGATTCTTGTAATAGCCGATAAAAATGCTCGGTCCTCTCGCCATAATCTCCCCTTCATCACTTATCCTTACTTCCATTCCCCGGAAACATCTACCCACCGTGTCATACCTGACGCCATAATCCTGATGCATGGCTACCCCCGCCGTCTCGGTAAGGCCATAGAACTGCTTGAGGTTAATCCCCAGGGCACGGAGCATGCGGAAGGCATCGGCATTCAGCGGAGCCCCACCAGTATAGCCACTCCTTACTTTCATCAGCCCCACTGAATCCCTTATCGGTCTAAAGACCGCCAGGTCAGCAATCTTGTAAAGAATTTTCCAGAATAGGCTGGCCTTTCTTTGCTCTACCTGGAGGTCAGCCAGCTTATAGCCAACCGGTGAAAGTAAGGAATATACCACACGGTTGAAGCGGTTGGCATCAATCATCTTAGCCTGCACCCGGGAGGTTATATCTTCCCAAAGCCTGGGACCAAACATTACTGTTTGAGGGCCAATTTCTTTGATATTCTCCTGCACCGTCTCCGGCTCTTCAGGAAAGCTTATTTTTGCCCCCGACTGCAGTCCGGCTGATATGCCGTAAAACTGCTCCGTAGCCCAGGCTGGAGATATGAAGCTGACATACTCATCAGTCTCATACCATGGGTCCATCCCCATCCACAACCTGCCGCCATCCACCAGGCTTCCTTGAGTCAGCATGGCTCCCTTGGGTAATCCCGTAGTTCCCGAGGTATACAGTATGACGGAGAGGTCATCTTTACCACCCTGCTCAATCTTCTGTTCAAAGAGCCCGGGGCGCTCTTTCTCATACTCTTTGCCCAGCTCCTGCACCTGTTTATAAGGCATCAGAATAGGGTCGTCATAATTCCGGAGACCCTTGGGGTCCCAGTAGATTATCTTCTTTACATGGGTGAGCTCATTCTCATCCTTTAGCTTGAGGAACTTGTCAACCTGCTCCTGGTCTTCAGCTACCACGAACTTGGATTCAGCATGGTTGACGATATAGCTTATCTCCGAGGGAATTGAATCAGTGTATATTCCAGAGGGCACGCCACCAACTGCTTGAACACCATATTCTGACCAGAACCACTCCGGGGCATTCTCGCCGATGATAGTAACACTGTCGCCGCGCTCCAGGCCGAGACTTATCAGGCCCAGCGAAAAGTATTTTACATTTTCATAGTATTCCTTCCAGGTATACCTGCTCCAGATACCAAAGTCCTTCTGGCGTACGGCTATCCTCTTATCACCATACTTTTTGTAATTACTGAGTAATATTTTCGGTAGCGTATCCTCGTCTGCCATTGCCACCTCCTGTTACGGATGAGGTCTCACCATTCTGTTATCTCCTCACCTGCCAGCTTCTTTCATCAACAATAATCTTGTGCTCCTCAGGAATTTTCCCCCCAGACACAAAGTTTATCTTATCAATCCTCAGACGGCAAGCGTCCTGGAAAGAGGTCTGAAGCTCTGTGCAGAACTTACCCCGGTCAATACTTTCATCCGCCAGCTCTACATTAAAGGTCATTTCGTCTCGGTACCCCACCCGACCCACTACCACCTGATATCTCGAAATCGCTGGGAACCTGGAGGCAACCGTCTTTACCTGTCCCGGAGTGAGATACAAGGCTCTTATCTTGACCGAATCGCCCACCCGGCCCATAACCCCCATCAACCTGATGGACGCCTGGCCACAGGCACAGGGTTCATCGCTAAATGCCGAGAGGTCGCCGGTCATATACCGCACCACGGGAAAGGCATCATTGTTAAAGGCAGTAACCACCATTACCCCGATTTCACCAGCTCCTAACTGTTTTCCTGTCTCCAGGTCAACTATCTCCACAAAGGTCTCTTCCAGTATATGGAAGCCTGCCTTATGGCTGCATTCTACGCCCAAGGCTGGGCCAATACCCACTCCAATGGAATCGGTTACCTTGATGCTATAATCCTGCTCCAGGGTATTTCTTACCTCTGGGAGTAGTGGCTCGGCTATAACCAGGGCGTTGCGCAGTCTGAAATCTTTACTGAAGTTATAGCCCAGTTCCTCTACCTTCCGGACTAAATTCATCAGGAAGCTAGGTCCACCATAATATCCCTTTACGCCCAGGTCGCGTATCATATTAACCTGAAGCTCAGTGTTACCCACCCCGGCCGGGATAGCCACCATTTGACCCAGTGCCATTGCGTCCACAGCCACCGACCCGGCGATAAATAGCGATGGCAGAGAGCAAATTACCCGGTCGCCCTTTTGCAGACCGGCGGCGTGCAACATCTTCAAAACTGGCCGAGCGTACTCTAGTGAACCGATGGGAACGTAGATAGGTCCAGGGGAGTAGAGAATTCTATACAGGCTTGGTACGGGCACGGCTAGAAGTCCGCCGTAGGGCGGCTCCGCCTTCTGCAATTCTAATATTTCATCCCTGGTGGTAAACGGGATGAATTCTAAATCCCTGGTGGTGCGTATTTGAGAGGGCTTGACACCTGCCCGGTCCAGCCTCTCCTTCATCGCTGGGGTATTTTCGTAAGCAAATTGAATAAGCTGTCTTACCTTTTCGTTGTAATAGTGCTCCCTTTCCTCAGCCGGCATTGTTTTTTCTGAGCTACGCAATTGGTCCGTCACAAAAAAACCTCGGCAAACGTCTTTTAAACGCTTAAGGGCAGCCTACACCTGCACGTTCATTTGTTCGGCTAACCTTTTCTGTGCTGGAACTTGAGTTTAATCCTACTACGAGTGTTTGTCAAGCCAAAAAGACATCTTGCCGAAGACTATTTGGTACTTTTTACCACGGGACAGCTCTCAAGCATCCGGGCAAAATTAAGAACCGCCGGGCGGGCTTTGTCGACAAGTGGTGAACCATGACCAAAGCAAATAACATCAAAGTCCAAGCTCGCCACTCTCTTTACCGAGTGGACTTCTTGCGCCATATCAAAAGCAAAACCTTTTGAGGGTAAACGCAGCCCAAACCTGTGGGCAATCACATCACCAGCAATGACTAACCGTGCCTGTCGTAGAAATAGCGAGATGCTCCCCGGCGTGTGGCCCGGGGTGTGCAACACCTTGATGCCACCAAGTATTGACAGCTCATCGCCATCATTGACTAGTATATCTACCGCCACTGGAGTAGTAGCCCACAGCCTATGCAAAGGAGCCAGTATCTTACTCGGCAATAGTGACCCTGCTGGCCGTGGTTGCGGTAACCGGCCATCAATGAACGGAGCATCAGCAGGATGCGCCATAACCTGGGCTCGGGTAACCTTCTTCAGTGCGGCCAGGCTGCCAACATGGTCAGCATGATGATGGGTGATGATAATATTAGCTATGTCAGAGGGAGAGTAACCCAGCTTTCTTACTTCTTTTAGTATGCCTGCAGACCGGCCCTTGAACCCGGTATCAACCAGAGTCAGGTTGTTATCCACTAGCAAAAATACATTTGCCCCCCAGATTCCGGCACCCCAAATGCCGCTAAGCCGATATACTCCAGGAACTAGTTGCTCCATGGTTGCCCGGTTAATCCTGACAATGAATAATCTGGTGATTTAATTAGGAAAGCTTCGTCACTATTTGATTAAGCCATGTTTAACAAGGTACTCATGGGCAGCCTCATCCGGCTCCATCTTACTGATGTCCACCATGGCATTTAATTCCTGCCAGGCCTTCTGACCTTGGCCAACTATTGCCGGAGTGGCCGGCTTACCTCCACCCGGGAAGGTAGCCACCAGTTCGTTGATAATGTCCGCAATTTCAGGATACTTATCAAGAACCTCCGTGCGGACATAAGGCGTCAGGTCATAGGGCGGGAAGAAGGCTTTGTCGTCTAGATACGCATGCCAGCTATATTTAGCGATAATGGCATCAGTGCCGAAGGCCATGGCCACATCACACTCACGGTTTTCCAAACCCATCAGTGAAGCTCCCGGAGCTCCAGTCATGAGGAAAGCCTCATTGACTTTAAAGCCATAGTACTCCTCCAAAGCCGGCAGACCGTCTGGGCGTGTGGAGAATTCAAAGCCGACAAAGGTTCTGATCTCCACTTTCCCTTCTTGATAAAGCGCCGCCAAATCAGAGAGGCTCTCTACGTCATTTTTGTCGACGAATTCAGGCCAGGAAACCAGAACATAGGTGTTGTTGTTCCAAATTGGATTAAGCCAGGTGAAACCTTTTGCCTCTTCCTCTTTCTCTACCATCTCGTAGAGCTTGTTATTATTGATTCCCGGCTCGTACTTGTGCCCAAGGTGGACCATCCAGGCCGTCCCGGTATAGTCGGCACAAATATCGATATCGCCAGCTTCCATTCCCTCCCTGAGGGCCAAAGAAGAAAGGTCTGACACCAAATTGACCTTGAAGCCATGCTCCTCCAGTGCCTGCTTTATCAGCTGACCAATAATGTACTCCTCCGTAAAGTTTTTATTACCGACCGTTACTTCCTTGACTGCTGGCTGTGCACACCCCATCATGACTAGGGCAAGGCTAATAATCAACGCTGAAACAGCCACAATTACCCTGCTCATTTATTCACCTCCTTAAGGTTGATGTCACAATTCCGCTGGCTTTGAGCTTAATTATACAATATCTTATCTCATCTGTTACTCCCTTTAAGAACTTTCAGCCTTAATTTTGAGACCCCGTGGCGTCATCCAGCTTTCTATACGTTCTAACATAAAACCCAGGCTGATGGCCAAGACCGCTGTGGGTGCTGCTCCCTGCAGGATAAGCAGAACCTCTCGAGCAAACACCCCGGTCAATGTAATCGTACCCAAACCCTTGCCACCAACCAGAACCGCCAGCTCTGCCGTCCCTACAGTTATGACTGTCGAGATTCTTATTCCAGCCATAATTACCGGTCTGGCCAGAGGTAACTCGATTTTCCGGGCGATTTGCCATCTGGTCATTCCCATTCCCCGGGCAGCTTCGATGATGGCAGGGTCAATATGCCTCATACTGGCATAGGAATTGCGCAAGATGGGAAGCAGTCCATAAATGAATAGGGCTACAATCGCCGAAAGAGGCAAATACAAAAATAAAACCTTTTTAAGGCCAAAACCCAGCAGGGGAGCCATAATGGCAATTACCGCCAGGCTGGGTATACTTTGTCCCACGTTGGCTCCACCAACCACAATCGGTGCCAGCTTGGTGAAACCTGAGCGGGTAACCAAGACCCCTAAGGGCACGCCGACGGCAATAGCTATGAGCACGGCTATGAACACCATCTGGAGATGGTCCTTTGTGTGGGTCAGTATATCGCTGTAGGAGAAGGGGTTGTAGATGCCCATCCATGGCTTGCCTATCCACGTAATCAAGATGGTCAGTCCAATAAGGAAAGTTAAAAGGCTGATAAGAACCACCTGACGTCTCATTTCTTTTCTCCCGCCTGAACAGCCTCGTGTAACGCTTTCTGGATAGCATCGAAGGTCAAGACTCCCTCCAATCTGTTTTCTTCACCAACTATAGGTAGTGCCTTCAGCCCGCTGCTCAACATAAGGGAGAGAGCTTCATTTAGAACTGCATTTATCGTGGAAGTTGTGATAGAGGGGTTCATGATATCCTTCACCACCCTCCCTTTTTCCAAATCTGACACGCCAACCCATCCCACGAACTTCCCGTCATTTTCAACTACCGCCAGCGAATCAACCCCCTTTTGCTTCATCCGCTCTCGAACGGCTTCTACCGGCTCCTCTACTTTCGCGATAGGGGCGGAACTTGTCATAACCTCCCTCACCCGAAGTAACTGCAGTCCCTTAAGAGCTCGGTCAGCACCAACGAAACCCTCCACAAATTCATCCTTCGGTCTATAAAGAAGGTTGGCCGGGGTATCATACTGGACTAACCTTCCCTCCTTCATTAAAGCTATCTTGTCCCCCATCTTGATTGCCTCATAAATATCATGAGTGACAAATATAATGGTCTTTTTTATCTTTTGCTGTATCTTCAGGAACTCGCTTTGCAACTCCACCCTGTTTATTGGGTCGATGGCTCCGAAGGGCTCGTCCATTAGTAGTATTGAGGGGTCAGCGCCTAACGCTCTGGCCACGCCTACCCGCTGGCGCTGCCCGCCGGAAAGCTCGTTCGGATACTTATCCACAAATTCCTTGGGATTCATCCTCACCAGTTCTAGAAGTTCCTCTGCCCTCTGCCTACGCTCAACTTTGGTCCAGCCTTTTAGTGCGGGAACGGTCTCAATATTCTGCCCCACGGTCATGTGCGGGAATAGCCCTATCTCCTGGATGGCATAGCCTATGTTTCTTCGCAGTTCGCTCTCATCTATCTTGGTGTTGTCGACGCCATCAATATATATCTTGCCGCTGGTAATAGGGATAAGGCGATTTATCATTTTCATAGTAGTGGTCTTACCACATCCGGAGGGACCCAGAAACACACAGAGTTCACCTTGGTTGACCTCGAAGCTCACTTCTTTTACTGCTTCTGTCCCGTCAGGATAAATCTTAGTTACCTTTTCCAGCTTGATCATTGTCTCATCCTCGCCTTAAGCCTTTCGGGGTAATCTGCCGTTCCACCAAGGCCATTAAGCTATCGACCAGCAGAGCCAGAATTGAGACGGATACTCCGCCAATAATGATTAAATCCATTCGAGCATTTCTCAGGCCACGAAATATAGGTGCCCCAAGCCCACCGGCCCCAATCAAAGCTGCGATGGCTGCGATGCCGATAATCAGTACGATAGCATTCCTCAAGCCAGCCATAATGACCGGGACAGCAAGTGGGAGCTTAATCTTGAAGAGGATTTGTCTTTCGTTCATTCCCATCCCCCTGCCGGCCTCGATTATTGCTGGGTCAACTGCTTGAATCGCCGTATAGGTATTACGCAAAATCGGCAGCTGTCCGTAGACAATCAGAGCGATGACCGCGGGAAGGAAACCAATGGCGCGTAGCCCCATAGTACCAAGAAGGAGCATAAGCAGACCAAAGAGGGCTAGGCTGGGGATGGTCATCACTATCTCTGCCAGATAGAGGACAGTATCCGCTATCTGCTCCCTACCTTTACCAGTGATATAAATCCCCAGAATTATGCCGAGAATAACCGCTACTATAATAGCAACAAAGATTATCCACAGGTGAGCGAGCACCCACTCTGCCAGCAGTTCTGGCCGCCGGACAACGAATTCCCAGGCTTCCAGCATTCCCGATACTTACCCCTTTTGACTTACTGAAACGGTTTTAACCACACTCTCCTCGTGCTATAACACCAACATGGCGTCACCAAAGCTGTAAAAGCGGTACCTCTGCGCTATGGCTTCCTCATAGGTATGAGTAATAACGTCCTTACCGGCAAAGGCAGTAACCAGCATAAGCAGGGTTGACCGCGGCAGGTGAAAGTTAGTCACCAGGGCATCCACCATCTGGAACTGGTAGCCGGGCAGGATATAGAGGCTAACCCAGCCGGCAAAGGGTTGAAGCTGAAGCGGGTGACTTCGTTGAGCTGTCTCTTCCAAAATTCTCACCGTGGTGGTGCCCACAGCAATAATTCTCCGCCCCTCCGCCCTGGCCTGAGATAGCTCTCCAGCCACCTCCGGACTCAATACGCCGTATTCCTGATAAATGGGATGCTCCTGCGGGTTGTCCTCTCTAACCGGTCGGAAAGTGTCCAGACCGACGTGAAGGGTGACAAACAGGCACTGAACGCCCTTCCTGGTCACTGCCTCAATTAGCCCCGAAGTAAAATGCAGCCCGGCGGTGGGAGCGGCTACACTACCGATAGCTCTAGCGTAGACTGTCTGATAACGCTCAGGATTGGTCAGGGGTGTGTGAATATAGGGTGGTAAGGGAATCTCGCCCAGCTCTAATAACCGCGCTTCGTCCGAGAAGCTTATCACTTTTACTCCACCCTGCCCCACCCCGGTCACCTCAGCCATAACCTTAGTCTCACATTCGTTACCCGCCACCGAATCGTTAGTTATCTCAACCCTGGTGCCAATATTGACCCGCTTTCCCGGCTTGACCAGCGCTTCCCAGACATTGGCACCAGTCTGACGCAACAGCAGAACCTCTACCTTACCCCCGCCAGGAACCTTTCTACCCTTGAGACGGGCCGGGATGACACGGCTATCATTAAATACCAGGACATCACCGGCCCGCAAATAATCGGCTATTTCAAAAAACCTGCGGTGCTC
>Ga0114921_10001608_pt1 | contig 10439 bp, 7 predicted proteins | sample BentaG_FD_87016 | JGI IMG/M metagenome (GOLD analysis project Ga0114921, IMG submission 87016) | Deep subsurface microbial communities from South Atlantic Ocean to uncover new lineages of life (NeLLi) - Benguela_00093 metaG | ecosystem: Environmental > Aquatic > Marine > Oceanic > Sediment ...
AGGATCGCCATCAGGACTAAGAGAAACTATCCACCAACCACCAGCACCACCATCATTAGCATAGATCCACGACATAACATTCTCGGTACCATCATAATATGTCCAGGTCGAGACAACACACTGATCATAATTTCCCAAGGCCACCACCTCGGGATACGTCCGGTGATCGACACTTCCAAGACCAAACCAGAAGAATCCCTCGAGACCGTCAGGGTCATTAAAGGAACCATCCGCCGATTTCAGCCAGTAGACATCATCGTTACTTGTTGGGGTCTGACGAGTGCCCCATATCCAGATTTTACCATCGTCTGAAATGGCAATTTCAGGAAAACGACAGTCTCTCGGAGAAGAAGCAGAGTACACACGGTTATCCCAAATCTGACCATTATCAATACTCGTTGCCAACCCCCAACCGTATCTTCCATCATCTATTGTTGTTTCATAACATACATATATCCTGCCCAAAGCATCTTCTGCCATGGATATGAGCTGATCATCATGGTCAAAGACATCATTAATTCGTACATCTGAGTCCCAAGGTGCATCGCGACCTGCAAGCCAGGGCGGATAATTTGTTTTACCGGTATATATACATTCTACTTCTATCGGCAATCGTTCTGCCTGCAGTAATTCTCTTTTTACCGCTGAAGCTGGTATTTCCGCTGGCTTCAAATCAGCGGCAAAAGAAAGTAATACGATACAAACAATTCCAATAACCATTCTCTTCATACTTCCTCCTTGTTTTCCCAAGATTTCTCAAGGATCTTGAGACTACATCACTTTTATTGAATTTTTCTTACTACGCTGGTTAGGAACCATTTTTCTTCACGAACTACTTACTAAGATACCTATTTTATAAATATGTTATTACATCACCTCCTTCTAGCATTACTGTTCATTGTATAATTTCTATGGACTTTCCAGCTCGATCAAAGTAAAAACTTCATATAGATTTAATATCCATTTGTAATAGTATAATAAAATTTTCGACCTGTCAAGTATTATTTTATTCTACATTTTAAGTAACGGTCCATCTATTTGCGGATTACTCTGCGGTTTCCCAGCTCAGCATGGCTTGTTCTTTCATTATTTTTATAGCCTCATAGTGCTGTTGCGCCTTAATCTGGGAGCCTTGACACATGTTATTTTTAGCATATAATTTAATATGAAGCATTCCGTATCGCAGGCGCATAAAAAGCGAGCTATTAGAGTCATATTTGATGATATGCCAAATTTTGGTGCGCAAGATATTATTATATCTGATTTTATCGACTGGCAACCGCTCTACGACCTTTTTATTCTTGGTGATAACATTATTGTAACCATCGAAATTGCTGGAGTTGATGTGAAAGATTTCTCAATCTATGTTTGTAGGGGGTATATGATTATTGATGGCCTTAGAAAATCACTTAGTGAAGTTAGCAGAAACTGTTGTACATTTCATAATTTCGAGATTCCCCATGGGAGATTTAACAGGAGAATAGACTTCCCTGTCCCAATCGAGCCGAAGCAATACAAATATGACATTGATAACGGTATCCTGACGCTCAAATTCCCAATATTAAAAGAGAGAATTATCCCTATTGAGGAAGAATAAATGAAAAATTCTAAATCCAAAGCACTAAATCCTCACACCAAAGATTTTGGTGTGGGGATAAACACTTTACCCCGTGAGATATTGCCCAATTTATCCTTTAAAATACCTATAAATGTTGAGAACAATTTTAGGAGTATGGTCATTGAGGATTCTTTTATCTCACAGGGTGAACAAATTCAAATTTTTAAACTCAAATGTTCTAAACTATATTTTGAATTTTGGTCATTAGAATTTTGGTATTGTTCACCCTGTGGAATATTTGCTATTTACTCCTTGTGGAATACTCATTATTTACCCCTTGTGGAATATTCGTTATTTACCCCTTGTGGAATACTTGTTATTTATTCCACGGGGTTTATTCCACGGGGTTTATCACACGAGTCTATTCCACGGGGTAAAGGATTTAGGATTTCGATATTGTAATTTACCGAACAAGGTGAGGTCATATATGGATGAAAAGTCAATTAAAATTCCAGCAGAATTGGGTATTATACCAATCAAAGGTGGTGTAATATTCCCAGACCAACCTGTACCACTTATTATTCATACGCAGAAACTCGCAAAATTAATTGATGAAATATTGACAACTAACAAGCTCGCTGGTGCCTTAACTCAACGTAATCCTGAAATCGAAGAACCTAAGCCCGAAGAAGTTTATCATGTAGGTTGTGTTATTCAGATAACCAAAATGCTCCGTTTCCCGGATGGAACCATAAGGCTTCTGGTAAAGGGTCTTAAACGATTCAGGGTTGTTGAATTTATTCAAGTCCAGCCATATTTAAAAACTAAAATAAATACAATATCTAAGGAATTTAAAAAAACAATGGCTCTCGAGGCATTAATGCGAAATGTCGTCTCGATGTTTCAACATCTCGTCTCTTTAGCACCCTATTTACCTGATGAACTTGCAGCAATCATTTTAAATATTGAAAACCCTGATCGTCTTGCTGATTTTGTCACCAGTTACACAAATTTCGACTTCACTGAAAAACAGATCCTTCTCGAAATAGTAGACCCAAAAGAGCGTTTTACAAAACTCATACCACTGCTTCAAAAAGAGATTAGTATTTTAGAATTAGGGGCCAAGATTCGCTCCCAGGTAAAGAATGAACTCGATAAAGGACAGCGCGAGTTTTATCTAAGAGAACAGCTCAAGGCAATCCAGAAAGAGTTAGGAGAGGCTGATGAGCATACCCGTGAAATCGAACAACTACGAAAAAAAATTTTGGAAGCAAAGATGTCCAAAGAAACCACAAAGGTCGCCCTTAAAGAACTCGACCGACTCGCAAAAATGCCTCCCCAGGCCGCAGAATATACCGTATCAAGGACCTATATTGACTGGCTCATATCCGTTCCCTGGTCAATCTCTACAAAGGATAATTTAGACATAAAGCGTGCACAGAAAATTCTTAATGAAGACCATTACGACCTGGAAAAGGTAAAACAAAGGATTCTTGAATATCTTGCGGTCAAAAAATTAAAGCCGGATTCTAAAGGAACAATATTATGTTTCATCGGACCCCCCGGGGTAGGTAAGACCTCACTCGGTAAATCCATTGCTCGTGCTTTGGGAAGAAAGTTTATTCGAATCTCCTTAGGGGGAATTCGGGATGAAGCCGAGATAAGGGGTCACCGAAGAACCTATGTTGGGGCATTACCTGGTCGAATAATTCAATCGATCAAAACCTGTAGCACCAATAATCCAGTTTTTATGCTCGATGAAATTGATAAGGTAGGTACCGATTTTAGGGGGGATCCATCGTCTGCATTATTGGAGGTTTTAGACCCGGAACAGAATAGTTCTTTCTCTGACCATTACCTTGAAGTACCATTTGACCTCTCAAAAGTGATGTTCATTGCCACCGGCAATGTCGTCGATCCGATAATTCCAGCACTCAAGGACCGTATGGAAATCATCGAGTTACCTGGCTATATATTGGAGGAAAAGGTCGAAATTGCAAAAAGATTTTTGACCCCCCGGCAGATATCTGAAAACGGGCTGAAACCCAGCAATATAGTGTTTGGAAATAACGCAATAAAGCGTATTATCGGTAATTACACAAGAGAAGCTGGGGTGAGGAATCTAGAGCGTGAAATCGGCTCAATCTGTCGTAAAGTAGCAAAACGCATTGCCGAAGGAAAACGACAGACTGTTAAAATTACCCCAAAAAATATTTCTGAATTTTTAGGGCCGCCGAAGACATTTTCAGAGGTCGTCGCACGAAAAGGAGAAGTTGGTGTTGCAACTGGACTTGCCTGGACACCATTCGGTGGCGAGATTCTATTTATTGAATCAATAAAGATGAAAGGAAAAAGGGGACTAATCCTGACGGGTCTGTTGGGTAATATTATGAAAGAGTCTTGTCAAGCAGCATTATCTTATTTAAAAACAAGATTCAGTTCCTGGCGCGTACATGAAGATGATCTTGATGGCTATGATGTCCATATCCACATTCCTTCAGGGGCGATCCCAAAGGATGGACCGTCTGCTGGCTTGGCAGTTGTCATGTCGCTGGCATCTCTATTTAGAAACAAACCAATCAATCCCAAAATAGCCTTCTCTGGTGAAATCACTCTTACGGGAAGGATTTTACCAGTTGGTGGTATAAAAGAGAAGGTCATTGCAGCGAAACGGGCGGGAATTGAGAAAATTATTCTGCCTCGGGAGAACAAAAAAGACTTAAAAGAAATTCCAAAACACGTACGATCTGGATTATCTTTTGAATTCGTTTCAAAAATTGATCAGACATTAAATTATTTGCTTTCAGCTAAAGGTAAGAAAAAATGATACTCTTCCTTTTTTTACAAATAGAATGGCAGACCGTCAATAAACCTTACAGTGATTCCTTACAAGAACTCGTTGTCTACTTTACAATTCCAAACAATAAATTGAAATTCATTGCTGAAGATTCATTGTTCTATGCGAACTACGAAAGTCAACTTAAGGTGTTCAATAGACAAGGCAATCAAGTAGTAGGCGACTATTGGCGAGTAAAAAAACCAGAGGACACCCTCGATGTCAACGATTCCGTCAAAATCCTCATCCCCAAGACGAGCAGTCATTTTAATCTGAAGATCGTGGATCTCTACGGCAGTGAGATCTTCAACCTCACCGAAAAAATTCTTCCGATAAACTATTTGGGAAACATTCAATGGATAACCTTAAACGACACACTGAATGTAACATTCACGTTAATCAACCCAAATGGAAATGTTGAACGTATTGTTGTTTCAATCGATGGGGTAGAAAAAACTATTCCAGCAAGAGTTGGGTCTTATAATGATTCCTTATTTCTACCTGTGAAGGGCTTCCACATTGATACCTATACACTGAAGTTTGAGATATTCTCCAAATCCCATAAGATCGATGAAGTAGTACTGCCAATTAAAATTTCAAAACCATTTTTCCTTGATGAGTTTACTTGGTCCTTGAAAGTTACTCAACTTGAATATATTGCCACCTCATCTGAAAGAAATAAATTAAAAAATGCGCGTGCTACAGAGAGAGATTCACTGTGGCGTGAATTCTGGAAGCAGCATGACCCAACGCCTAATACTGAGTATAATGAAAAGGAAGTAGAGTATTTTGTAAGAATAAAGTACTGCGAGGAGCATTTTTCTCATGGAGACAGAGGATGGCGAAGCGATCGAGCAAGGATCTATATGAAGTATGGATCCCCTGATGAAATTCAGTCAAGACCATATGAATTATCTACCCATCCTTACCTGGTGTGGTATTATTACAATATCAACCGTATGTTCATCTTTATCGACCGATACGGTTTTGGTCAATATATTTTGATAAACCCAACTGGGTCTAACATATGATCTTTATACCGCTATTTTTATTTTCTGCCGAAATAAATTTTTATGTTGATCCGATAGTCTATCGATCAAGTATAGAGATACAAGATACAACCACACAGGAATCTAAAATAGAAGATATCTATTATGTAGAATTTAATACCAACATTCCTTATCATGAGCTTTTCTATGAAGAAGCTGACAGCATAATTATTGCCAAGGCAATTATACCGTTTAAACTTTCAAACCTCAATCGTCCCGATTCTTTAATCGACACACTCTATCGTCAATTTACTGTTCCATCTTTTTCTGAGGCAGCTAGACAACAGATATCATTTATCGTCCAATTTGGCATGTATGTTGCTGAGGGTAAATTTAAATTTATAATCGAAATTTTATCTGGTAATAAAAAAGGGTTAAGAGACGGAGTGGTAGAAATTAAAAAGGAGAATTATAGAATGAGTGATGTACTTGTAGCAAGTGAAATAATCGTTGATACAGTGGGAACTTATTTAAGAAAGGGTAATTTAAGAGTGACCCCACACCCCTCCCGAATTTTCAATAGACGCTACGCCAATTTTTACATCTATTATGAAATATACGATATAATTCCTGATTCAAATCATCTTGAAATAATTTATATAATAAAAGATAATAGTGGAAAAGTTATTCGCCAGATTCCACGCCGTATCGATAAAAGATATAAGTCTCAGGCTATCAATTGTGGGTTTAGTATCAAAGATTTTGACCCAGGTCAATATTCTCTGACTGTCCTAGTCAAAGAAGAAAATGCACAGATGGTAGCACAAAAAGAGACTTCTTTTGAAATTACCAAGGTGGTTCAAAAAGAGGTAACATATGAAGGTATGCCCTATTACGAAGAGATAGAATACTTTCTCACTCCGGGCGAGTATAAGTTTTTTCAGAGTCTGCCCGAAGAAGGAAAGATGACTTACTTAAAAAGATTCTGGAATGTTTACAATTATTTCGAAATTGCGGAGAGATTCGAGTATGCAGATGAGCATTATCGACAGGGTAAAAAACATGGTAGTAAAACAGACCGCGGAAGAATTTATATAAAATTTGGTAAACCGGATGATATCGATAGAGGTAAGCCAATAGATTATAGAGAATCAAGGCCCTATGAACATTGGGAATATTATAATGGCCTTCAATTCATCCTCGTTGATATTCGCGGAACAAACGAGTATACATTAATCTGGACAAATGCTCAAAATGAACAATCACAACCATCACTATATAAATATGTTCCTGAATTAAAGCAGGAACTTATTAAGTAAGCATCTTTTTATGTAAAAATGGAAAAACCCAAGGAGGAAAAATTATGGAATCAAACGAAATTTTTAAATCAGAAGATAATAATATCATCAAAGGAAATATTACACAACAACTACAACAATTTTTACAATTACTAAGAGATGATATTAAATTGTTTCTTGAAAAAAATTATGATGGCTATGATAAACTGTATAATGAAATTCGCTCATTAAGAGAACTTATCGAATCATCAAACTTAATAAAAAGAGAAAAAATTGCCTTATTTGTTGATTCTCAAAATTTATATTATTCTGCCCGGATGGGCTACGCCGCAAAGGTCAATTATGAGAAACTTCTAAAATTAATTACAGGAAATCGTAATTTAATTAAAGCCTACGCGTATATTGTTCAACCACCAGATGGCGATGTACGACCTTTTGCAACAAGCCTCGAGCACATTGGATATATTGTTAAAATCAAGGATGTCAGGACCCGAGCCGACGGGTCTGCAAAGGCTAACTGGGATATGGGAATTGCCTTGGATATTTTGGGCCTATTAGATCATGTAGACACAATTGTACTGGCATCAGGAGATGGAGATTTTGTACCTCTTGTGGATTTCATAAAAGGAAAAAATAAGCGGGTTGAGATATTTGCCTTTTCCGAAAATACTGCCTATGACTTGAAAGAAAAGGCAGATAGATTTGAGCCACTGAGCGAGAATGTCATCCTCACCTGACGTGATAGATTCAAACAGATGACAGCGGATGCAAACGGATTGAATCTTTCTGAATCTGCTAAAATCTGTCTGCATCTATTGCGTAGCAATGATTGATTACCATATTCACACCTATCACTCCATTGACGCCGAGGGGACTATCAATGATTACTGCGAAAGAGCGATACAGCTCGGCTTAAATGAGATATGTATTACCAATCATTGTGAACTGGATCCTGCCAGAAATGATTCTTGGATAAGATTCGAGAATAATAAACAACCAATGACCAAAGAAGGTTTAAAGACGTTAGAAGATGATGTAATGAAGGCTAAAGAGGTTTACAAGAAAGCCGGACTTATAGTAAAATTTGGGCTCGAGGTCGGTTACTACGAGGGTATTGAAGCCCGTCTTCAGGAAATTTTACACGCTGTCAACTTTGATTTCCTCCTCGGCAGCATCCACTGCCTCAATCATATCTGCATTGATAGTTCCAAAGAACATCCATTATACTTCACACATCACACCGCTTTAGAGTTATTGAGTAACTATTTTTTCGCAATCGAAAAATTGATCACGAGTAAATTCTTTGACTCTATAGGGCACATCGATGTGTACAAAAAATACGGTCTCGGGTTTTATGGTGACCAAATACAAAATTTCTCGAAAGAGATTATAAAAAAAATCTTTAAGCTAATGTCAGAATATGATATTGCTTTGGAAATTAATACAGCTGGATTACGTCACGTTGGCGAATTTTATCCATCACCAACAATGATGAGGTGCGCACAGGAACAGGGGCTCAAATTCATCACCATCGGCTCTGACTCCCATAAGATTGCAGATTTGGGGAAGGGAATTAAAGAAGCAATCGAGTATGTAAAGTCGTTTGGGTTTGAGGCAGTGTATGGGTTTGATAAGAGAAAGCCGGTTAAGATAAAAATATAAACACGCAGTATCGCCCCTATGGGGCTCGCAGGATCATCCCGACCAAGTCGGGATTTGCAGTATCGTCCCTCCACTAGTGGAGGGACTCGCATATTCTAATTATTAGCGCCTTCGGTGGACGGCATGTCGGGCAATGCGCAATGTTGACTTTCGTAAAATTTTGGCTATAATACTACTATGGAAGGACGTATAACGCCTGTCTACATTGAAGACGAGATTAAATCTTCGTATTTAGATTATGCAATGAGTGTCATTGTTGGTCGCGCACTACCAGATGCACGCGATGGTCTCAAACCAGTGCAACGACGAATTCTCTATGCGATGAATGAAGCGGGCCTCCTGTCAAATCGTCCACATAAAAAATCGGCAACAGTAATTGGTGATGTCCTCGGTAAATATCACCCCCATGGTGATCTGGCAATTTATGATGCCCTCGTTCGTATGGCACAAAATTTCTCGATGCGCTATGTTCTCGTAGATGGTCAGGGTAATTTTGGCTCAATTGACGGTGATGCTCCGGCTGCTTATCGTTATACTGAGACGAGACTCACTTCCCTTGCTGAGGAGATTTTGAAGGATTTAAATAAAAATACAGTCGATTTTATCCCAAATTTTGATGGAAGACTAAAAGAACCCATAGTTCTGCCGGCAAGTTTTCCTAACTTATTGTGTAATGGTTCATCAGGCATTGCAGTAGGGATGGCGACAAATATTCCACCCCATAACCTGAACGAATTAATCAGTGCCTTAAAGGCAATTATCGATAAACCCGAAATAAAGGACAAAGAGTTATTAAAATTAGTTCCCGGGCCAGATTTTCCAACCGGGGGCATGATAATTGGTAAGGGAGGTATCGAGCAGGCGTATAAGACCGGTAAGGGAAGAATTACTGTAAGAGGCAAGGTAAGGGTTGAGGATATAAAGGGAGGTAAACAGGCAATTGTCATAACAGAAATTCCCTATCAGGTGAATAAGAGTACACTCTTAGAAAAAATAGCACGTTTGGCTCGAGAAAAGAAGATTGAAAATATTTCTGAACTGAGAGACGAGTCAGATAAAGATGGTATCAGGATTGTCATTGAATTGAAAAGGGAAGCAAATCCTGAAATCATATTAAACCGCCTCTACAAATTCACTCTCTTACAAACTACCTATGGTATTCAGCTTTTGGCTCTCGTCTCTGAAACACCAAAAATCCTTACATTAAAAGAGGCACTGCAATTTTTCTTAGATTTCCGCTTTGAGGCTGTAACCCGCAGAACAAAATTTGAGCTGGCCGAGGCAGAAAAAAGAGCCCATATTCTTGAAGGATTGAAGATTGCAATTGAAAATATTGATGCGGTTATTAAACTTATTAAAAAATCTAAAGACACAAAAGTTGCAAAAGCGCGATTAATGAAAAGATTTTCGTTAACCGAGATTCAAGCTCAGGCAATCTTGGATATGAGATTAGCGAAGTTAACAAATCTCGAAAAAGAATCACTGGAAAATGAATACCTCAATTTAATAAAGGAAATTGCCCGATTAAAGGCAATCCTCAAATCACGCAAGGGTGTCTATCAAATAATAAAGGAAGAGTTAAACAAATTAGACCAGCAGTATCAGGAGCCAAGAAGAACCGTTATTATTGATGCCGAGCCTGAAGAACTCACAATCGAAGACCTTATTGGTGAAGAAGATATGGTCATTACCCTTACTCAACGAGGTTATGTCAAACGGCAGCCGATCACAGCATATCGAAATCAGACACGAGGCGGTCAGGGAAGGAGAATTCTTGAAATAGGAGAAGAAGATTTTGCAAATCAACTGTTAATTTCAAAAACGACAGATACCTTGCTCTTCTTTTCAGATAAGGGAAAGGTCTATGCACGCAAGGTTTACGAAGTTCCTGAAGCAGGGCCATTTTCAAAGGGACGTTCGATTGCTAACCTCATTGAGATGGTTCCCGGCGAAAGGGTTACTGCTTGTCTCGCAATAAAAGATTTTTCACCCAAACAGTTCATCTTTATGGCGACAAAGCTGGGAAGGGTAAAGAAAACCAATCTCGCTGAATATGCGAATATCAGAAAAAAAGGGATAATTGCAATTAATCTTGG
>Ga0114921_10001609_pt1 | contig 10436 bp, 8 predicted proteins | sample BentaG_FD_87016 | JGI IMG/M metagenome (GOLD analysis project Ga0114921, IMG submission 87016) | Deep subsurface microbial communities from South Atlantic Ocean to uncover new lineages of life (NeLLi) - Benguela_00093 metaG | ecosystem: Environmental > Aquatic > Marine > Oceanic > Sediment ...
GCATACTTCAGAAATTTCGTATAACATGTGCGAAGCTACGAAGATCGTTTTTCCTAATTTTGAAAGTTTTCTGATATATTTCCGTATTTCAATACGAGCTAAAGGATCTAACCCAGTTTGTGGCTCGTCTAATATTATAATCTCCGGATCGTGTAAGATTGCTTGAATAATTCCTAACTTTTGCACCATACCTTTAGAATATTTTCTTACCCTTTCATGTTTCCATTCCGATAGTTTAAAAAGCTCTAAAAGTTCATCAATTCTGTTCTCAATTTTATTTTTTGGATATCTCTGAATTTTTGCAAAGTACTTGAGTAACTGATATCCTGTCATGTTGTAAAAATTAGGAATATCTATTAAAAACCCTATTTGGCTAACCGTGCTTGATACTCCTTGCAAATCTTGTAAATCGCTATGGTTTGTTCTAATTAGTATTTTGCCTCCATTTGGTCTTAAAATCTTCGCTATCATCTTGATAGTTGTCGTTTTTCCGGCACCATTAGGACCTACCAGTCCGATGGTTTCTCCTCTACATACTTCGAGATTTACGTTGTCTACTGCTGTAAAGTTTCCAAATTTCTTCGTTAAATTTTCTAGTTTAATTACTGTTTCTGACATTTTTTCTCAATTTTTGATTTAAATTTTTGATACATCTTCATTTCGATTTTCATCGTTCAATTTTAAAATCTTATCTTCAATCTTTTGAAGCTTATGATTTAGAACTTCAACTCTTTTCTGTAGAAAAGTTCGTTGGACTTCTAAAACTTGCAATGTTTCATCTTCATGTTTGTGAGTTATTTTAGCGAAGGGGGACCTTTGTTCAAAAAACTCATTCATTTCAGCACTACTTAACTCGTCCTCAATTCCAAAGGTAGATGTGATAATAGATCTCATAGATTCTCTTATTTCTTGTTCCTTTTTCATCATTATTTCAAGCGTATTCTTACCGTCAACTGTGATTTCGTAAGTTATAGTTTTTTCGTCTGCGTCAGGTTTCTGAATTGGTACTATTAGTTTTTTTTCTCGCAAGTCTTTTAGAATTGTGTAAATTGTTGAGTCTGTAGGCTCCCAACCTCCAAATGTGCGGTCTTCTATAGCTTTTTTAATCTGACGACCGTGCATAGGTTCATTCTCTAACACCATTAAGGCTAAGGTACTAATAAATCCCTTTTTCATTGCTTTTTCAAATTTTCCGGCAATTATTTCAACCAATAGTGTTCAGTCTCAAAATTTTCGTGATAATTTCTAATAAAATCGAAATGTATCAGTTATCGATATTATTTTATATATCGGTTTCCGATATAAACTTTTGTTTTCTAAAAAATTAGAATTTTGATATTCTAACCTATTAGCAATAAGCCTACTTACATTTTTTGCTGCAAATTACACAAACAAAACTTCTGAAAAATCTTTTTCATTAAATCAATCTAGAAAAATACGCTTAGATATATTATTCGTGAAATCTATGAGTGTTTTGAATATATTATTCTAGTATTATATTGATATATTATTCTGTTTTCTCGTCTAAATATTAAAAATAACAGTTTTAACAGTTCATAAGGTGGTTTGAAAAAGTTGAAGTTAATAACTTGCCATGTGCCCGAATTTATTTGAAATCTCTTCAAATATAAATTTCGCAGGGAAGCATATTTGGCAGGAATTGAAGATTTAGTAAATCAGAACATATATCCTAACCGATCTGAAGTTATTAGAGTTGCTATTCGAGATCTCTTAAAATCGGAGTTAAATTCGGTATTTCAAAGAAAAACAGAATAAAATTTTATTTTTTTCCTTTTCTTTAATATCTTAGAAAAGTGGTTCTTCGAAAAGATGATTAAAGATAAAATTAGCTCATTATCTTTTATAACATTTTAAATATACTTCTCAAAGATGTGGTTAGAATATGAGATTGAACTTGTCTTGTTCCCCCACCGATCTCTTGTAATCTAGATATCCCTAGTAAATCGTGCATTAAAGTGTTATCACATACACCTGCTCCTCCCATTAGATTGGCGCATTCATATACTACTCTTTCACTTAACTTTGCGCTAAGAAGTTTCAATTGAGATGCTGTAGTGCCAAGAGCTAGATTGAAATCTTTAGGAAGGGTGCCTAACTGCTCCATTTTATCATCAATCATTTTACATACATTAAGAGTTGCTAACGTTAAGCTTGTGGTTTGTGCCCAGAGATCAGATAAAGGAAATCCTACTCCTTGATACTTCAAGATTTCTTTATCGAATTGTTTTCGCATATTCGCGTAAATAACCGCGTGAGTGATAGCGTTCCACGCTTCAGATATATTTAAACACACGATGAAAAGTCTCTCTAAATTTAGACCTTCGAATAAGTGAGATTTCCCCTCACCAGGTTTACCTAATACACATTCAGGAGGGATCTTTAAATTAACAATATATTCTTTGCTTAAATGCATCCTTGGAGTCCAAGGGATGTTAATGCGTTCAGCGGTCCAACCATCCCAAGAAGTATCAACTAGGAACTGTGCCATAGTATTTCCGTTGTTTTTTTCACTAACAGCGTACACCACGGCCCAATTTGCTTTACTACCATTAGTTTGATAAATTTTTTCTCCGTTAAGTAAGAAGCTACCATCTTCTTGTTCCTCGCATATGGTTTGCATATGAACTGCGTCAGATCCTCTTTCTGGTTCTGTAATACAGATACATCCTATTTTTTCCCCCAATACTAATTCTTTTAAAGCCTTCAATCGAATATCAGTATTTTCGTGATGAAGTAAAATTGAATTTATAGAAACTGTGGTAGCCCCAGTAGCCATCGTTAATTGAGGATCAAAAAAATCCATAGCTAAGATTCTCATAAATTCAGAAGTCATCCCGTGTGGTTGATAATTTAAATCAACATCTTCATATTGGTGTAATCGTGAAATATATCCGTTATTGCCTATCTCTGGCATCCATTCGTAAAAATCTTCGTTATGGGTTATACTATTAGCTTTTTCAAAGTTCTCAAAAAAGTTCTGAGCTTGTTTAAGGAAATTTAAATATATAGGATCTAGAAAACTCATTAAATTGTAATTTAAAAACTTATTACGATTGGATAACGAGAGTTTTTCGAGAATTTCATCATCAATACACTGAACTTTACCTTTTTTATTGCTCAATTTAATTCACTTTTTAAATTGGATTTTAGTTTTAAATTCCTCGATCCTTCCATTCTGGTTTTCTTTTTTGAAGAAATGCTTTAGCTCCTTCGGTGTGCTTGTCTCTTCTAGCAAACATAGACATTACGCCTTCGGTTTCAATAAAAGTTCTTTCTTCAACGGTTCGACCAACACATCTAACAACAGTTTCCTTGTCTGTTCGCAAGGCTCCTTGAGGAAGCTTACAAATGGATAGTGCTAATTCTCTAGCTCTTTCCATTAGTTGATCGTGAGGGACTACTTCGTTAACAAGTCCTATTCGATAAGCTTCTTGAGCATCTATTACCCGACCGGTAATAATGAGCTCCATTGCTCGTGAATATCCAATTACAAGGGGTAGTCGAACGCAAAGACCATCACCGGCCACAATGTTCCAACGTCTTTCTGTGGCTCCAAATTTAGCTTTTTCAGAAGCTATTCGAATATCTGCTAAAAGACAATTTTCGAGTCCCGCTGCATAGGTATAACCATTTACCGCTGCTATAATTGGTTTAAAAATGTCAAATTTTTTGGTATATCCACAAAATCCATCAATTCCATGGACAGCAACGCGAAATTGATCGTAATTCTCCATTTTCTCAAGTGCAGCGGCGTCATTAAGATCCCATCCTGCAGAAAACGCTTTATCACCGGCCCCAGTGAAAATCGCAACTAAAGCATCATCGTCGTCTCGAAAGGCTTTCCAAGCTTCTTGTAATTCCAAATTTGTCTCGTTATTGATGCAATTACGGACCTGAGGACGATTAATGGTTATGGTTACTACTTGATCCTCCTTCTCATACAAAATATTTCTAAATTCCATATCGAAATCCTCTATTTGTAGAATACAATTTATATTATTAATTATTTATAAAAGCTTTAGTTATTGCTTATTGTTTAAAACTTTTTAATTTTGAAGGTTTTTAATATTTATTAGATCTTACCATTTAAAATGATAGTAATGTCAGATGAAAAATATAAAAAAGCGGCTCACATAATTCTTAAAGCAGGGATTCTCCCGACGCCCGTAAATAATACTTTAATCAAGATATTGAAAACACAATTAGTTGAAGATGAGTTAGAGTTTATTGATGCGTTTAAAAGGAAAACTTCTCAAACAATGGACCAATTAAAAAGGACAAGTAAATTACCCGAGGCTCAAATCTTATCGTTTGTAAAAAGATTAGCAAAGAAAGGTTTCATATTTAATCAACCTAATTCGAAAGGAGTGATGGTATATAGGTTAATGCCATTGCTTATGGTTGGTGCATTTGAATATCTTTACATGAAAAAAATAGAACATAATGAAGTTGATAAGAAACTCGCTAAAATGTTTTCAGATTACTTTGAAGAAACTAGGGATTTTATTCAAGCAAATTACGATCAAATCTTACCGGTATTTGAAAATATGGCTCCAATTGATAGGACGGTGCCAATTTTAGCTAAAACTATTCAGGGAGACCAAATTAGTTTATCTATAAATGAGGAATTAGAAGTTCCCGAAGAATCTATAGTATTAACACAGAAAGTTGAAGAATTGATCGAAAAATTCGATGATATATCTGTTGGACATTGTTTCTGTAGACACCACAGAGATTTATTAGGAAAGCCTTGTAAACACACTGATCTGAGAGAAAACTGCTTTACATTCGGTAAATCGGCAAGATATGTAGCAGAACAAGGATTTGGTCGTTTGGTTTCCAAAGAAGAAGCTTTAGATATAATGAAAAAGTCTGAAGATGATGGATTAGTTCACAAAGCATTTCATCCCCATTCTGATATTAAAAAAGTAGAAACAAGCATATGTAATTGCTGTAAGGATTGTTGTGGTACTTTAGAATGGTGGAGAATGGGAATAGTCGCTTTAATTAACTCAACTAATTATCTATCTCAAGTAAATCCTGATTTGTGCAGCGGTTGTGGTACTTGCGTTGAGAAATGTCCCGTTGATGCTATAGAATTGAATGACAGTAATATCGCTGAAGTTAATGCTGAATATTGCATTGGTTGTGGAGTTTGTGCTCATTTTTGCCCTGAAAACGCTATTATTTTGCTAGAAGGTATGCGAAAAGTATATGTACCACCGCCTAAGTTAAGATAATTAACTTCTGTTCGGTAATAAATTTTTAACTTGTTTTCTTTTTAATCCCAAAAATTAAAAGAGAACTAAGCTAAAAGCCATTATAATCATTCCAGTAATAATTCCTAAGATTGAGTGGTGTTCTTTCCCAAATTTCCGAGAAGCAGGTAACAATTCATCCAGTGAAATATAAACCATAACGCCCCCCACAACAGCTAACATAGCACTTAATAGAATAGGCGTAATGAAAGGAAAAAGAATCAACCAGGTTACCATAGCCCCCACTGGCTCGCTCATCCCTGAGATAAATGACCATTTAAAGGCATTACGTTTACTTCCATTATTAATATATAAAGGTATCGAGACTGCAATTCCTTCAGGGATATTGTGTAAAGCGATAGCAAGAGTCAATAGAAGACCTAATTTGATATCGGCTAAAGTCCCAATAAAGGTTGCCATACCCTCAGGAAAATTATGGATGAAAACTCCCAATACTATGAATAATGAAGTTTTTTCAATTTTAATTTTTTTTCTCTCTCTCCCATTTCGATGGCGATGACCGTGGTGAAGATGGGGTTTATAACTACCGTTGTCATTAACAAGAATCTCGATCGAGTTCTCAAATTCATATTTGTGAGAAACAAGGACATCAATTAAAAACATGATCCCCATCCCTAAAAAGAAGAATAAAACTCCAAATTGATACCCAATCGATATTATGCTATTAAAAAGCAATTCTACAAAAGAAATAAAAATCATAACACCTGCCGAAAAACCCATAACAAAAGAAATAAATTTGGGACTAGGTTTTTTTACAATGAAGGCGATAACACTTCCAATTGTGGTTGATAATCCCGCAAGTAAGCTTAAAAAGAGAGCAAATAAAATGTCTTCCAATACAAAATTCACTAATTTAGGTATATCTAAATTAATTAATTAATAGTCAATATTTAAAAGTTTTGATATTTATATCTTCAAAAATTCCCACCAATAATTAAGATTTACAGATAATTCGTTATGAGATTTGGTATTACATCAATATTTTACGAAAGAAAAAGTTTTTAAAAAATTTGCGATTATTCCAATTATTATTGATACTATTAATAATATTGATACATTTCAATATTTAAAGATTTAACCTTTAAATTAGGATTTTTCAATGAAAAAAATAAACCAAGACGATAAACTCTTCTTCTTTGAAAAAAGTTTTTTTACTTTAGATGGGCTCTGGATGATTGAAACTGAAGATACGACCAATTGGGAAACTGCATTAAAGCTTGATGTAATAGTATGGAAAGAATTACTGAAAGTTATCTTTCGTAGATTGAAAAAATATTTACAATTAGAAAAAAATGATCTTACTAATTTAATCGACATTCTTACCTTCCGATGGTCTATAGAAGGTTGGGAATATAAAGTATTACAACACAAGTATGACAAAGTAAAAATTTTAGTCAATCAATGTCCTTATAAAGCAGCAATGGATCGTAATCCAGAACGCACAGAAAAGCAATCTCTAATTTGTAAAGAGATGTGCATTCCTTTCTATAAATCAACTATTAATGATTTCAATAAGGATATTATTATAAATAGGACTGAATATATGGGATTAAGTGGCAGTTATTGTGATTTCTCTTTCTCTTTTGAGAATAAAACTTTCGATAAAAGTGAAGAAGGTGATCTTCCTAAAAAGATAAGAAAGATTAGTAAGGAAGATAAACTTTTTTACTTTGAAAAGAATTTTAGAACACTGGATGGATTGTGGGTAATAGAAACAGAAAGAGAACTAGGTTGGGATGTTGCTCTTAAGCTTGATATAACCGTGTGGCAGAAATTGTATAAGATTACATTCCGCAGAGTGAAAAAGTATTTAGGCGCCAAGGGAAATACTTTAAATGATTTAGTTAATATTCTTTCTTTTATCTGGAATTGCGAAGGTAATATCCACGACATTTTTCAAGCGGGAGATAATCAGTTTACAATAAGCATAATTGAATGTCCTTACATAGCGGCAATGGAAAGAAATCCAGAAAGGCACAACAGAATAGAATCTATATGTAAAGAAATGTGTATTGCGTATTTACAACCCGTTATTAAGGAATTCAATCCTAAAATTGAAATAGAGAGAAATAAATTTATGGGATTAGGGGATTCAGAGTGCGATATAATTTTAACTTTAAAAGATTAAGTTTGCCACAGTTTTCATTCAAGAATTAATCGTAAACCTTTTTATATAAGTCTACTCGATTCCTAATATCAGAAACTATCATATTCCTTTCGTTGTTTTCTAAATCATAGAGATCAAAGATAATTTCTTCCAACTCTCTAATTTTGGATATGATTTCCTTGTTATAAACTCCATTACTTTCTAAAAGAGAGTTAATTACTCCTTGTACAAGTATACTTATTTTTTTTTTAAGGTCAGAAGGGGCATTCATAATTGGCAAATGACGAATCATATACTGATTTAGATTTATTGTCGTGTTTTGTTGATTGTTTATTCCGTAAAGACAATAAAATTGCATAAGCGAAGAATTTAAGATTGCGTTAATGTACTTTAACTCTATATGATCATCACTAATAATTGAATAAATTGAAGATGTAAAGCATACATTCTCTTTGCTGAAAACAGATTGAGGAAAAATACTATTGTGTTTAATTAATAGTTTGGGATGTGTGTAATATTCGAAATTATTACCCTTTAAAACTTTTGGATCCAGATTTTCAATATCAAATGACTTATCTTTATTAAAATAGTAATAATTGAAATCCCCTTTTGCTTTTATAAAATAGCAACTATTTGCTGTAGTTTGCTCAATGAAATTTAAAACTTGTTTTAAACCCCTATCTTCTTCTCCTCTTATCATGTTTGGGATTCGCGCAATATTAAGATAATTTACATCGCCCAATTTTTCAATTTTGTTAACAAGATTTAATACTTTCCCATTTGGTTTAATTCTAATGCGATTTAAAGCTATTGTTTTAGAATTGCAGTAAGGACATTTTAAGTCAGGCACATAAACATAAATCTTTTTACTATTAGCGCTTAAAGGGCAGGCAACGTTAAAGCATACTCTTAAAGAATCAACATTTTGCGCGGGATATTTTATAACTTCGGTATTTGGATATCGATATACAACTACATCTTTACTCGTATCGCTTTTTTTCTCATAGAATAGAATTTGGACCTCGTTTGTTGCCTTTGCAAATAATTTAGGACCGACGTCGTATATTTTGAGAAGATTGGCAAGAGACAAAAGTTTTTTTCTAAATCTTACATATCCCTGTCGCAACAAGAAACTTTTAGGTACTAAATATCCTATCAAACCATCAGCCCACTCAAGAGATTTTAATAAGAACGCACAGTAAATATCGTTATAAAAAATGTCTTCTGATTTCAATCTCTCCTTTTGATTTTTATCTAAAATATTTCCATAAGGAGGGTTTCCAATAACAAGATCGAATTTAGATAGCCTACTACTTTCTAGACTATCCTCCAATATAATGTTCGATTTCAAAATTGAGAATATCTTTGAATTATCTAAAGGGTTATTGGTGTAAGCCCATCTAAACAATTTCATAATGCAAAGCTTCCTAGCATAATCGTTAATATCGGAACCAAAAAGGTTTTCTAAAATATTAAGCTTAATATTTACTTTATCTAATTCTGGTTCTAGATTACACAGTATTTCGTAAATTTCGTTTATAGCGCTCAAAAGGAAGACTCCTGAACCACAGGCAGGATCGAGGATCGTAAATTTTAGTATTTTTTGCTTGATTCTCGATTTTGTATCCTCATCCAAACTGTAAATATCTTCTAAGTTATTAATTTGATGCCTTTTAAGATAGGTTTTAAAACAAAGCATTATTCCTTGTGAAACCATGAAGTTTGAAACGGATTTTTGAGTGTAGTAAGCCCCTTCCTTTTTCATCTTACTATAGTCATCCAAAAAATCAGTTTCAATTCTATCTAGCTCATATAAACTCTCGGATATTTTGGTTTGATTTCCAGTTTCAATAGAATTTTGAATAGATTTAAATAAAACTTCAGCTTGTAGATGCTTTTCTTTTTCTTTCATCTTCTCAAATATTGGAACCTAAAACGTTAATTTGTCAGTCGTTTTAAAACTGAAAATTAAAATGGTGTAATTCATTAATTCTTATGTTGTATATTCTTTATCTTTTTATAGTTAAATTTATTTATTATTAATCAGAAGCATGACAAATAACGAAGATGAAAAAGACGGAGTAGCTCCAATCAAACCAATAATAAAAAAATTGAAAAAAGAGTACGATAAGGATCCTACTGGTTGGAGAGTTATCGGATCGAAAGACGATCATGGGAATACAGATACTTTTATAACAAAAAAACCTAACGCCTACTGGTTAAAATCCAAAATGCTAAATCCGTATTCGTCATTAAGTATGGGCACAATTGTTCGCAACATAGATAAGGACATCGATGAAGCCTCGGGAAAAGGTAAAGCTTTAACACCAGATGAAATGCTTCGATTATTTGGTATGATTGTTCCGATAAAAAAGGATCAAAATATTGTTGCTTCAGGAATAGAAAAATATTCTCAGCAGCATGGAGATTATTTGAAAAAAATAGTTGGAGAACGAGACTCGAATCTAAGCTACCAAATGGTTAAAAGAATTGATGAGGAATTCACCAAAAAACATCCTCAGAGAAAGAATTTATATATTTAATGGTATGCGTAATCTTTCTAATTGGAATTAAATATATACAAGAAACTAAAAAAAGGATTATAACATCAAACGAAGTACTATATTTTACTTGTTAGAGTTCCGAGTTCGTCTTTACTTTTAATTATTGGTAATTTTGAGGAATATCTGTCTGAGTTATTAATTAATTCAGCAATGACAGAATTAATTTTTTCAGAACCCGATTTTCCTTCAAGATTTTTTGCGAATTCTTTAACCAAAGGAATTTTAAGATCGTCGACATAAAAAGATACTCCTTTTTCGACTTCTTCGAGAAGAAATTGAAAAGATAAATTAGCAGTTCTCTCGGTAACAAAAAGAGGATTATCTGGTTCTTCAAAAGTATATGAAACTTCTTTCCAACGAGCACCACTTGCGTCAACTGGAATCATACCGAAAATATAATCGCTCGTGTAAATCCAGAACGGTATTCCATTATCAAACGATGAATCAACGATAGCTTTGAAGTCA
>Ga0114921_10001610_pt1 | contig 10432 bp, 14 predicted proteins | sample BentaG_FD_87016 | JGI IMG/M metagenome (GOLD analysis project Ga0114921, IMG submission 87016) | Deep subsurface microbial communities from South Atlantic Ocean to uncover new lineages of life (NeLLi) - Benguela_00093 metaG | ecosystem: Environmental > Aquatic > Marine > Oceanic > Sediment ...
ATGTATGCTATGATGCGCACGAGAGATTACGAACTTATCCTGGATGAATTTGTGGTAGAGGATAAGGATGGTAATGAGGCTTTAATGGGCGATGAGCTTACCTGCTCTACCAAACCCAGGGTACGGATCAAGGTCTCTAATTCTCCCCCTGAGGCGAGGAAGGTTAAAGTAGATGTAATCCGAAATGGAGAGGTTATCCGGGTCTTTAACGGGGATACACCTTTGAATATCGATTTTGAAGATGATGATTATAAGCCGGGTGAGAAGATTTACTACCGATTAGATATCCGAGTCGGCGAATGGAATCACATAATCGCAAACCCCATATTTGTCCGATTTAAGTAACTCGGGGGTAATCCATGATGATAGTTTCGGTTCACCAGCCCCACTATCTTCCCTGGCTTGGTTATTTCGATAAGATGGCCAGTTCCGATGCCTTCGTCTTTTTGGATATGGTCCAGTATAAGCGAAGGGAGTTTCAAAACAGAAACAAGATCAGGACAGGGGATGGATGGGTGTGGCTTACAGTGCCTGTTATTTCTAAAGGCAGGTATAACCAGAAAATCTATGAGGTAGCAATCAACAATACTATTAATTGGCAGTCCTCACATTGGGGTAAAATAAAGACTAACTATGGCAAGGCACCTTATTTTAAAGATTATTCAGATTTTTTCGAAGAGGTCTATACCAATAAGTGGGATAGATTGACAAAGCTGAATATTTATGTTATTAAATACTTGTTGGCTTGCCTAGATATTGATACACCCCTTTACCTCGAATCGGATTTAGAGACCAAAAATCAAGGGACTGAGCGCATTATACAGATCTGTAAGAAGTTGGGAGCAGACACCTATCTATCAGGGGTTGGGGGAAAAGCATACCTGGATGAGGCAAAATTAGCTAGAGCAGGAATTAATTTAGAATATCAAGATTTCCATCATCCACAATATCAACAACAATATCCCGGCTTTGAGCCATACATGTCTGTGATTGATTTGCTCTTCAATCACGGTAAAGACAGTCTAAAGATCCTGAGGGGAGAATAGGAATGTATGAGGCACATTGGGGCCTGACTGAAAAACCTTTCGAGAATACGCCGGATCCTCGTTTTCTCTATTATTCCCAGTGGCATGAAGAGGCACTGATGAGGTTGGTCTATGTGGTCAGGGAAGGAAAAGGAGCAGGGATGCTCACAGGAGTCTTTGGGTGTGGAAAGACAGTCATAGGGAGGGCACTTTTGGGCGAACTGGAGAAGGATATCTACAGGACAGCCTTTATTACCAATCCCAGACTCGAGGATATCGAGCTGTTGAGGATTATTGCCCATAATTTAGGGGCAGGCCAGTTACCTACCAGGAAGGCAGATATATTGATTATCCTCAATGATATCTTAGTTAATAACGTAAAGGATGGAAAGAAGACGGTAGTAATCATAGACGAGGCCCATTCCATAGAGGATAAGGATGTATTTGAGGAGATAAGGTTGCTTTTGAATTTCCAATTTGAGGACAAGTTCCTTCTTACGCTGCTTCTTTTAGGACAGCCGGAACTGAAAGAGAAGATAGAAAGGTTTAAACAATTGGCCCAGAGGATAGCTATAAGCTACCATCTGGAGAGCTTAAAAGAGCAAGAGATCTCAGATTACATAATTCACCGCCTCAAGATAGCTGGGAGAAGCGAGCCAATCTTTACCCCTTCATCCTTTAAGTTAATTTATGAGAGGTCTGGAGGCATCCCTCGAAGGATAAATCAGATCTGTGATATGAGCCTATTTACAGGCTTTGTCAAGAAGGTTAACCAGATAGACGAATCTATTGTCAGAGAGGCAGTAGAGAGCCTCGGAGGATAAGGAGGATATTGGTATGAATATTCTGGCGATTGGTGCTCATCCAGATGACATCGAGTTTGGCTGCGGTGGGACCCTGGTTAAATATGCAAAGAGGGGGAAAAATGTCTGTTTGTTAATTATGACCGAGGGCGAAGTTGGGGGCAAATTTAAGGTCCGCAAGAAGGAGCAGGAGGGTGCTGCTAAAATCTTAGGGGCTGAGAGGGTCTTCTGGGGAGGATTTGTTGACACCGAAATTCCGGCCAACAGAGCCTTGATCTCCAACATTGAGGACGTAATTCATGAAGTGAAACCAAATTTGATATTGGTCAACTATTTCAAGGATACCCATCAGGATCATCGAAGGGTAGCAGACTCAACTGTTTCGGCAACCAGATACATCAAGAACGTACTGTTCTATGAAGTCCCAACTACCCTAAGTTTCGAGCCGGATATCTTTGTCGATATTGGAGATGCCTTAAATGAAAAGATGAGATTGCTCAAAGCACATAAATCCCAGGTCTTTGAGACCAGGATCGCCGGCTTGAGTATCTTAGAGAGCGCAGCTTCCTGTGCCAACTTCAGGGGATACCAGGGCAGGGTGAAGTATGCCGAGGGCTTTATGTCTTTGAGGCTATTGATGGACATTTGAGATAATGTAGTTGCCGACCTTGGTCCCGATTTATCGGGGAAAGGGCCCCGATAAATCGAGGCTACTACAAAAGCACCAACTAATTGGGACAAGGACCATATTATGAAGATATTAAAATTAAAGATAATTTATTATTCTTCAATTACGCTACTGGCAATCTTCTTGCTACTTCCGGCGGTGAAAGCATCGTTATTATTTTCGAGGCGTGAATGGCTCTATATCTTTGCGATTGCCCTTTTGCTCTCTTATCTGCTGACCCCGCTGGTAAGAATGGTGGCCCTCCGGGTTGGGGTTTTGGATTATCCTGACGAAAGGAAGATACACACAAAGCCAGTTCCCCTCTTAGGCGGAGTTGCCGTGTGTATCGCTTTCTTGGTTGCCGTGCTGCGAAATTTGCACTTCTCTGATCCCCTGATCGGCATTATCTTAGGCGGGACCATTATGTTAATCATGGGAGTTGTGGATGATGTAAGGGGCTTATCCGCTGGAGTCAGGTTAACTGTTCAAATTTTAGCAACCTTTGTGATCATAAAATATGGGGTTATGCTGACCTTTATGCCCAATGTCCTGTGGGGGCGAGTAGCTGAGATTGTCCTCACCATCATCTGGGTGGTGGGGATTACCAATGCCCTTAATTTCATAGATGGCATGGATGGTTTGGCAACGGGTTTAGGGATCATCTGCTTTTTATCTTTCTTTATAATTGCTCTGCAGACCAATCAGTCTTATTTAGGTTTACTAACTATTGCCTTGATTGGAAGTTGTCTCGGATTCTTAAGATATAATTTCAAACCAGCCAAAGTGTTCTTAGGCGATGCCGGCAGCAACTTTATGGGGTTTACCCTGGCTGGTCTGGCGATTATGGGTGAATGGGCAGAGGGTAATGTAGTGAAGTTGAGTATTCCGATTCTGGTTTTGGGAGTTCCTATCTTCGATATAATCTACACTACTGCAGCAAGGATTAAAAAAGGTGAGGTATCCAACTTTAAGGAGTGGATCAAATATACAGGGAGGGACCACTTTCATCATCGGCTGCTGAGCTTGGGTCTAACAGAGCGCCAAACAGTCCTATTTATTTATGCCGTTAGCCTGTGCCTTGGGATGAGTGGCGTGGTTCTTATGGGGGCACCTCCAATGGATGCGCTGCTCCTATTGGGTCAAGGAATAATTATTTTTGCAATCGTCGCTATATTAATGCTTTTAGGGAAAAGGAAGGGGGACAGTTATTACTGAATATTGGTCACCGATCACCATGTTTTAGTCATGGCCTCAGATGCCTTCTTCCCCTTCAGGGATAGTATTGATGAAGCCAAGAAGGTGGGAGCCACGGCTGTTATTCAACCTGGCGGTTCTAATAGGGATGAGGAAGTAATCGCTGCCTGCAACGAACACGATATATGTATGGTCTTTACCGGGATGAGACATTTCAGACACTGAGTAGAAGATAGGGAACAAGGGAGATGATCATTCAAGCTGGGATAAAGAAGGCTGTCTTTGCAGGTCAATATGCCGGCAGACTTGCAGTAAAGCTTTTCAAGGAGGCCGAGTTGAACTTTTCAGGAAAACGGATAGTCAAGGCGTGATTTACGATAATATCGGCCAATAACTTTACAAAATTTATAAAATTTTATAAATTTTTTATTGACAAATTAATTCTTTTAGTATAAAATGTTTTTAGAAGGTTATAAATTAAGGGAGGAAGGCTTACGTAGATTGGGGGGAGAATATGAATAAAAAAATAATGACCGTCAGAGAGTTAGCTAGTTATTTAAACGTCCATCCTATGACCATCTATAAATTGGCCAAAAGTGGAAACATCCCGGCCTTTAAGGTTGGTGGCCAGTGGAGATTTAAGAGAGAACTGATAGATGAGTGGGTAGCAACTAAGATAGCCGAGACCAGCAAAACCCACCTGTTGGCAGGAATGGGCGAGAGAAAGGATGAAATAAGCAATGTATAAAAATTACTGGGGACTCAAAGAGAAGCCGTTTGAGAACACTCCTGACCCTCGCTTTCTTTATCGCTCTCAACAGCATGAAGAGGCGTTGGTGAGGCTTTTCTATGTAGTGGAGGAGCGCAAAGGGGCAGGGATGTTGACGGGTGTCTTTGGATGCGGAAAGACGCTCTTGGCCCAGACCCTGTTGGAAGAATTTGAGGAGGGCAGATATCAAACCGCCCTGATCATCAACCCTCAACTCACTCATATAGAGCTCTTGAGGGCCATTTGTTATCAATTGGGAGTAAAGGATAATCTTTCTCGAAAGAAGACGGACCTCTTACATCTTCTTAACGACATATTGATCAACAATATGAACGATGGAAAGGATACAGTGATCATTATAGACGAAGCCCATGTTATCAAGAATACGATAGTATTTGAAGAATTGAGACTGCTTCTAAACTTTCAGATGAAGGACAGGTTTCTTTTAACGCTCTTGCTCTTAGGACAACCAGAGCTGAGGGAGAAGATAAACAACATCAAACAGCTCGATCAGAGGATTGCCATCAAATACTACCTGGATCGATTTGACCAACAGGATACACAGAAGTATATAGCCCATCGGCTGAAGATAGCAGGTTCCAATAAGCCAATCTTTACTGAGGCCTCTTTTAAATTAGTTTCTGAACAATCTGGCGGCATCCCGAGGAGAATAAATCATATCTGTGACCTGAGCCTGCTTGTGGGTATGAACAAGAGGGTTGATCGGATAGATGAGAGGATAATTCAAGAAGCAGCAGGAGGTTTAAAGGGATAGAATGGTCAGGATGGCCGACATACTTAAAAAAAGGGAAGAAGAAGAGGAGAAAGCTGCGACCGCAGAAGTGCAGAAAGAAAAACCTGCAGAAGCTGCAGGGAAAGCGAAACTAAGGGCACCAAAGGTTGAGGAAGCAAGACCCAAAGAGAAGGCCAAGGAGGTGAAAGGGGAGCCAATTTGCCAGACCTTTGAGGAGATATATAAGGAGGCGCTCGCCGTTATAAAGGCCAAATTGAAGGAGGCAAAAAAAGGTAAAGTAACTGCAACAGGAGACATCATTGATATAGTCGAGAAGATAGTGGAGAGGGTGATGTCGAATGATAATACCTTACTAAGCTTAACAACGACCTCGACCCCAGGAAATTACCTCTGGGTCCATTCGGTGAATTGTTGCATGTTGGCCATCAATCTTGGTCTGGCATTGGGTTACAGAAGAAATGAGTTGGTCGAGTTGGGATTTGGAGCTCTTCTTCACGACGTTGGTATGGTAAAGGTGTTAAAAATAGCCCATGAGCCCAGAGAGTTGGCATCCCATGAGTACGAAAAGATTAAGAGGCATCCCATATATGGGAATGAAATTTTAAGGCGCTCTGAAGCTTTGATTGAGTCGGCTCGAGAGATTACTTATCAGCACCACGAACGCATAAATGGTCGAGGCTATCCCAGAAGATTAGAAAAGGAAGAGATTCACGAATATGCCCAGATCGTTAGCTTGGCAGATGTTTATGAGGCCTTAACGCATCCTCGAAGCTATAGAGATGAATTTCCGCCCCATGAGGCGATGAGGATGATCATAAATGGCGAGGGCGGGGCTTTCAGTTCTCGTATATTGAAGGCCTTAATAAATCTGGTGACTATTTATCCTGTAGGAAGTTGGATAGAGCTAAATACTCGTGAAATCGGGAAGGTGGTCGAGATTAATAAAGGTTTCCCCCTGCGGCCAGTGGTAAGTATTATGTTCGATCCAGATGGGAAGAGACTGAAGGAGATAAAATCGGTCAATCTAAAGGACCACCCCGCTCTATATATTAAAGGGGCAGTTGATAAGGAGAAAGCAGAGGTTGAATTAGAGGGTCGATAATTGCTGAACTCTGATAGCAAAGAGGAGAGGAGGTGAGCAATAATGAAAGGTTGGGCTATTGCTGCGGGGGTAATTGCCGGGGTAAGTCTAATATTGGGGATCATTTCCAGGATATGGCTTACGCCAATACCTCCAGCTGGATTTGTTAGATTAGAGGCAATTACCTACCTGAGGTTTGCCAACACCTGCCTGCTGGTTGCCATACTCCTGACAGCATTCCGAATCGCTGAGGAAAAGTAAGAATCGTTTCGAGGTCCAGAGAGTAATGGTCTGTCCGTCCTTTCGGCGGGAACCTTAAGTTTTGCTTCGAAGGAGTAATATGCCAAATTTAGGGAAGAATTTTGTAATTACGAAGGCTCAACTTCTGTAGTGTAGAGGAGATGGCGGAGGTGAGAAGATGAGGTTGGAAGTTGAGGCTGAACTGAAATTAGATAACGAAATGTTTGAGAAAATGAGAGAAGAGTTGGTCAGGGAATACTTCGGAAAAAAGCCACCCTTTTCAACGGGCAGGTTATTGCTGTTGGCGAAACTTACGATAAGTCTGCAGGAGGAGTTAGACAAAAATATGGGGAAAAACCAATGGTAACGAGAAAGGCAGTTCCTAAGGGAGAGGAGAGATATTGGATTCTGTTGTGAAATAGGTGACCCCACAAACGCGCCGATACCTCCAGCTGGATTTGTTAGATCGGAGGCAATTACCTACCTGCGATTTAGCAACATCTGTTTCTTGGCTGCTATTACCCTATTGCTCCTTCAGATAGTCAAGGCAGAGTGAGGTAAAATATGGACTACTTAGAAAAAGGTGTTGACCCTTTATTATGTTGATAAATCAAGGTCCTCTACCTGGTCGGTAAGTAAGAAGCTCTCGTAGAGACCATATATGGTCAGCAATCTCGGCCATCATAGCTGGTGTTCTCTTAAACCATCTGTTTTTAATCCTGATCTTCAATGCCTCATGAGGTCTGACAAAGTTAGCATAAGCACTCCAGAAATCCATCTGGTTTTGAAGCTCGCTTCTGCTCTTTGAAAAACAGAGTGTTTTCCGGGCAAGCCTTCTATTGTGGTGGCGAATAGTGAGGTTATTTCGTTCTACATAGGAAGTGTTGATCCTACCTTCTTCACCATTGAGACTGCAGGCAGCTAAGACCTGTTCTTCCCTTCCAAAGACAATTGTTCTTTTGACCTCTACTACTCGGCCCTTCTCCCGTTCTTTTATCACCTGGGCATATTTGAGTTCTGGGTGAGGGATCATTCTTGGCTTCTTTGGTCTACCCCGTTTGCCCGTTGGTGGATACTGCTTCCAGGTGTGATAAGTCTCAAGAAGGACACCTTCATAATGGGGGAGTTGGTCGGTAGTAAAGAGGGGAATGTTTCCGTCGAGTTTAACTCTGGTTTGATGAATAATCTTCCTGGCAGTAGCCAGGTTATGCCCGCCTACCAGAGAACCCAGGGTGAGCCTATACTCCGGAGCAAAGCTGATCCAGACCCACATCTCTCCATATTTAGGGGTTCTCCTCTGGAGATTAGGTTTTCGAGGATATAATCTCGATCTTGGTCTTTTTTTTAACAAAGTGTCACAGCTCATCTACCTTGACCTGCTTGAGATGTATGTCCTTAATGAGAAGCTCACTAACTAACTCACCGTGTTGGGCTGCCCTCTGTAACCAATGACGCACAGTGTCCAACTTTACTTCAAAGATCCGGGAAACAGCACGCAGGCTGCCACATTCCACTAAGGTGGTTAAAGCTCTTAAGATGGTTTTCTCATCAGTGTGTAAACCATGGAAGATGGTCTGGGCTCTTTCAGAAAAAGTGGAGTTACAAGTGGTGCATAGATAACGTCTTCTTCTACCGTGTTTACTGGGATATTTACCAAATCCAACAATATTGCCTCTTTCTTTGAGACCAAAGTGGGAGCATTCCTGATTGGGACAGTATAGATCCTTGATCTTTGGTTTGTTCATGGCACCATTCACCTCCGGGCACCATTATATACCAAAGATCAGGATATGTTAACACAATAAAGGGTCAAGACCCAAAATAGAGGACATAAAAATAATAAAGGATCTAGACCTCGATCTTCCGAAAGTGCTTGGTGATAATAACCAGATTCAGGAGACATTTTTGAGTATAATGTTAAATGCTGTTCAGGCTATGGAAAAAGGAGGAGAGTTAACGATAAGAACCCGTAGAGAAAGATAACAGAAAATGGAAGAGGAAAGACAGGTAGATTTAAACTGAGAACGGAGTTAGTGGCCATAGAATTTAAAGATACAGGAAAAGGGTCGGTCGGATGATGAGCGTTAAGGAAAATATTTGACCCCTTCTTTTCTAGCAAAGAAGAAGGCACAGGTTTGGGTCTTCATATTTCTTATATAATTGTATAAAATTATAGAAAATCATAGAAAATCATAGAGGCACTATTGAAGTGCGTAGTAAATTAGGAGAAGGTTCTGCTTTTATTGTTAAATTAGCCAGTATGGAAGGAGGAAGATAATGAAGAGAATTTTAGTAGTAGATGATGAACAAGTAGTGTGTAATATGCTAAAGAAGTTCTTGACCCAAAAGGGATATGAAGTAACCACTGTTCTAAGTGGTGAGGAAGCCATAAAGAAAGTAAAGGAAGAGAGACCCCATATAGTACTTTTAGATATAAAAATGCCAGGCATGAATGGGGTAGAGACGTTAAAGCAAATAAGAGAGATTGATAAAGAGGTAGGTATTGTTATGATTACAGCGGTTAAAGAAGATGAGATAGGAAGAACATGTATGCAATTGGGGGCCTATGATTATATCACCAAGCCTTTGGGTTTAGACTACTTAGAAACTGTCCTTATGGTAAAACTACTTGATTTTGAATAAAGCGAATAAGGGTCAATGGTGTAGAGGCAGCCCTTAAAAAAAGTGCCTATACCTGTCTTACTAAACCGTTAGATATGGATAAAGTTCTGGAGTTGATCGAAGAGATTTCCAAAAAGACTAAGAAAGAGGGATAAACTATGGCTACTAAGGTATTGATCGTGGATGATAATGAGGCGTTTTGCAGTAGCCTGACCGATATTTTGGAAGCCAAGGGCTATGAGGTAGAATCGGCTGGGACGGGGCGAGAGGCCATAGAGAAGGCTCAAGGGAGATTCTTTAATGTGGCTCTCTTGGATATCAGGCTACCCGGGATGGACGGGATGAAGTTACTAACGACTATGAAGAAAATGCATCCTGACATGGCGGTGATCATGACCACTGCCTATGCCTCTCTGGAAACTGCGGTGGAAGCCTTGGAGGAGGGGGCGGCGGCCTACATTATTAAGCCCTTGAAAATGGATGAAGTGTTGACTACAGTCAGTCAGCTCGTTGAAAAGCAGCGCCTGGAAATGGAGAATAGGAGGCTGTACCAAGAAATTAAGCAAGAACTGGCCGAGCGCAAGAAGGCGGAGGAGAAATTAAAAAAGGCATACAATGACCTTAAAAAAACTCAAGTCCAACTTATTCAATCAGAGAAGATGGAAGCGATTGGTGGAAAGGAGGTGAACATAGATGGCTCAAAAAGGTAAGGTTACAATTGCAGTCCTTCTCATTGCTATCGTTGCTCTGCTCGTTGCTATCGCAGGCTGTCAGCGCAAACCAGCTGAAGAGGTAGTTGTGCCTCCAGCTGAAGAGGAAGTTGTGCCTCCGGCTGAAGCCCTACCGGCGGAATGAACAGATCCTTTGTTTCTAATGAAGCGCTGTATCTTCGATAGGCGTTGACATTTTGTGGTTCAGTCTGTCAGGCCAAGGGAGCTTTCCCTGTCTCCCGATAAGGGGTGGGGCATCTTTAGTTTCCAAAAGTCGCTTTGAAAAACTCCCTTGGCTTCACCGGTAGGTGCCAAAGCGGCCAGGCCTGGAGAAAGTAGTTTATAATCAACATAGAAATTAAAGGAAATTAAAGATAATAAGGACAGTATAGCCAAGTCCTGTTCCCCCAAAGGCCACCTTATTGGAGGTGCTGCCGGTTGGAAGAATCCAGTTGCCTGCGGGGGATTTTTATTAGAAAGGTCGAGATCATAGTTCTTCAGGGCAAATGTGAAGCTTCTAAAAGGCAATTTTGAAGGGAGGGAGGAAAGGTGAGATTGAAGATTGAC
>Ga0114921_10001612_pt1 | contig 10431 bp, 8 predicted proteins | sample BentaG_FD_87016 | JGI IMG/M metagenome (GOLD analysis project Ga0114921, IMG submission 87016) | Deep subsurface microbial communities from South Atlantic Ocean to uncover new lineages of life (NeLLi) - Benguela_00093 metaG | ecosystem: Environmental > Aquatic > Marine > Oceanic > Sediment ...
TCTCTCTATTCGATGGTGAATGTTCCAATTGTTTTTCATATTCTAATTCAATCGATTTAGGAATTGAGACAATCTTATTTTCGTTTGTCGCCTCAAGTTCTTCCACTTCTACTCCCTCTTTTTCCCAATCGTCCAAAAAACCTAGTAAATCATCTAAAGCAGCCTTGTCTTCCTCAACGCTAGGCTTGACTATAACAGTTTCTTCCTCTTCCTCTTGTTCTTTCTTTAATTTAATTCTTTCAGACTCTTCTAACGAGAGAGTCATGTCAGTTATTTCGTCCCCAGAGATTAAGATGTTTAACTTTTTAGCTAGTTCACGCAAATATCCGAGATAATACCCGATTCGATAAACATTCTTTAAACCACCAAATACGAGATATTCGTCGTTAATTGCCAAAATAATACTATAACCGGAAGTATTGTGAAGAATAATTTCTGTTAAAGCACCATGAGCGGTTGCTTCACTTAATCTTAAGCCTAAATCAATCAATGCAGTACTAGAAGCTGATGTCGCATCAGCGTCAAGTTCAGATGAAGAAGCAGAAGCGACTTTCATACCTACCCTAGATAATACCGCTAAATTTTCTAAATCAGTTCTATCTTCTTCGAACCTTAAAATTTTCATCATATTTTCTTGTATACCAGGAGCAAGGGACGACATCTCAAATCAGTTTCCTTTTTGGGTTAAAAATTCATAAACTCATTAATTTTTATATTCTTTTAATTTATATCATAAAATCTAGATTAATATATTTTATTATAATTCCTTAGACAAAATCATTTAAATTCTTCTGGGTAGAGGGAGCGTTATCGAATTTGTCGAAGGAATATCCTGAGGTGTCAGTAATAATTTGCTTAATCTCTTCTACTACCTCTTCCGAAGTTAAATTATCGGTATCGATTGTAAATACTTTTTTAGTTTTGTTTTCTGAAAGAAGAAATTGATGATAATAGTGAAGTATTTCTAACAAATATTTCCTATCGTCCTCGTTCCATTCTTTTCTAATTTTTTCAATAGAACCTCTTTGAATTATTCTTTTTAATATTGTATCTGGTTGAGCTGTAAGATATATAATATAATCTTCTTTCCACTTAACCGACTTATACATATCAAGAATAAGATTATAATCCTTTTCTTTAAGATAAAGGCTTTTTGAATAAACTAAAACACAGATAGGCGTTCTATCTAAAATGATCACTCTACCATTATAGATATTATCAAAGTTTGTTATATTTTTATTTCTCTTTATTAACTGTTGAAGAAAGTGAATTTCGCTGCGGAAAGCAATCTGTTTATTTTCAGATCCAAAAGGAAAAGGAGGATTCTTTTTGTATCGTTCGGGATAAAATTTAAATTTATTATTATCTCCTAAAGACTTCTTTAAAAAATTAAATATAGTCGTTTTACCAACTCCATGTGCTCCAGCAATAGAAATAATGATGTTATCCTTGCTTCCCTTATTGGTATAATACTTTTTACCCAATATATCTTTCTCCACGCTGTTAAAATCGTATCGTATTTAAAAGAACCTATGTTGCTAATAATACCACTAGAGATATTTGATTTTTCTTATTATTAAATTTATATATTAAAGGAAAATGAAAATTAATCTAGAAATTAGAAATATGCAATTAAGATAATTATGAATATGGTATAGGCTACATTGGCGATGATGGTATTTAGTAGATTATTATTAATTTCATAAGTGATACCTAAAAACAGGAAGACTATGAAATTAGGAATAAGGAAATAGATTCCAATAGGCAGCGTAAAAAAGAGGAAAAGAGCCGAATAAATCAACGCAACTATGACGATTGTTGAAATTTTACCAAGGAAATCATTATCAAAATGTGCTTTTAAAGTGTTATGCAAAACACCCCTAAAAGCGATTTCGATTGAAATTGCTGATAAACTCATGAGAGCTATTAATATTACTATAAAAATTAAATCTGTACTTTGAAGTAATAGATATTCCTCTTCTAAATAAGCAGCTATATCGAAGAAATCGATCCCCGAATTGTACATAAAACTAATTATTATAGATGAAAAGTTATCAATTAGTATCAATCCTACGCTAGCAATAATTCCGATAATCAAAGCAATTACAAGATATCTGGTATTTAACATTAAACCCAATTTTTGGGATTTATGTTTTTTTGAAATAATGTAATATAGGGGATACAATCCAAAAATAATATCGGGAAGTTGGTATAAGAGAATTGTTGTAATATTCAAACCTACGGGATCTGAATCTCCTAACTGTAAAGTAAATAGTATAGTTATGATTAACTGAATCGTAATATACGCCATTAAGGAGTTACCGAAAACAGCAATACCCTCCCTAAAATTCCATTCGTTTCGTTTTAAGATAAATCTTTGTTCTGGTACTAACTTCTTGTTTTTAAAAACGAAACCCGTTTTTTTTTGAGTTTCTTTATCTTGAGCTCCACCCTTTTGTTCTGGAATTTTTTCTAATTCCGTATCACATATAGGGCATTGCTCTAATATCGAAGAAGTTATTATTGACCCACAACCCGAACATTTTCGCGATACTGTTTCCTTTTTTCTTGATTTTGGTATTGTCATTTTTTTATCGATACTATCTACATTCGGTTTTAATTTTATCACTAATTTTCCACATTTAGGATTAGGGCAATACGCTGTATTATCTTCAATTGTAGTCCCACAATACACGCAAAATTTAGTTATTTGTTGTTTTTCATTCTCTTTTGACATCAGTCTCAATAAATAAGATATTTTGTTTCGCTAATACGTATTTAGTTTATATTATAAAATTAAAAATTATATATTTTATTGTTATATTATGCAAGCAAAATGATATATTGACAATTAGTGGACTATCTGAACATTAAGCAATTACTTTGTTTAATTTTATTACTGGGAATTCTATCTACCATGTTTTTTTATCTTTTTTGTTCTCGAGTAAAGTTCCATGAGTATTAAATTATGATAGAAGGATATCGAATCAAAATTTCCCTCCCCTAAATCGGATTGATTAGCATGAACTAAAGCAAGTTGAGCATTTAGTGCAGATTTCATGAGTAATTCAATTCCTTTATAAATCAAATTCGGACTCCAGGTCCCACGTTCAGGATTAGCCCACCAAGTAGTGTCGGAACATATACCTTTATCATAAAACCATCTGGCGGTATTATAATGTCTCTCTACCTCCCAATTAATTTTCAAATCAATATTTTCTAATAAGTTCATTAAATTGTTTAAGCGTCTTATAATTTTCCAAACTAGTGAATGAATAAGATTATCAGGGTGATCCCATAACGGATATGGAATATTTAAATTCATATCGTCAAGAGTTGTACTCCAACTCGATTCTTTTGGGATTATTTTTTCCTTATGAATAGGAAAATACTTAACTAAATTAGAGATAAACTCTATTTTGATTTCTTTTCGATCGTTAATAAGTTCAAGAGCTTTACTTAAAAAAATCCTTTCAAATTTCTTTATGTGATGACCAAAAGTTTCTGAATCCATTGCAGTTACAAAATATTGATCCTCTCTTTTTTCATGTTTTCTTTCTATAAAAGTTGTGTTTAGTTGTTCAACAAACTCTTTTGCTGTTATATCCTTAGAGGCAATCTTATTACTTAAAATATCATCTCTAAAGAATAATAATAAACCATTCGGGGAAGTATAGATTTGATCATAAGACCACTCTTTAGGACAAGCTATTCCACTCATTATTACCCATTTATACCCTTTTGTTCGTATAAATTTCGCAACTTGAGAACTAATTGATAATTCTGGAGGAAAAAATCCAGTTTTTTTCCATTGTGGAAATTCTTTTCCAATAATCTCTTCATTTAGCTCAATCTGATGTTCAGCTTCATTTTGTGGAATAAGGGGAAGGATAGGGTGGAATTTTGCAGTCCCAATAATCTCAATTTTATTACTAAAAACCAAATTTTTTAATAGTTCTATCGTATCGCTCAAATCAAATTCTTTCAACATTTCGATTAGAACGGCATTAATATTTAGACTGATTTTAACATTATCATGCTCCTCGAGCATTCTAAATAATGGTTTATAGCATTCTTTATCTATCTGCCTTAACACTTTACTATCTTGAAAACTAGGTTGATACATATGTAATAATGGAGCCCAATATATCATTTTAATATTCGACCTTTAACGATTTTATTATATTCATTATTCTGCATTTATATTTTTAAACTATTTCGTGTCAATTAACTTTAAAGCCTTCTGACGTGAGATACATGATGAACATTTGCCACAAGGCTCTTCAAAATCTCCATAACAACTCCAAGTAGCATCAATTGGAACATTTAACTCACCGGCTAATTTAAACACTTCATCCTTTGTTTTATTTGACAAGGGCATAATAAATTCTATAAAATGTATATCCTTATCGTGTTTTGAGGTTTTAACTATCTTTTCTAACGATTTAAAAAAAGATAACCCAACATCTGAAAATTTATTGATATCATCTTTAATGTGTCCACCAATAATAATATTACATCCATAAGCTTCAGCAAAATATGCAGCAATTGAATAAAATATCAAATTCTTTAGAGGTATGAAGCCCTCAGGAGCATTTTTTGCAGAAGGAATTGGGTAGCCCTCGAACCTTAGATCTACAGCGCTCATTATATAGGGTATAGATATTTCGACTAAAGGAATTTCTGTTAATTCAACAAGATTTTTAGTAGCTTCTATTTCTTTTTTTGGTCTCCACTTATAATTCATAGATAAAGCAATTATGTCGTAATTATTACTTAAAGCCCAATATAGAGCTGTTGCCGAGTCGATGCCTCCAGATAGCATCAAAATTCCTTTCTTTTGTTTATTTGAAATGTTGGGTGTTAACTTTAATTCGACCGCTTTTTTTATAGCATCTTCGATTTGAGATAAATTAAAATTTAGTGCTTCAGCTGTTATTTTACCATCAGTGATAATATCACATTTCATTACATCTACCATTTCTTTACATATTTCTAACTTTGAAGGAGCTGAATCGTAAGATATATACTCATATACAGGAGGAGGAATATTCAATCCTATATCGTTAATAGCTTGCTCTACCATTTCTATTAAGCGTTTCATATTTAAAGTTTGTAAACCCACTAAGTCATAGATTCTATTATCTTCTCCTTTTCCCAGTGAAGCATTTAAAAAGGCTTTTACAGCATCTTTTACGTAAATAGGCTGCATTGGTACTTCCCCATCTCCAGCAATAAATACTTTGCCATCGTAGATTTGTTCAATGAGATCCGGTATTAACTCGTCATTTGCGCCAAGAATATAGGATGGTCGAAAAATAACATAGGGGATTATACTATTAATTATTAATTCTTCTGCTTTATTTTTAGAATAAAAGTAATTGTTATTCGCCCATTCAATTGCACCGAATTTATCCACCCCAAGGCCTGAAGGATAAACGATTCTCGAAATCCCAACATTTTCTGCTGCTTTAATGATTTTTTTTAATCCTTCAATATTTACACTTTCAAACAATGCCTTGCTTCCACAAACAACATTAGCAAAATGAATAACTGCTTCACATCCTTCAAAAGCAGCTTCTAAGTCCTCTAACTTAAAGTTTTTAACTAAGAATACTTCAACTCTTTCTTTTGCAATAGTTTCAATGACTTCTCTCCTACGAACGACTGCATTTACCAAGAAGTCTCTCTCTATGGCTGCCTTGGTTGTGTGAATTCCAAGATATCCATTTGCACCTGTAATTGCAATTTTTTTTTTCGACATTTCTTTGATCATTATTTCTGGAGTAAATTTATATTTAGAGTGTATAAATTAAAAAGTATTAAATGATCTCAAGTATAAATTTTATGAATTGAAAGCGTAAAATATATAAATTTTAAAAAGAAATTGAAAGCAGAATTCTATGAGTTATAAAGCTATAGTTAAAGCAACTGAAGTAAAGTTTAGTGCCTCCCATTTTTTAAAGGAACCGTATCAATGTTCAAAACTTCATGGACACAATTATTACGTATCAGTAGAAGTAGAGGCTCAATTAGACGAGAATTATTTTGTAGTAGATTTCATTGAATTGAAAGAAAAAATAGAAAACATCGTAAAACCATTAGATCACCAAGTTTTAATTCCCGAAATGTCCAATGATCTTACAATTTCAGAAACTTTCGAATCGTACGAAGTTGTATCAGATACTAATAAGCGTTATGTTTTTCCTAAAGCAGATGTTTCAATGTTACCTTTGCCTGCAACAACTAGCGAACTTCTCGCAAAATATATTCACGATAAATTAAAAAATATTTATTCTGATAAGAAAATTACTGTAAAACTAGAAGAATCTAAAAACACTGTGGCTGTTTATAAAGGTGATTAGGATTATATATAGTTCTACTTTTCGATAATAGTTTCTTTAATTTTTGTTCCAAAATGAGTTGCTCCTGGACCAATATGAACTAAAACTTCGTCTCCAACCTTTAGGTCTACAATAGAAACAGGGTCTCCATCAGAGTTGACTAATCTAATCGTTTCTGCATTTTGCCCAATATAGTTAATTTTTAATTTTTTACCTTGTGTATCAATTTCTAATTCTAATCTTAGCATAGGGCGTGTTTCAATTTTGACTCTACCCAATGTAATATTTCTCGCTTCACCATTAGTATTAACAACTAGAACTCGATCTCCCCCTTTTAATTCACTTAAATATTTAGTTTGATACATTTCCTCTTTAGAGTCACTTGGAACTAAAATATATGCTGAAACATCCCCGGCGTTTACTCTGAAAGGTCTTGAGGAAACAAATTGCGTTTCGAATACTTCCGCATGTACTAAGGCAAATCCTTTGGCAGTGCTTCCAACAAGCATCCCTTCACCAGATCTTAATAAGGATGTAGTATCGACACATACTCTTTCACTTTCAGGAATATTCTGTAAACTTATAACTTTTGCTCTCGATAATTCAATACTAAATTCATTTACTAGTATTTTTTTCAATTCTATGATGTCGTTTGCATTATTTGGAGTAATTAATATTCCATCTGTACCAATTTCGAGGGTCTTTAGCATTAATTCTGCTTCTATGAGGTTCTCAACCAAAGCAATAAGTTCTGTATCATTAGTATGCATTTTTGCGATAAGATTCTCAAAGGGTATTACTTTCCAATCTTTTGCGGATACTATTATAAAATCAACTTCTTTTTTTTTAGAAAGCTCTATTACTTTTTGTTCATCAGCTTTACTCGCTAACTCTAAAGAAATGCCTTTATTTACTTCTAAATTTTTAAATCTTTCAAGATGTTCAAGAGTTTCGAAAATTAAGTTTTTTGCGGGTAGTTCTGCATTTTTAGTAAATGAAATAATGCGTTCAATGTGTTTTAATTCGGAATAAGTCTCTTTAGAGATTAAGAAATTAAGGAGATTCATATTCAAAGCTTCTTGTATTAATGCTTTAAAATTATCTGCTTTTTTCTCGAAATTTAAAATTATTTTTTTCATTTTAGAATCATCAAAGTTTGGACTCTGAAAGTTTTATTGATAAGAATCATTATACTATATTAAATTCTATCAAATTTTTAAGTAAATAAAATCATAATAATTATAAAAGAGACACTATAAAATATCGAGTGATTAGAAAGTGTGTGCGAAATTAAAAGGAAAATTATTTCCAAGGAAAAAAAAAGAAAATGATGACCTCGTTATTAAAGCAAAGGCTCATATTAGGAAAATCGCGTTAGCAAATAAAACATATAACAAAAGAGCGGAGATTGCAAGAAAGAACGCTAAAATAGCCATAAAGAGAGGAGAAAGAAACAGAGCTAAGAATTATTTAATTCAACATAAACAGTATCAAATGAAAGTAGATCGCGCAAACAATATTCGAGCTAAGATAGAACGTCAGCTCGAAGCTATTCAGGAGGGATCTATGATATCCATGACAGGTGACTTGATGGGTGGAATTAGAGACGAGTTACAAGGTATTGCATCTAACGTGGCTCCCGAAAAAATTGCTGAAATCGCAGAGGATTCTGAATTATATGTTTCAGAAATAGAGGAATCTGCCGAAATTCTTGCAGGAGATCCTGAGATTGATTTAGCAATTGATGTCACTGACGAGTTAAACCAACTTGAGACGGAAATGCTTTTAGAACAAGGAGGACAAATGCCAGAAGTACCAGATGACGAACTTGCTTACATTTCAGAGTTCGACGATATAGAAGAAGAACCCGAATTGAGAACAAAAGCAAAGTTAGAAGACGAAATTGATAAACTACGAAAAGAGTTAGAATGAAGCTAACGAGATACAGAATTTTTAAGTATAATATCTTTTTCTATCAAAATCTTTCGTTGAACCTCTTAAAAATTCTTCATCTTCCATGTCAGAGTCCATAGCTTCTATACTTTTTTCAATTATATATATCTCCTTTTGTAAATTCTTGAAATTTTTAAAATAATCAATTTCAGAGATGTCTCCAGATTCAAATTTAGAGTCTAATGCTTTTAATGTTTCTTCGAGACTATATTTCTCTTTCTCCAAGTTAAACATTTTCTTTTGTCTTGTTTTACTTTGTTTCTTTGAATGAAAGTTAGAACTTTCGCTTAGAGGAGTAGAACGGTAATCACTGCCAAATAGTTCCGAAAGGTGATTTTTTGAGAATTCTTTGTACTGCGGCATATTTCTAACTTTTTGATTGGTATTATATTTAGCAGGATCATTTAAAAAATTATTATAATTTTGTATTCCGTTTCGAGTAGGGAAGGACCTATCGTATCTCTGCATTTGTTCTAATTTTCTCATTAGAAGGTTTTTTTGATCAATGTCAGAAAAATTATTACCAAACCCATCGTCAAATTGTGTAGGCTCATAATTCTGTATCCTGTTAGTGTTGTATAAGTTTTGTAAGAAAAACTCATTTTGGTTATAGTTGGGAGGCAAATATTGTCTCATTGTGTTGCCGTAATAATTTAAATCCTCAGGAGTTTGAATTTGACGCATCCTCGGGTTAGGATTTCTATAGTTATTTTGATAAAGCATTGGATTATCGGGTATGTTTTTATAATTTTGATAAAGAGCAAAGGGATAATTGTTATTGCGGGGATTTGTAAATTGGTTTTGAGCCTGGAATGGAGCTCTGTTAGGCAAATTATTTGGATTTTGGTTAAATAAGGATGAAGAAACATTATATTCAGCCATTTTATTATTCGAATTTACGTTATTATATTGACACTTTAAACTAAAGAAAGAATTTATAGCTTCTTCAATATAGTTTGAGATATCACTCAGATCGACATCGATATTATATAGTTTCTTGGCAGCCAAATTGTCATAAATAACAGTCTCATCGAAAGTTCTTGCGAGTAATAAGTAATCTAATACTCTTGAGATAGAATTTGGGGGAAGCGTAAATTCATATCTCCCATAAGGAAATTCAATATAAAGTTTCTTAAACAGCTTCCCTCTTACTTGAACCTTAGTAAGATCCTTGACAGGAGCTTTAAATATTCCTTCTTGCTTTCTTTTTCGTTTTCCACGCTCGCGAACAAAAGATAAGTCAAAATTAGTAATAAAAAGAATTCCCTTATTTTTCTTGTATTTGTCTTCTGTATTAAGGCCATTGGCTAATTTAGCGTATATTGCATAAACCGGCTTCTCCTCTTCTGCCAAATTGAGGAACTTAATATAATTTTTGAAGTAAAAAGTAATTTTATCGATGAATACTAAATTTTTTGAAAGGTTTGCTAAGCTAGTATTTATAGTATTTACATTATTTTCAATAAAATCCGTTATTGAATTATAACTTCGATTCAGATTTTCAAGAATATCTTCAATAATTCGTATATTAGAATTCTGCTGAGTGTAGATATCGAAAAAGTATTCTTTATTAATGGATAAGTGCTGAATAAAATTACGAATCTTTTCAATTAGATTTTCTTTTGCGTAAATAAATAATTTAAAGAGCGCTAATAAATCTAGTTCCATAGTAGGATAATGAAAACATTTAACTGGAGGAGCTCTTGCGTCTAGAATTCTTTGCTTTAATGCATAGAGAGAGTTTAGTAAATCTCTAAGCGGTTCTATAAATGAGCGAGAATTTTTAATTAATTCCATGAAATATTTTTCTAGATCCTCTTTTTTCTCAAAGATGTTTATAATTTGATGAGAATGGCACTTAGGGCAAGATTTTAAGAGTTGGTTTGATCTAATTATATTCTCTGCTCCGCAATCTTTGCAAGCTTTCTTATTACCTGATTCTGGAACGAAAATATTTTTAGAATTGCATTCTTGACAAGTATAAGAATTAATTTTTTCTTCATATAAACAATCAGAACAACAACTAGTTCCACAATCCTCACAATAATAAGCCAATTTTACATTTCATTGGCAGAACCGACAGATTTGGAAGTACTGCTCCGACATATTTACATTTTAACCCGATTTAATTAAA
>Ga0114921_10001613_pt1 | contig 10431 bp, 8 predicted proteins | sample BentaG_FD_87016 | JGI IMG/M metagenome (GOLD analysis project Ga0114921, IMG submission 87016) | Deep subsurface microbial communities from South Atlantic Ocean to uncover new lineages of life (NeLLi) - Benguela_00093 metaG | ecosystem: Environmental > Aquatic > Marine > Oceanic > Sediment ...
ACGTGGCTATGGAGAAGGGGTTGAGGTTTGCGATAAGAGAAGGAGGAAAGACGGTTGGAGCGGGAAGTGTCACGGAGATTTTGGGGTAAGCAGTGAGCAGTAAAAAACTCAAACCTCAAAACTTAAAAAGTCAAAACTGAAGAAAGTAAGGAGGAATAAGAGTAAATTTGAAGGGTCTTGAATTGCCAAATCCTAACGAAACAAGCGAGATACGAGGAAAAAATGAGGGAAATTGTAACGCTTCAATGTTCAGAATGCAAGAGAAGAAATTATACGACCACAAGAAACAAAAAGAAAAATACGACAAAAATCGAGCTCAAGAAATATTGCCCTTTTGATAGAAAACACACTATTCATAAGGAAGTGAGATAATTTACTTAGTTTATTTGGTTTTCCCAGGGCAAAGATACAGAATTAAACATAATAACTCAATAAATATGCCAGACGGAAGGAGCAGAAAGAACGAATTATATTAAACAAGCGAAATAGACGAAATAAACTCAATTATTAGGAGGCGATAAAAAAGGGAGATAGGTGAGTAGCTCAATTGGTTAGAGCATCGGTCTCCAAAACCGAAGGTTGCGGGTTCGAGTCCTGCCTCACCTGCCAGACATATATTTTTACAAAAAGTCACTTTACCTAAGATTGATTCTTAGAAAAACTTGGTGGTTCGAAGCTCCTCTTCAAAACTCCAAGAAAAAATTATTAAATAGCAAAGGCTGGAGGATGAGTCAAAAGAAAAAATGGTATAAGCGTTTTTTCCCTTTTTTAAAAGAGGTCAGAGCCGAGTTGAGAAAGGTCACCTGGCCTTCTAAGAACGAAATTTACAACACAACTATTGTAGTCATCATTGCTACTTTTTTCATCGGATTTTATCTTTATTTTATGGACCTGATATTTTCTTGGATCATTAAGCAGATAAATTCTTTATTTGGATAAGAATTAGGATTAAAGATGGCAAAAAACTGGTATGTTGTTCATACTTACTCAGGGTTTGAAAAGTTTGTGGCTGAATCTATTCGACAGAAGGCTTCTGAATTGAATATTGAAGATCAGATTGGCCAGATCATTATCCCTACCGAGGATGTGGTTGAAATTAAAGGAGGAAAAAAGGTTGTTTCCACCAAAAGATCTTATCCTGGTTATATTTTGATCGAAATGGAAATGACTGACGAAAATTGGCATATCATTCGAGATACTCCCAAAGTCACAGGTTTTGTGGGTTCAGGAAAGTGTCCTTCCCCTTTGAATAAGGAGGAAGTCAGCCAGATAGTTGAGCACATGGAGACGACTTCAGAAAAGCCAAAGCCAAAGCATTCTTTTGAAAAAGGAGAAGCTGTGCGAATCATTGATGGGCCTTTCTTCAATTTTAATGGAATTGTCGAAGAAGTGAATCACGAAAAAAATACTTTAAAAGTTTTGGTCACGATTTTCGGTCGCTCCACTCCCGTAGAGTTAGAATTCTTACAGGTGGAGAAGATCTAGGAGGAAAAGATGGCTAAGGAAGTCGTAGCAAAAATCAAACTGCAAATAATAGCCGGTCAAGCCAGTCCTGCACCACCTGTAGGGCCTGCTTTGGGTCAGCATAATGTAAACATAATAGATTTTGTTCGGGCCTTTAACGAGAAAACAGGTCGAATGGAAGAAGGGACTGTGGTTCCTGTGATTATAACTGTATTTAAAGATAGGAGCTTTGATTTTGTTCTTAAGACGCCTCCTGCTTCATACCTCTTGAAGAAGGCAGCAGGAATTGCCAAGGGCTCAGGAGAGCCTAATAAAGAAAAAGTGGGGAAAGTTACTAATAAGCAGATTGAAGAGATTGCAAAGATCAAAATGCCCGATTTGAATGCTAATGATTTAGATGCGGCTAAAAGAATTATCGAAGGTACAGCAAAAAACATGGGATTGGAGATTGTCAGTGCTTAAAAGAGGGAAATACTATAAGAAAGCTAAGGAATCAATGAAAGACCAGAAGGAGTATACCTTGGAAGAAGCTGTCAGTCTGGTCAAAAAAATCGGCTATGCCAAATTTGATGAATCTGTGGATGTATCCCTCCGCCTAGGGGTCAATCCAAAACATTCTGATCAAATGGTAAGGGGGACAATAGTTCTTCCTCATGGTATAGGGAAGAAAAAGAAGGTATGTGTCATTACCTCTGGTGAGAAAATAAAAGAAGCCGAAGAGGCTGGAGCTGATTATGTAGGAGGGGACGAATTAATAGAAAAGATATCTTCAGGCTGGGTTGATTTTGATTTAGTCATAGCCACTCCCGATGTTATGAGGAATGTGAGTAAGCTGGGACGTATTCTTGGAACAAAGGGGCTTATGCCTAATCCAAAATCTGGAACTGTAACCTTTGAAGTGAAAAAGGCAATTGAAGAGACCAAAGCAGGACGGGTAGAATTCAGGATAGATAAAACAGCCATTATCAATTCCTCTGTGGGAAGAATCTCCTTTTCCGAGGATAAGCTTGTGGATAATATTAAAGCTTTTATCCAAGCCGTTGTCCAGGCAAAGCCGCCAGGTGCGAAAGGTAAATACATTTGGAACATCCATCTTTCTTCAACGATGGGTCCTTCTTTAAGGATATCCGAGGGAGTTTTAGAGAAGTAAAGGAGAAGAAGAAGTGAGACGAGAGGAAAAGGAAAAATTAGTCAAGGAGTTAACAGGTTCTTTCGAAAAGATGAACACTTTTTATTTGGTAGATTTCAAGGGCATGCCTGTTTATCAATCTGTGGAATTGAGAAAGCTTATGAAAGAAAATTCCTTTTCCTTTCGGATTGTTAAGAATCGTCTTGCCCTTAGGGCTTTGAAGGAGGATATTCCCGAGGGTTTAAGGGAGTGCTTTCAGGGTCCTACAGCCATTGCTTTCGCTCCTCAAGATCCATTAGGTTTGGCCCGTTTGATTAAAAATTTCTCAGCCCAGAATAATGTTCTGACTGTAAAGGGAGGGATCGTAGAGGGAAAATTCCTTGCTCCTGAGAAATTCAATGAAATTGCTAGTCTAACTTCTAAAGAAGATTTATTGAGAAGAATAGCATATTTAATGGCTTCCCCATTAATAAAGTTATTAAGAACTTGGCAAGCCCCCTTATTAAGTTTAGGCAGGGTGTTGAGTCAATTAAATACAAAAAAATCAAGTCGGAGGTAAAAATGCCCAAAGCGCAAACAAAAGGTGCTAAAGAGACTACAAAGGAAAAGAAAGAAGTAACAAAATTAACAAAGGAACAATTCTTCAATCACTTGGATAATCTAACGGTGCTGGAGTTAGCTGATTACATCAAAGAATTTGAAGAAAGGTACGGTATCAGCGCTGCTGCTGTGGCTGCGCCTGTTGCTGCCCCTGGAGTTGGAGCTCCTCAAGGAGAAACTAAAGCTGAAGAAGAGAAGACAGAATTTACTGTCATCCTGAAAAGTATTGGGGACAAAAAAATCAATGTTATTAAAACTGTAAGAGAAGTGACTAACCTGGGATTAAAAGAGGCCAAAGAGTTAGTTGATAGTGCTCCAAAGCCTGTGAAAGAGGGAATATCCAAGGAAGAAGCTGAAGAGATAAAGGGCAAATTTGAGGAGGTTGGAGCAGGAGTAGAATTGCAGTAGATCCAGGCCTAAATTTTTAAAGTCATTCATATAAATGACTAAAAACTCTTAAAGAAAGAGAGTTAACATGACTGAAGAACCAAAAAATATTTACCGAGAAAGGGTAGACTTTTCAAAAATAAAAACCACCTTTCCTATGCCTGACCTTCTGGCTATCCAAAAGAAATTTTATTCTGAATTTCTCCAGATGGAACTGTTGCCTGATGAGAGAAAAGATGTCGGATTGCAGGCAGCCTTTAAGGATATTTTTCCTATCTCGGATTTTAAAGAGACTACCGAATTAGATTTTATAGACTACTCAATCGGTAACTGGGAATGCAAATGTGGACGGCTTAAAGGTGTTGAAAATTCACGAGCTCGATGTAATGGGTGTGGTGTCCTTTTGCCTCCGAATATCGAACTAACAGAAAAAGAGATTTGTCCCTTCTGTGGTGTTATGAAGAAAATAGAAATTTCCGTCTGTGAGCATTGTGGAGATAGAGTTGGGCTAAAGATGAAATACAGTGCCTATGAGTGCCTCCAGAAAAGCTATACGTATACAGTGCCGTTAAGAATTAAAGTTCGACTCGTTTCTTGGGAAAAAGACGCATCCACCAAGGCAAAGAGGTTAAAACATATAAAAGAACAGGAAGTCTATTTCGGAGAAATTCCTTTAATGACAGAGAAAGGAACTTTTATCTTCAACGGTATCGAAAGAGTAGTCGTCAGCCAGCTGCAGCGATCGGCCGGCGTCTTTTTCAGACAGGGTGAAGGAAAGGGATTTTTTATTGCAAAGATTATCCCTTACAGGGGAGCTTGGGTTGAGTTTGAATATGACAGCAAAAATAGCTTGTTTGTCCGCTTAGACAGGAAAAAGAAGTTCTTGGCCACAATATTTCTCAGGGCTTTGGGTTTTGGTTCAGATGAAGATATCATTCGTCTTTTTTATGATACTTATAACATTATCCCAGAAAATGGCAAGTTATATTGGATGCTTTCAGAAAAGCTTATTGGCAAACAGGTAAGCGAAGACATTGTTACTCCAAGGACTAAGAAGACCATTATTCAGGCCAAAAAGAAACTGCACAAAGAAGCTTACCAGAAGCTTATGGAGCTCAAGATTCAGAAGATTCCTTTGAAGATGAAGGAATTTAAAGGAGCCTATTCTCTCTCATCCGTAAAGGGAGTAGTTGAAGCAAGCGAAGAAATCAATGAAGCCCAGTTTCAACAACTCTCTCGCCTCAATGAACCTTTTGAAGTGTTCTTTCCAGAAAAAGATAAAATTGGAAGTATCATCAGCAACACCTTAAAGAAAGATTTACGCAAAGATTCTAATCAAGCTTTGGCTGAGATTTACAGAAAGTTGAGGCCAGGAGAACCTCACACCATGGAAAGCGCTCACAATTTATTCCGTAATCTCTTCTTCAACCCTCAGAAGTACAATTTCTCCCGCATTGGTCGACTTAAAATGAATATCAAGCTAGGTCTTGATACCTCCTTAGAAGAAAAGATTTTATCTCCTCTGGATTATGTGGAAGTGATTAAATACCTACTCCATTTGCGTCATGGGGAAGGTGTTGTCGATGACATCGATCATTTGGGAAACAGACGTGTTCGTTCAGTAGGAGAGTTAGTAGAGAATGCTTTTCGCATAGGATTAACCAGGATGGAAAGGACCATCAAAGAGAAAATGACCGTGGCCACAGATTTACCCTCAGCCATGCCTCAAGATTTGATTAATTCGAAGCCTGTTATAGCCGCCTTAAAAGAATTTTTTGGAAGTTCTCAGTTATCTCAATTTATGGACCAGATAAATAGTTTGGCTGAGATTACTCATAAGAGAAGATTGAGCGCGTTAGGGCCTGGTGGCTTGAGCAGAGAAAGAGCTGGTTTTGAAGTTCGAGATATTCAGGCCTCTCATTATGGGAGAATCTGTCCTATTGAAACTCCAGAAGGTCCAAATATTGGATTGATTTCATCTCTGAGCTCTTATGCTGCGGTTAATGATTTTGGCTTTGTTGAAACTCCCTACAGAAAAGTAAGGAAGGGGAGAGTAATTGACTATGTCAAAATCCTTCACCCGGGAAGCAGTTCCTATAAAGTAGGAGAAATTGTCGAGAAAAATGAAATTGAAAAGGAAATAAGGAAACTCAAGAAGGCCAAGGCCAAACAGCTTCCTGTGGCGGAGCCCTATTGTTTTTACCTCACGGCTTGGGAAGAGGAGAAATATAATATTGCTCAAGCAAACGATGAAGTGGATGAAAAGGGACACCTGCTCAATGAGGTTATCAATGCCAGGCAAGGAGGGAATTTCAGGCTTATTCCTCGAGACCAAATTGACTATATTGATGTTTCCCCCAATCAGCTTGTTTCTCTCTCTGCTTCTTTGATTCCTTTTTTAGAACATGATGATGCCAACCGTGCTCTCATGGGGTCAAACATGCAGAGACAAGCTGTTCCTCTCTTAAGGCCAGAGGCCCCTCTTGTTTCTACTGGGATAGAGCACCTTTTGGCTAAGGGCTCCGGGGACGTTATTGTTTGCAAACGGGCAGGAGTTGTTGAATTTGTTGATGCAGAAAGAATACTGATCCGAGTTGATGAGAAAGAAAACGACAAGGAATACGAGGTCGGTACAGATCTTTATCTTCTCACTAAATTTTTGAGGACAAATCAAAACACCTGTATCAATCTCAGGCCTATTATTAGAAAGGGAGATAAAGTCGATAAAGGCCAAATCCTTGTTGATAGTTCTTGTACAGATAAGGGGGAACTATCACTTGGCAGGAATGTTTTATGTGCCTTTATGCCCTGGAGAGGTTATAACTTTGAGGATGCTATTATTGTCAGTGAAAGATTAATTAAGGAAGATATATTTACTTCCATTCATATAGTAGAAGAGACCATCGAAGCCCGGGATACGAAGTTGGGTCCAGAAGAAATCACTCGAGATATTCCCAATGTCCCCGAAAACCTTCTTCGCAATTTAGATGAGAATGGGATCGTGAGGATTGGAGCTCAGGTGAAATCTGGAGACATTTTAGTCGGAAAAGTGGCTCCTAAAGGAGAAACTCAGTTATCCCCTGAGGAAAAACTTCTCAAGGCTATATTTGGCGAAAAAGCCTTGGACGTTAAGGATGCTTCTTTGTACTGTTCTCCTGGAATAGAGGGAACAGTGATTGATGTGCGGATTTTCTCTCGACGGGGAAGTGAGAAGGGACCTCGAGCTAAGGCTATTGAAAAAGAAGAAATAGCCAAGATGAAGAGAAACCTGGATGACGAGATAAGCATCCTCGAAGGAGAAAAGTGGAGAAAGATAAAAAGCATTCTTAAGGGAGAGATCCTGGATAAAGATCATGAGATTGCAGGTAAGGTTGTTGCCAAAAGGACAAAATTAAGTGAAAAAGTTCTAGCCGAATTAGACCCTGAAGATATACCTAAATTGAAACTCAAAGTGAATGAGGAACGAGACAAGAAAACCAAGGACGTGGAAATGAAGGTGAAACGCCAGATTGATGCTCTCAGAGGCATTTTCAAGGAAAAATCAGACATTCTTAAAAAAGGCGATGAGCTGGCACCAGGAGTTATTCAGGCTATTAAAGTCTTCATAACTATGAAAAGAAAACTTTCAGTTGGCGATAAAGTTTCTGGTCGCCACGGCAATAAGGGAATAATCGCTAAAATTGTTCCCGAAGAAGATATGCCTCGCCTTCCTGATGGTACACATATAGAAATAGTCTTGAATCCCTTGGGAGTTCCTTCGAGAATGAATGTTGGCCAGATTCTTGAAACCCATTTGGGATGGGCGACTAAGAAACTGGGCATCTGGATTTCAACACCAGTATTTAACGGAATTAATGAGAAGGAAATAAAAGAGCTCATGGCCAAGGCGGATTTACCAACTTCAGGCAAAGTTCCGCTTTATGATGGGATTACAGGAGAACTTCTGGATCAGGATGTTACAGTTGGATTTATTTACATAATGAAACTTTATCATCTTGTTGATGATAAGATTCATGCGCGATCTACAGGTCCTTATTCTCTAATAACTCAACAGCCTTTAGGTGGGAAAGCCCAATTTGGAGGGCAACGTTTCGGAGAAATGGAAGTTTGGGCTCTAGAAGCCTATGGAGCCGCTTATACTCTTCAAGAGCTTTTGACAGCAAAGTCAGATGATGTGGAAGGCAGAGCAAAGATATATGAAGCTATTGTCAAGGGCGATTTTGATTTTACCCCAGGTATTCCCGAGTCTGTAAGTGTACTCATCCGCGAGCTTCAAAGTCTGTGTTTGAATGTGGAATTAGAAAAGGCAGAAAAAGAAGAAATTCTTCCTTGGGGTATTGATGTTCCCCAAATTTCAAAAGGAGAATAATGATGGATGGAAGACAACCCATTGGAGGAAGACCGAAGGTCGACTTCGACCGGGTCAGAATCAGTATCGCCTCTCCGGAGAAAATAAGGAGCTGGTCTTGGGGAGAGGTAATTAAGCCGGAAACCATCAACTATCGGACCTTCAAGCCAGAGAAAGATGGTCTTTTCTGTGCAAAAATATTCGGTCCTATCAACGACTACGAATGCCTCTGTGGGAAGTACAAAAGGATGAAATACCGGGGTATTATCTGTGAGCGCTGTGGAGTTGAAGTGACCAAGTCCAATGTTCGTCGGGAACGGATGGGTCATATTCAGCTGGCTTCTCCTGTAGCTCATATATGGTTTTTTAAAGGAACACCCAGTCGAATCGGCCTTGTTCTGGACCTATCAATCAAAGACCTGGAGAAAGTTCTTTATTTCGAATCCTACCTTGTGGTCGACCCTGAAGAAACTCCTCTACTAAAAAATCAGCTTCTTACCGAAGAAGAGTACAAGGATGCTCAGGAGAAATATGGTGACAAGTTTTCTGTTTCTATCGGAGCTGAAGCTATTAAAATGCAGCTGGAAGGGATTAATATCAATAAAGAAGGCGATCGACTGAGAAAGCTCATGAAAAAAGAAACTTCTCAGCAGCGGAGGCTTCGTTATGCCAAGAGACTCCGAGTTTTCAACGCCTTAAAAAAGTCGGGAAACCGACCTGATTGGATGGTCCTCGATATCATTCCTGTTATTCCTCCTGATTTAAGGCCTTTAGTCCGCCTAGATGGAGGTCGTTTTGCTACTTCTGACTTGAATGACCTCTATCGAAGAGTGATAAACAGAAACAATCGATTGAAGAAGCTCATCGAGCTCAAAGCTCCAGAGCTTATAATTCGGAATGAAAAGAGGATGCTTCAAGAAGCAGTAGATGCCCTCTTTGATAACGGAAAAAGAGGCAGAGTTCATCTTGGAGCAAATCGGCGACCTTTAAAGTCCTTAAGCGAAGCTTTAAGAGGAAAGCAGGGACGCTTTCGCCAGAACCTCCTGGGAAAACGGGTTGATTATTCGGGCAGATCAGTTATTGTTGTGGGGCCAGAACTTAAGCTACACCAGTGTGGACTTCCCAAGAAGATGGCCTTAGAGCTGTTTAAGCCTTTCATTTTCCATAAATTAGAAAAAGAAGGTCTTGTGCCCAGCGTTAAGGTCGCTCGAGAATGGCATGAGCAGGAAAGAGCAGAGGTTTGGGACTATCTGGAAGAGGTTGTCAAGGAGCATCCCATATTATTGAATCGAGCTCCTACCCTGCATCGTTTGGGAATTCAGGCCTTTGAGCCGGTTTTAGTCGAAGGAAAAGCCATTCAGATTCATCCTTTGGTCTGTGCAGCCTTTAATGCTGATTTTGATGGAGACCAGATGGCTGTCCACATTCCTCTTTCGGTAGAAGCCCAGGTTGAAGCCCAGACTTTAATGCTTTCTACCCAGAACATCCTCTCCCCAGCTCATGGTAGACCTCTTGCTATTCCCAGCCAAGACATGGTCTTGGGTTGTTATTATCTGACCTTGGAGAAGAATAAAGAAAAGGGCGAAGGGAGAGTTTTTGCTTCTTTCGATGAAGTTTTGTTGGCTTTGGAAGGCAAGGATATTGACCTTCATGCTCTGGTGAAGGTGAGGTTCACCGGAAGCTTTATGAATTTATCAACTTTTTATGACGATCAAGATGTCCTGTCTTGTCCTGTAACTGATATCCCAAATAAACTTATTGAGACAACACCTGGACGCATCATATTCAATAATATTCTTCCGGATAAAGTTCCTTTTATCAATGGTCTTGTCAGGAAGAAAGGTATCGAGAATTTAGTTTTTTACACTTATTTGAGAGTTGGCCTCTCTTCGACCATTGATATGCTGGATAAGATGAAGGAAGTGGGTTTCAATCAAGCCACTCAAGCTGGTTTTTCCTTGGGGATCGATGATTTTATCATTCCAAGGGAGAAAGCAGATTTAGTAGAAAAGGCTGAGAAAGAAGTCAGAAGAATCGAGAACCTTTATCGAGAAGGTACAATCTCAGCGGGAGAGCGGTTCAATCGAGTCGTTGAAATTTGGGGTTCTGTTACTGATAAAGTCTCTAATGCTATGTTCGATGAAATGAAAAGGATAAGTTTTGAAGAGAAACAATTGAATCCCTTGTTTGTCATGGCTGATTCTGGCTCAAGAGGTAACAAACAACAAATTCGCCAGCTGGCTGGGATGAGAGGCCTGATGAGCAAGCCTTCAGGAGAAATCATAGAGACTCCAATCGTTTCCAATTTGCGAGAAGGGCTGAATGTTCTTCAATATTTTATCTCCACGCATGGAGCGCGGAAAGGTTTAGCTGATACGGCTCTAAAAACCGCTAATTCAGGATACCTTACTCGCAAGCTAGTGGATGCCTCTCAAGAAGTTATCATTGATGAATATGATTGCGGTACTATGAAAGGAGCCAATGTCACTGCCATTGTCGAAAA
>Ga0114921_10001614_pt1 | contig 10430 bp, 11 predicted proteins | sample BentaG_FD_87016 | JGI IMG/M metagenome (GOLD analysis project Ga0114921, IMG submission 87016) | Deep subsurface microbial communities from South Atlantic Ocean to uncover new lineages of life (NeLLi) - Benguela_00093 metaG | ecosystem: Environmental > Aquatic > Marine > Oceanic > Sediment ...
CCACTTCAGGGCATCTTTTCTTGACTTCATTTATGAAGACTCTGCCTGCAAAGTAGTTTCCAGGGTCACTGCTTAAGGAAAAAACATTAAATTTTTGGCTGGTTCCGGAGAGAGGAAGAATATTCCCTTTGTTCTTAACAAGAGTCATGGATTTCTCAAACATCCTGACAGCTTGTTGAAGATGTCCCTTGGCCTCTATAGTTCTTTCCAGAGAATCTAGCTTTACCAACTTATTCTTATGAAGTCCTAAACGGGCTTTTGCTTCAAGAATCCTTTTGACAGAGGTGTCAATCCTTTTTTCGGATATCTCACCTGAAGAAACAGCTCGAACAAGAGCTTCAATAACTTTGTCAGGCTCAGGAGGAAGGAGAACCATATCAACTCCAGCCTGGACAGCCTTCAGGGCCGCTTCTTCAGGTCCATAAAGGGTGGTTATTCCTCCCATTCCCATAGAATCAGTAACAATTATGCCTTTGAAACCGAGTTCTTTCCTTAAAAGCTCGGTTATAATCACAGGAGAAAGAGTGGCGGGAAGGTCGGGAGTGGGATCAAGAGAAGGGAGGTGAAGATGGGCTGTCATGACGGCCTGAACATCTGCTTCGATGGCCTGCTTGAAAGGGTAAAGTTCTACTTTCTCCAGGCGCTCTCGATCAGCCTTGATAGTGGGAAGACGACTGTGAGAATCAAGGTCAGCATCTCCATGACCTGGAAAATGTTTGGCCGTAGCGATTAGACCATTTTCCTGACAGCCTCTTATGAAAGCTTGGGCTAAGCGGCTTACCTGAACTGGATCTTCGCCAAAGGAGCGGGTGTTGATTATAGGATTTTCAGGATTAATATTGACATCAACCACGGGAGCATAGGTCATATGAATTCCCATTGCTCTGCCTTCAAGAGCAGTAATTTTCCCCATCATGTAGGCCAATTCTTCCGAACCTGCTGCTCCCATAGCCATCAGAGGCGGAAATTGAGTGGCTCCTTTAATTTGATTCCCTGCTCCTCTTTCAAAATCTGAAGCGATTAAAAGAGGTATCTTAGCCAGGTCTTGGAACGTATTTGTTAAATAGGCAGTTTCATAGACATTTCCCCCGAAAAGAATCAAACCACCTATCTTACGCTTGACAACTAATGATTCAAGATCTTTAAAATAATCGCTATCCCTGTTTACAAAGTAGCCAGAATACCTGCAGGCGACCATCTGCCCGATTTTCTCTTCTAAAGTCATTTTCTCCATTATTTTTTTTACCCACTTGGCTTCTCCCCGGCCAAAATGTAATCTATGCTCTGAAGTAGACCGGTCACACGAGGTAGCTATGATTAGAATTAAAAAGAAAAAGATAATAAAAGATATTAGAGAGCAAATCTTTTTTTTCACTGTCAATTTCTGGATATCTTTTTTTATCACTCTCACTACCCCTTCCAGTACTTCTTTCCCTATTTAACCAAGTAACGGAGTATGAATAAGAAAGAGAAGAAGTAGATTAACCAGTGGACTTCTTTACCCCTTCCTGTAACAAGTTTCAGGAGAGAATAAGAAATAAAACCAAATGATATTCCCTCAGTGATGCTGAAAGCTAAGGGCATGATAATAATAGTCAAAAAGCTAGGAATCGCCTCTGTCAAATCTTCCCATTTGATGTAGGTCACACATCTCATCATCAAATAGCCAACTATAATTAAAGGAGGAGCAATAACAGGACGCAAAGTCAAGTCCTGATGAACATATTCTCCTCCGATCATCTCGACCAGAGGACTAAAGAAAAGGGCCACCAAGAAGAGAAAAGAAGTAAAAATATTGGCTAATCCTGTTCTGGCGCCTTGAGCTATTCCGGTAACACTCTCAATGTAGCTGGTAACTGTCGAGGTCCCAAGGACTGCACCACTTACTGTTCCGATTGCATCAGAAAGCATTGCCTGGTTAGCCCGGGGAAGCTTTCCTTTTTTAATAAATCCGGCCGGAGCACTTACGCCGATAAGGGTTCCCATAGTGTCGAAAAGGTCAATGAAGAAAAAAATGAAAATAACAGTTACGAGACCCGTTTTTAAGGCTCCTATAATATCCAATTCAAAAAGAGTAGGCATAACGCTCGGAGGAGCGGCCACAATACCATGATACTTGACAATGCCTAGAGGAATACCCAGTAGTGCTGTGGTTAAGATTCCTATAAGAATGGCCCCAGGTACTCTCAGGGCCATGAGGGCCGCAGTCAGCGCCACACCGAATAAAACCAGAGCGACAGGCTTGCTCGTTAAATCTCCCAGACCAACTAAAGTAACTGGTGTGTCGACCACAAGCCCTCCATACTCAAGTCCAGCAAGAGCTATAAAGAGTCCAATTCCAACAGCGATAGCATATTTCAGAGAATCTGGAACAGAAGCTACTAAGCTCTTCCAGACTCCAAGAACAGAGAGAAAGAGAAACAAGACACCTGAGATGAAGACAGCTCCCAGGGCAACTTGCCAGGAGTAGCCCATTTTGCCGCAGACAATAACCGCAAAAAATACGTTGAGGCCCATCCCAGGAGCTAAAGCAATAGGATATCTGGCCAAGAGTCCCATCAAAAGAGTAGCCAAGGCACTGGAGATACAGGTGGCAAACATAACAGCGCCCTTATCCATCCCTGCACCAGAGAGGATAGCAGGCTGGACAAAGATGATATAAGACAAGGTCATGAAAGTTGTCATACCGCCGAAAAATTCTGTTCTTAAGGTCGTATTGTTTTCTTTAAGTCTAAAGAATCGATTTAAAAATTCCATGGTCATGACTTTATTTCTCAAATTGAATCAAGCTAAAAATCTTGACATCTGGATAAGCTTTCTTGATACATTCGACTCCCTTTAAAAAGCTAAGTTCTACCACTGCAGCAAATCCAACAACTTCACCCCCCAATTTTTTCACCAAATCGACAGCGCTTATTGAAGAAGAGCCAGTAGCTATCAGGTCATCAACGATGATAACTCTCTGGGAAGGAAGGATGCTGTCTGTGTGCATCTCAAAATACTCCAAAGCATACTCATTGGGAGCCTTAACGCAGACAGTTTTGCGGGGAAGCTTTCCCTTTTTTCTGATCATGGCCAGACCTAGTCCTAATTGATGGGCGACAGGAGCAGCAAAAAGAAAGCCCCTCGACTCAATCCCTGCCACCACTTCAGATTTTCTCTTTTTTGCCCAGGAAGCCATCCTGTCTATCAAATAATTATAACAGGCCGCATCCTGTACAATAGGAGTGATATCTTTGAAGCCAATTCCTGGCTTGGGGAAATCCTTTACTTCACGTATTTTTTCTTTCACTTGGGTGATCATTTTTGAGTCCTTTCTGAATTGATTTGTCATAATTTAAGAATAAAAGTTGCAGGATGTCAACCGTGAAAGAAAGAGAATTTTCCTCTCTCTTTTCAATCAATTTTCTTGGTGTAAACAGTATGAGTGGGAAACGGAATCCCGATATTGGCTTTGTTCAGTGCCCTATAAATTTCATCGGTCATTTTAAGCTTAGTTGAATAGGCTTCTGTATAACTTTTAACCCAAGCTCTGGCTACAAAATCCAGGGAAAAATCTGACATGTTTAAGAACAGAACCACTGGCTGAGGTTCTTTGAGAACTGTATCAATTTTCTTGATCGTTTCCAAAACAACCTGTCTTACTTTTTCTGAATCAGAGCCGTATTCGACTCCAAAATTGACATTAACCCGAATTGAAAAATCAGGCTGAGTGAAATTTTTAATCTTGGCATTGGCCATAGAACCATTAGGGATATGTATGACTTCATTATCATAGGTTTTCAGTTTTGTGCTTCTCAAGCCAACGTCAAGAATAACACCCGTTTCTCCGGATTCTATCTCCACCTTATCTCCCACTTTAAAAGTTTTATCTAATACAAGCTGAAGACCTCCAAGGATGTTGGACAAGGAGTCCCTTACAGCAAAGCTAATAGCAATACCTGCAATACCAGCTGTGGCCAAAAGAGGACTTATGTTTATTTTCCAGGCATCAAACACAAAAAAAACAGCTAAAATAATAACAACAGCCTTTAAAATTCTCTTGAGCAAGGGAATGATTCTCTCATCTGTTGTCGTTTTTGTCTTGAATTTCCATTCTTTCGCCCATTGTTGAGAAAAGTTATTGATAATTTTAATGAAGAAAACGGAGATGATAATGACTAAAAAGCTAACGATTAAGCTGTTTAAGATGTTAGAAATTGCTGGCTTTAACTCAAAATATTGTAACCCAATTCGAAAGCCAATAATAAAAATAATATAAAAAATTATGGAAGAAAGGCTTTTAAGGACTAAATCATCCAATTTGGTCTTGGTTTTCTCAGCAAGAGGTTTCAATAACTTCTTCACAATAAGCTTAGCTAAAAAGGAAATAATCAGGGTAATGACTAAAACTAAGAGGAATTTCAAATAATCTTTACCAGATATTAATTTTACTAAGTCAGTAATTATTTTCATTTTGAATTTCTCCTTTATTTCATTCCAAAACTCTAATATTTATACTAAAATTGCCTTTTTATTTCAATTCCATTAAACACAAACCTCTCTTTTAATAACCTCTAATCTTAATCTAGGTTGTTTGAGGCTTCTTGACTTGTTATAATTTCTGCTCAAAGGGCAACTTTAAAGGAAAGTACTGTTTAATCAAGTTCATTCAAAAAAAACGAGAACTCATGAAAAATATTAATTGGAAACTCTGTTTAGTGGCAGATGCAGAAGCAGCAGGCGATAAAAATATCATCTCCGTCATTCTGGAAGCTGTTGAGGGTGGAGCAAGTCTTGTTCAAATAAGAGGAAAAAAGCTAAAGACCCGACAATTCCTTGAAATGGGTCTAAAAGCGACTTCTATTTTGAAGGCCAAAAACATCCCTTTGATCATTAACGACAGAGTAGACATCGCCCTATCCTGTGAGGCAGATGGAGTTCATTTAGGCCCGCACGATTTACCGCTTTTCTTTGCTCGAAAAATTCTGGGCGGGAATAAATTGATTGGAGTGTCGGTCAATACAGTAAAGGAAGCCGTAGAGGCTGAAAAGGGAGGAGCAGATTACTTAGGAGTAGGGCCTATATTTTTCACTCAAACTAAAAAAGACTTAAGACCTACTCTCGGCTTAGAGGGACTTCGAAGCATAAGAGAGAGGGTAAAAGTCCCTCTTCTGGCTATTGGAGGAATTAATCTGGAAAATGCAAGAGAAATTATTAAAGCTGGAGCTGACGGGATAGCTGTTGTCTCGGCTATTCTGGCAGCTGAGGATGTTCGCCTGGCCACTCGAGAATTAAGAGAAGCAGTCGGAAATATTAGTAAACAGTAAGCAGCAGCCTGGAATTGATAAATAGCAGTTGAAAAAGATATGTGGAAAATTGAAAACTGGAGGAAAGAGACAATAAATTCAAAATTATAAATCTTAAAAACGGATCTTTATCTTTCTCTGGTCTCCCTCTCCTATTACAAAAGTGATTTTAATTGCATCTAATTCAAACTTTATCTTTTCAGCCCATTCCACAACAATAATGCCCTTTCCAAGATAATCTTCCCAGCCTAAATCCAGTATCTCTGTATTTTTCTCAAGGCGATAGAGGTCTATATGATAGATTGAATATTTTGCTTGATAGATGTTAATGACAGTAAACGAGGGACTGCAAACCTGATGGGTATCCTTCAGTCCCAGACCTGAAGCTATGCCTTTGGCAAAGACAGTTTTTCCTGCTCCAAGGTCTCCTGTTAATAGGATCACTTCCTTGCCCTTAAAATCTCTAGCAAGCTTCTTGGCCAAAAGAAAGGTCTCTCTCTCAGAGTCAGTTGTATATTCCTTCTCTTTTCTCTTGCCTCTTTTATCCTTCATTTTCTATTTTTAACTCTTCCCTTCTGAAGATTTTCGTACCATCCTTATTATTAAAATTATATAAGTTCTAAAAACCTGATCCTATTCATTTTTCGAAAATTCTACTATAAAAGCAAGCTGAATTATCAGGACTGAAATAAGAATAAGAAGAAGTTGACATCGTTTTTTTTAGTTATAATATTTTTTTCCCGGCCAGTCCAGGTTGTCTATTTTATCTAACCAATCAGCATTTAAGGTCATTGATTTTAAAATTTTTTTATGTTAATAGAAAAAAAGAATTATTAAAGGAGGTCTCATATGACTTTTAAAATCGGAATAAATGGATTCGGCCGCATCGGAAGAAACATTTTTCGTGCTTCTTTCGAAGAATCTGAATTCGATTTTGTGGCTGTCAACGATATCACTGATGCCAAAACATTAGCTCATCTTCTGAAATATGATTCAGTTCTCGGAATTTTAAAGGCAGATATAAAAGCCTCTGACGACGCAATAATAGTCAATAATAAAGAAATTAAAGTACTATCCGAGAGAAATCCTTCGAATCTTCCCTGGAAAGATTTAGGAGTTTCTATCGTTATTGAAGCCACAGGGTTGTTTCGCAAAAGGGAGGATGCTGCCAAGCACATCAATGATGGAGGCGCTGAAAAAGTCATCATTACAGCTCCTGCCACAGACCCTGATATAGCCATCGTCCTTGGGGTTAACGAAGAAAAGTATAATCCCGAAAAACACCACATCATTTCCAATGCATCCTGCACAACTAACTGCCTTGCTCCTGTGGTCAAAGTCTTGCATGAAGAGTTTGGAATCGAAAAGGCTTTTATGACCACAATTCATGCCTACACCATGGACCAGAAGCTCTTAGATGGTCCTCACAAGGATCTGCGCCGGGCCAGAGCTGCAGCGATTTCACAAATTCCCACCACCACCGGAGCTGCCAAGGCTGTGGGACTTGTTTTGCCTGAGCTTAAGGGAAAAATTGATGGTATTGCTATTAGAGTCCCTACTCCTAATGTATCTGTCGTTGATTTGGTTGCCTTATTGAAAAAAAATGTCAACGAAAAAGAAGTGAATGAATCCTTTAGCCAGGCTTCTCAAGGAAAACTGAAAGGAATTCTTCAATACACAGAGGAGCCTCTTGTATCAGTTGATTTTATGTCTAATCCCCATTCATCGATTGTGGACGGCCTGTTTACTCGAATAGTCGATGAAAATTTAGTGAAGGTCCTGGCCTGGTATGATAATGAATGGGGCTTCTCCTGCCGCGTAAAAGATTTAATCAAATATATCTCTCAATAAAATGGCAAAACTTGGCCTAAAGGATTTAAATTTTCAGAGAAAAAGAGTTTTTCTTCGGGTTGACTTTAACGTTCCTTTGGACAAAAAATCTGAAATCAGAGATGACACACGAATAAAAGCAGTTCTTCCCACAGTCAGCTATCTTCTCAACCAAAGGGTAAAATTAATTATCGCCTCCCACCTGGGCCGTCCCGGGGGTCAATATGATCCTAAACTCAGCCTCAAACCAGTGGCCAGAAGGCTTGCAGAATTTATCCCCCCAGAAGTTCTTTTAGCTCCCGATGTCATCGGTGATGAGGTCACCAGATTAAAGAAAGAACTCACGGAAAATCAGGTGCTTCTTCTTGAAAACATCAGGTTTCGCCCTGGAGAAAAAGTCAATGATGATTCTTTTGCTCGGCAACTGGCTCAGGATATTGACTACTATGTTAACGACGCCTTTGGCACTTGTCATCGTGTTCATGCTTCGGTTGTCGGCATAACAAAACATGTGGAAAAATCAGCAGCAGGATTTCTGGTCAAAAAAGAGATAGAATATTTGAGTAAAGCCATCCATTCTCCAAAGAAACCTTATGTCGCCATTCTCGGAGGAGCCAAAGTATCTGACAAAATAGCTGTTATCGAGAATCTCCTGAATAAAACAGACGATATCCTCATCGGAGGAGCCATGGCTTATACTTTTTTCATGGCCTTAGGGAATGATGTCGGCCGCTCCCGCGTAGAAGAAGATAAAAAAGAGCTTGCTTTAAACCTTTTAGAAAAGGCAAAGGGAAAAGGAGTTCGTATCTCACTTCCTCAAGATCACATTGTTTCGGTGGCTCCTGATTCAAAAGCAGCATCTGAAACAGTCGATTCCTTTCCTTTTTCCGCTGATTTAATGGGCCTTGATATCGGACCAAAAACTGTGGCGAAATACCAAGAAATCATAAAGAAGGCCCAAACAATTTTCTGGAATGGCCCCATGGGCGTCTTCGAAATTGATAAATTCTCTCAGGGTACAATGAAAATCGCCGAAGCTGTGGCAGAGTCTGAAGCTCTATCAATAGTCGGAGGCGGAGATTCAGCAGCCGCTGTTTACAAGGCTGGAGTCAGTGAAAAAATATCTCATATTTCTACAGGCGGCGGGGCTTCCTTGGAATTTCTGGCTAAGGAAACCCTTCCTGGCCTTGAAGCTTTGACGGAGAAATAAAATGTCAATGAAAAACAAAAAACCTTTCATTGCTGGAAATTGGAAAATGCATAAAAATATTGCCGAGGCTGTCGAGTTGGTCTCCTCTATCAAGGAGGCTGAGAAGGAATTAACAGAAGCAGAACTTGTTGTTATTCCTCCTTTTACAGCTTTAAGTGAGGTAAAAAAAACTCTTGAAGGAAGCTCCATCAAGCTTGGCGCTCAAAACCTTTTTTGGGAGGCAAAAGGAGCTTTTACCGGAGAAATATCTCCACCAATGCTTCATGATGCAGGTTGTACCTATGTTGTTATTGGTCACTCAGAAAGGCGTCAGTATTTTGGAGAAATTGATGAGATTGTCAATAAAAAAATTAAAGCAGCCTTCGCCTATAATCTTATACCCATTGTTTGTCTTGGCGAATCATTGGCTGAAAGGGAAAAGGGTGTAACCCTTAAAAAAGTTGAAGCCCAGATAAAATCAGGATTACAAGGATTGGACAAAGAAAACATTCGCCAGCTCATCATTGCCTATGAACCCATCTGGGCCATTGGGACTGGCTTAACAGCTACTCCTTCCCAAGCAGAGGAAATCCAAAATTTTATCAGGGAAAAATTAGCAGAAATTTATGGAAATGAAATTGCCTCTTGTGTTATAATTCTTTACGGCGGTTCAGTAAAACCTGCCAATGCATATTCATTACTTATAGAAAAAAATATAAACGGAGCCTTAGTCGGAGGAGCTTCTTTGGAAGCGAATTCCTTTATTCAAATCGCCAAAGATGCAATAAAAGCATATAAGGAAAAAAAGTGAATACTTTACTCATAACAATTCACATTATTACCTGTTTTGTGCTCATCATTTCTGTTCTTCTCCAATCAGGAAAGTCTGCGGATCTGGCAGGAGCTTTTGGCGGTGTTGGCAGCCAGACGATCTTTGGTGCCCGTGGTGCAGCATCTCTTCTTACCAGGGCGACAACTACTTGTGCTATCCTTTTCATGATCACTTCATTGGGACTCTGGCTGTTCTCAGGAACGTCAGGAACGGGATCAAGATCAGTAGTAAAGGATGAAGAATCTGTGGAGAAGAAAACACCTCCAGTTACTCAGCCACAAAAAGAAACAAAAGGAGAGAAAACTCCAGAATCCGAGAGCAAACAACAACAGCAAAAGGAAAAAGATTCAGAAAAGATAAAAGAAGAACAAAGAGGTTAAAAAACCCCTTTGAGCACTGAAAGAGAGGCCTTCACCAATCTGTAGGCCTTCTGAGCTTTGATGCCGAAGTGGTGGAATTGGTAGACACGCTAGCTTGAGGGGCTAGTTCCTGGTATTCGGGAGTAGGGGTTCGAGTCCCCTCTTCGGCATTATATCATCTTTATTATCAATAATTTATTAAATATATTTGCTACTACATCCCTGCCCATAATTTTGAAAAATTTAGCAATTAATATGTGTTGTTACCTAGGCGTTCGAGTTAAAATCTCGGAATCCTTTTCTTTATTACCCCAATAAATACTTTAATATAAACAACTTATCTAAAAGATGGTAGCTCCCCTCCAGCTTTGCTCTCCGAATCTTGGTACAGTTCGGATGTCATTTTTTTTGATAGCCGAGCTATAGCCAGACCAAGTCCTGCATCTCCTTCTACGCTGGAGCGAGCTTCGTCTACACGGTAAAAACGTTCAAAGACCTTGGTGCGTTCGGCTTCCGGTATACCCGGTCCATCATCGATCATGTCAATAATAGCTTGCCCGTCGTTCGTTGCCGCCAGCAAAACCTTTATATGGCCTCCAGGCTGAGTGTACCTGATGGCATTGTGAAGGACATTCAAAAAAGCTTGTCTGAGTGTCCGAATCGACCGTAACCATAATAAGCGACCGACCATCCATTGAAAGAGCCTGGTTCTTTTCCTCGGCAGTAGCCGCTACGGTCACCTGGCAGTGTTCGGACTCCAGTCCTTCCCGTACCGCCTCGGCGACCTTTGGTTCATCTTCTATAAAAAGGATGTGCACAGTCTACCTCCAGTGACTGATTTAATAATTCCCAAAGTTCCAGACATTACTATAACTGTTGAAATGACAAATTGTAAAATGCTGAATTTATTTATTTTGTTTTTATGTTTTGAA
>Ga0114921_10001615_pt1 | contig 10428 bp, 8 predicted proteins | sample BentaG_FD_87016 | JGI IMG/M metagenome (GOLD analysis project Ga0114921, IMG submission 87016) | Deep subsurface microbial communities from South Atlantic Ocean to uncover new lineages of life (NeLLi) - Benguela_00093 metaG | ecosystem: Environmental > Aquatic > Marine > Oceanic > Sediment ...
GAGGACCTGCTGGCCAAAGGAAGTCTTTATGCACGACTCTACAAAACCCAATTTAAGCGCTAGCATCATCATTCCTACTTACAACCGGAGAAACCTTCTTAAAAGAGTGCTCAGGACCTTATTTTCCCAAACTTATCCTCCAGATAAGTATGAGATCATCGTGGTTGACGATGGATCTACTGATGGAAGCGGGGGAATGGTGAGGAGACTAAAAGCTTCCTGCCCACTCAGATATTTCAAGCAAAGAAAAGGGGGATTGTCGGTGCCCAGAAATTATGGGATAAAACAAGCCCGAGGAGAAATAATCATCTTTATTGATAGCGATATATTGGTTGATTCCCACTTTGTGCAGGAGCACCTTGAGTACCATCAAAGGTATCCCCGGGTAGTAGTAAAGGGTCCGGTGATCCATACCCATACTCTCGTCCATCCAACTGGTGAGCGAGGGAAGTTAAAGGATATCTCCATGGCTTTTTTCGCCACCGGTAACTGTTCGGTAGAAAAAAAAACTCTCCTGGAGGCAGGACTGTTTGATGAGGATTTTAAGGAATACGGATGGGAAGATCTGGAGCTGGGGGTAAGACTAAAGAAAATGGGCCTGAAGGTAAAGAACAATCGCCGGGCTATTGGATATCACTATCAAAGTAAAACTGACTTACAAGATCTCAAGATGCTTTGCCTGAAAGAAAGAGTGCGGGGACGCACCGCCGTCCTTTTCTACCGCAAACATCCCACCTTCGAGGTTAGGTGGATGACTCAGATAACCCCTCTTTTCTTCTTCCTGGACTGCCTATTAAACCTGGGGAACTGGATGGATAGTCCCCGGCAGAAAAGGTTATTTTCCTATCTTGAGGATAGGGTAGTCCATTTTCCACTGAACCTTCTTATGAAGATTATCTTATATCATTGTTATATGCAGGGAATCAAGGAAGCTCTTGAGGGGAAGTTGGAGGAATAATTCATTGACCCAAGGAAATCCTGCTGTTAGAGTTCTCTTTCTTTCTAATGGATATGCCGAGGATCTTATTGCCGTGACCACTATAAAGAAGCTCTGGGAAGAGGATCCCAGGCTTGAGATTAAGGCTTTGCCGCTGGTGGGAGAAGGTAGGGTGTACGAAGAAGTTAACATAGAGATCCTGGGCCCCCGAAAAATGCTGCCCAGCGGGGGGTTTGCTGGATTTCGCCCCTGGCTTCTTATCAAAGATCTAGCTGCTGGTGGACTCAGGGTTCTCCTACAGCAAATGGATGCTTTAAGAGGAGAACGCAGCTGGGCCGATCTGGTAGTTTCAGTGGGGGATGTCTTTTTAGTTATTCTTTCTGCCACACTCATCAAAAAACCCATTATTTTCCTGGCTACGGCCAAGTCAGACCATGCCGGGGGAATGAAGAATTATTACAGAATAGAGAAATATATAATGAGGCGTCTTTGCCGACTGGTATTTGCCCGGGATGAGCGCACCGCTTCTTCACTTAAAAAGTGGGGAATGCCTTCTCTCTATGTGGGAAATGTGATGATGGACTGCTTGGAAGTTATGGGAGAGGACTTTGGGGTAGGATCTCGCCAGTATGTGGTGGGAATTCTCCCTGGAAGCAAGAGGGAAGCCTATGATAATTTAAAAATCATTCTGGAGGCAGTGAAAGTAATAGAAACCAAAGAGCCGTACCAGAGCAGAGTGAACTACCTTCTGGCTCTTGCTCCCTCTTTGAGTTTGGAGAAACTCACCCCCCTTATCTCCCCTTATGGCTGGCAGGTAAAGGATGCTCCTGCCTTTCAGAAAAAAAGGGGTCTCATTGCCTATTTGACTTCTACTCAAGGTACTTCTATCAAAATAATTCAAGGCCGATTCGGCGATGTACTCAATCTTTCCCAGGTAGTTATTGGTCTATCAGGTATGGGTAACGAGCAGGCAGTAGGGATGGGCAGGCCAGTAGTAAGCTTTTCGGGCAGGGGTCCCCAGATAACCTGGCACTTTCTTAAGGCACAAAAGCAGATTCTCGGAGGAGCCGTCTCTGTGGTTAAACCGCAAGGGAAGGCAGTAGCCGAGGAAGTCTTATCCCTTCTTGATGATCCGGAAAGGAGAGAGAGGCTCGCTCGGATGGGAAAGGAAAGAATAGGAGGATTTGGAGCGGCTGCTAGGCTAGAAAAGAAATCTAAGGGCATCCAATTCTTGCTTGCTGAAGCTTCTCCTGTTTTTCATAATGAAATTGCCAGAGTGACTACTAGAAGTCGTTTGCCTCTTAAGATTATTCAGAATAAAACCTACGACCTAATGAATATTTCTGATTTACTTATTACTGCTTCAGGAACGGCCACTCTGGAAGCGGCTCTCCTCGGTACCCCTATGATTGCCATTTACAAAACCGCTTTTAGCACCTGGTTGATAGGAAAAACTCTGATAAAACTGCCCTATGTAGCTCTCCCTAACATTATAGCTGGAGAAGAGATAATTCCCGAACTAATAGGATTTAAGCTTACTGTGAACCGATTAACCAATATAGCTCTCCAGTTACTGCAAAATGAAGACAAATTGGAAAAAATGAAAATTGGGCTGAGGAAAGTAGCTGAGAAGTTGGGCAACCCGGGGGCAATAGATCGAGCAGCTAGAATTGTTGTAGGAATGGTGAATAGTCCATAGTTCGTTGTTCGTGGTTCATCGATAAAAAATAACGGAGAAGCAGAAGATTTTAGTCAATGAACAACTAACAATGAACAAAATAGGGGAAGAAGATTGAGCGTTGTTTCAGTAGTGAAATGTAGCGATTATAAGCAAGAGAAAGTAGATAAAGCAGTCAGAGAGAGTCTTGCTTTAATAGGTGGTTTAGGCAAAATCGTAAAAGCTGGCCAGAGGGTTCTGCTTAAAGTTAATATGCTAAACGCCGATCCGCCAGAGAAAGCAGTAACTACTCATCCAGCTCTTCTCAGGTCAGTAATTAGAGCAGTTAAAGAGATTAAAGGGAAGGTCATAGTGGGTGAGTCGTCCGGGGATGCCTATAAGGATATTGAGAAAGCCTGGCAGGTAACTGGCCTTAAGAAAGCAGCCGAAGAAGAAGGAGTAAAGGTCATTAATTTTCGCAAAGTAGAAAAGATTGATAATTCCCAAAACAAGAAAGCACCTACTTTGCACCTGGCCGGAGAGGCCCTGGAGTCAGATGTAGTGATTTCTCTTCCCAAATTGAAGACCCACAACTTTACCCTCTTTAGCGGAGCGATTAAGAACTTATACGGCTGTATCCCTGGATTTCATAAGAAGGAACTTCACCGTCTCTTTCCTCGACCAGAGGACTTTGCTCAGTTGATGGTAGATATCTTCTCCGCAATTAAGCCAGACCTGGCTATAATGGATGGGATTGTAGGAATGGAAGGTGATGGGCCAGCGGCTGGTCCTCCCCGTCAAGTTGGACTCATCCTGACTAGTAAAGACTTTGTAGCTCTGGATGCAGTTGCCTCCTATGTCATTGGCTACGCTCCTTTTGAAGTAGATATTACCAGAGTAGCTGCAGAAAGAGGTCTGGGAGAAGGAAAATTGGAAAAAATAGAGGTTAAGGGGGCTTCTCTCAGCGAGCTTAAAATAAAGGATTATCAACTCGCCTCCAATATCAATGTCCTGTTGAAGAAAATACCCGGTTTTGTTCTCTTTACTTTCAGACATTTAGCCCCCTGGCTCTTAAAAATTAGACCTGTTATAGATAAAGATAGATGTACCGGGTGTGGGGAGTGCATTGAACATTGTCCTACCGAGGCGATGAAGATGGAAAAAGACTTTCCCATTATTGACAACAAGCAGTGCATTAGATGTTTTTGCTGCCAGGAGTTTTGCTTGCAAAGAGCGGTAGGGATTAAGCATAACTGGCTGGCCAGGAAATTTCAAATCTGAGGTCTTTTCTGATGTATGTCTTTATGGTGACCAATAGTCCGGGTGAACTCCTTGGATGGGTAAGACCAGCAGCAGAAAAACTAAAGGAAAAACTGAAAGAAGCAATAATCACGGTAGTTATTCCTCCCTGCCAATATGCCAGCGGGATGGAAGATAAAATAGCAAGGAAACTCGCAGCTGTGGACTATGTGGTGGGCCCATCTCAATACTTAAAGTATCTTTTTCTGGGCAGAAAGCCTTCTTCTTTTCGCCAGGCAAGCAAGGGAGTCATTGTTTTTCTGGGAGGAGACCCCTTTCATGCGGTAATTCTTGCCAGACGCCTGAAGCTACCTGCGGTAGCCTATATCCAGAAACTAAGATGGAAGAGGTATTTCAAGAAGTTTATGGTGCTCAATGAAGCGGTGAGAGAAAAGTTCATTGCTCAGGGAGCTAAAGAAGAAAAGGTTGTGGCAGTGGGAGACTTAACCAAAAACAGCATTAAACTAGGGATGTCTGCCAAAGAGACGCTAAGATATTGGGGGCTTGATTCTGAGCACTTCATCATTTCTTTTCTCCCTGGAAGCAGGTCCGAGGAGATAAGATATATGGCTCCTTTTTTCTTGAGAGTAGCTGAATTGATTAGGGAGGAGTTTTCCTCCGCTCAGTTTCTTTTAATTCTCTCTCCTTTTATTCCTAGAGAAGAATTGATTATCGGGATTGAGAAGAAGCTTGACAAGGGATTTCCAGAGGTAAAGGCTCAACTACAGAAAGAGAATAGCCAATGGAAATTGGTTACTGAATCCGGTTTGCAGGCTCTATTAGTAGAAGAGAGACGATATGAAGCTATAAGTATCTCTAATTTGATCATAACCATCCCTGGAACTAACACCCTTGAATCGGCCTATCTGGAAACCCCTATGGTGGTGACCATTCCCCTAAATAAACCGGAGGCAATACCTCTCGATGGCCTGGCAGGCTTAGTAGGTGGATTGCCATTTCTGGGAGCTTTTATTAAAAAAAGAATAGTAAGAGGCTATAGCCAACAGATCAAATTTACAGCTATCCCTAATATAAGAGCAGGCAAACAGATTGTACCTGAAATAAGAGGGGTGATTGAGCCGACTGATGTAGCCAAAGAGGTAATAGAGCTATTAAGGGATTCCGAGCAACTCAGGAAAATAAAACAGGAACTCAGAAAAATAGGCAAAACAGAAGGAGCCGCTGATAAAGTAGCCAATGTCATCCTCGAGGTGGGAAATTGCATGTAAACTGAAGGACATTCCTCGAGGGGCCTGAGCTCCAGAGCGCGTCGAGCATGTCTTGGATAAGGAGACTTCCATAAGGGCGGGTCAGCAAGTTCGCCGACAGGATGATTCTCTCAACTAGACCTTTGCCAACAATCTCTCACCCTTTATCGCTTTCCTCCCTCCGGGTAGTTCAAGGAGGGGAGGCAGTGAGCAGAGCGAACGTCGGAAGGGGAACGTAGTTCCCCTCCGAGCCAAAAGGTGATGATTGGCCCAGTATAAGGGAGAAAGTAGAACCAGGAAGCGACGTTCCAAGACATCGAGAACAGCGCTCGTCCAAAGCGGATATCGAGCGAGAGAGAGGAATTATCCTCAGGTATCTTGAAGTAGGAGGAAAGATACAAGGAAAATGCATGTTCTTCACCTAACCCCCTATATGTCTTTGGGAGGAACAGAAAGACATATCCTCAATCTAATTATACAGAGTCTATCCAGAGGGTATCGTATTTCTCTAGCCTCACCACCAGGAGAAGGATTAAGAGAAATCCCCGATAGGGTTAGTGTTTATAAGATAAGAAAGTGGCGAGGTTCTAAGCCATTAAGCTCTGCCAAAGCTTTAAAGGAGATAATTTTAGCTGTTAAGGATAAGATAGATCTCGTTCAGGTTCATGCCTCAGCAGAAATGGCCTACCTGACAAAAAAATATCTAGGGAAAAAGCCAGTGATCTTTACCTGTCACGGATATAATACCCATCCACCCTATTTTAACTATTGGCTGGCAGCAAGATTCTTGAAAAGAACAGACTGCATAGTAGCTCTTACCCCCGAGGAGAAAGAGTATTTTCTTCGGGGCGGAATTGAGGAAAACCAATTAGTCGTCATCTCCAACGGCGTAGAAGAGAGATTCTTCCATTCTCCTTCTCTTCCCGGGAACAACGACAAAGTGATAGGCCTGGTGGGAAGATTGGTTAAAGAAAAGAACTTCACCTGGGCTATCAAGAAGCAGGCTAAATATAGATTTGCCTCTAAACTTCTCATAGTAGGAAAGGGTCCCTATCGTCATTCACTGAAAAAGTTAGTGAAGAAATTGAAGTTAGAAAAAGAGGTAATCTTCCTGGGTTATAAAGAAAAGATGGAAAAAATATATCCCCTCTTTACTTATCTTTTAATTTCTTCCCATAAGGAAGCTTTCGCTCTAGTCATCCTGGAGGCGCTGGCTGCTGGTGTACCAGTGCTTGTTCCTCAATGGCTTTTTGGAGTAAGAGAGTTTTATGGCTCTGCGCCGGGAGTCGTTATCTTCAGGGGAGGCAAGGATTTAGCAGAAAAGGTGAAGGAGGGAAAAGAAAGATTAAAAGAGGACAAAATCCAGGCCTTCGCTCGTAATTTTCTCTGGAAAAATATCTTTGACAGGTATGAGCAATTATACAGTCAACTTTTGATGAGGAGTAAACTCCAATGAGTCCCTGGCGCCGTTTATTAGCTTATCTGCGGCCCTACTGGCCAATCCTTGCCGTGGTTTGTCCTTCTTACTCTGTTGGTTACTTTAACTACTCTAGCCCTTCCCTGGATTATTGGAAAGGATTTGATTGATTCGGTTATTCTGGGAGAAAAGAGCCTTAAACTGCTTAATCTGATCGTTCTGGGACTGATAGGACTGGTTGCTTTGAAGGGATTATTCTCTTTTGGCCAGACTTATCTAATATCACTGGTTAATTTTAAGGTGATTACTGAAATACGTAATCGCATCTATGAGCACCTACAGCGTCTTTCTTTAAGTTTTTATAGAAAAAGGCAAACGGGAGAGATTATTTCTCGGGTCGTTAACGATGTAGATCAGCTTCAAAATGCCCTCACCAATACAACCGTTAACTTCCTCACTAACTGTCTCATTTTGATAGGTGTTTTTGGACTTATTTTTTATATTCATTGGCAGCTTTCCCTTTTTATTTTATTGATTATTCCTATTCTTGCCTTCACCGACAACAAATTTGGTTCGTGGATAAGAAAATTTAGCAGCTCTATCCAGGCCAGAATAGCTCATATTTCTTCTATCCTGCAAGAGACAATAGTGGGAGTTGAAGTGGTAAAGGGTTTCGGTGCAGAAAACAGGGAGATTAAGAGGTTTAGAGAAGAAAACGCCCGCACTCTTCAACTATCCCTAAAGAGATCGCGCTTCATTGCTGCTCTTGCTCCCTCTATGGAAATATTGACTCTCATAGGGTTGGCCGGCATCCTCTGGTATGGAGGAAGAGAAGTTATAAAAGGCACCTTGACTACGGGAGAGCTGGTTACCTTTCTGGGATACATAGCTCTGGCAGTTAATCCTCTGGCCTATGTAAGTCAGACTATTGGCGTCTATCATCAAGCTATGGCTTCAGCAGAGAGGGTTTTTGAAATCCTGGACACTGAACCTGAAATAAGGGAGTCACCCCAGGCAGTGGAGATGCCTTCCCTGAAGGGCCATGTTGAGTTAAAGAATGTCTATTTTGGCTATAATGGAGAGCCAGTCCTGGAAAATGTTAATCTAGAAGTAAAACCGGGTAAGAGATTAGTTTTGGTGGGACCTAGTGGTGTGGGTAAAACCAGCTTGGTCAGTCTTATCCCCCGATTTTATGACCCCACCTCTAGAACTATTACAGTAGATGGATACGATACACAGGTAGGTGAGCGGGGATTAAAGCTCTCTGGAGGGGAAAGGCAGCGGATTGCCATAGCCAGAGCTATTATTCGAGATCCTTGTATTCTCATCCTTGATGAGGCAACTTCAGCCCTGGATACAGAGAGTGAGATTCTGATTCAGCAGGCCCTAGAGAGACTGATGCAAGGCAGAACTACCTTCATTATTGCCCATCGGCTTTCTACCATCCAAGGAGCAGATACAATCGTTGTGCTTAATGAGAAAAGAATAGAGGAAATTGGCTCTCACAAAGAACTTCTAGCCAAGAGTGGACTATATGCAAGATTGTACAGAAAGCAATTCAAGTTGGGAGAAGATTGAATACCAGTGAATCGTGAATGGTGAATCGCAAGAAAGAATTGAACCGTTGCAGAATTCAGTCTACAATTCACGATTCACGAAATACGATTCACCAAATAGAGGGGTTTTTCTGGAGCATTTTAAAATGGAAGCAAGTATAATAATCCCTACTTATAACCGAAGAGATATCCTGAGAAGAGTCCTCATCACCCTATTTAATCAAACCTACCCTAAAGATGCCTATGAGATTATAGTCGTTGACGATGGCTCCACTGATAATACAGAACTGGTGGCTGAAAGACTCAGCGCTCCTTGCTCTCTTAGGTATTTTAAGCAAGAAAAGAAAGGTCCCGCCGCAGCTAGAAATTATGGCTTAAGGAAAGCAAAGGGTGAGGTTATTATTTTTATTGATAGTGACATTATGGTCAGTCCCCGTTTCATTGAAGAGCATCTTCGTTATCATAAACAATATGATAGAATAATAGTACGAGGTCCGGTAATTCACACTTCAAATATGGAAAACCCGGGTAAGGAGAGAATGAAATTGACCGACATATCTATGGCTTTTTTCGCCACAGGAAACACATCGGTAAAAAGTGCCTTTTTGGCCCAAGCAGGCCCTTTTGATGAAGACTTCAAAGAATATGGCTGGGAAGATCTGGAAATGGGGGAAAGACTAAAAAGACTGGGACTAAGAGTAAGAACCAATAAAAGGGCGGTGGGATATCATTATCAGAAAAGAGTCCACCTAATAGATCTTCCCCACATATGTGCCAGGGAAAAGGCGCGGGGACGCACAGCCGTCATTTTTTATAGAAAGCACCCCACTTCAGCCGTTAAGTATATGACTCAGATTAGCTTTTTCTTTTTCTTTCTGGATTGGCTACTAACCATAGGTGATTGGATGGATAAACCCTGGGGAAAAAGACTTCTAATTTATCTGGATAAACACAACTGTAACTTCACTCTTAGAGTTCTTATGAAGATAATTGTCCAACATTCCTATATAAAGGAGATAAAAGAGGCCCTTAAGAAAAACAAGAAGGGATAATTTTATGCCACCAGCACAATCTGAAAGAAAAAGAAGAGTTCTCTTTCTTTCTAATGGACATGCCGAGGACCTTATTGCTGCCACGATCATAGAGAAACTTATTGGAGAATGTTCCTACTGTGAGATAAGAGCTTTGCCCTTGGTGGGAGAAGGGAAGGCTTATGAGAGTATAGGAGCGAAGATTGTGGGATCCCACAGAATGATGTCCAGCGGTGGATTTGCAGGATTTAATCCTCTATGGCTAGCCAGAGACTTAACCTCAGGATGGTTGGGAGTATTCAGGAACCAGATAAATACTTTGAAAAAGGAGCGAGCCGCAGCTCAGATAGTGGTTTGCGTAGGAGATGTCTTTCTAGTTCTTCTCTCTCTTCTTTTTCTCAAAAAGCCTATCATTTTTCTTCCTACTGCTAAGTCAGGCTATGCACGATTTTTCAAAGACCACTATCGAATAGAGAAATGGCTAATGAAGCGAACCTGCCGGTTAGTCCTGCCGCGAGATAGGCTCACTACTTCCTCGCTTCGAAGCTTTGGAGTGAATGCGATGTATGTTGGTAATGTAATGATGGACTGTCTGAGGATAACTGGTGAGGACTTCGGAATAGAGAAGAATAGATATATAGTAGGAATTCTTCCAGGGAGTAAAAAAGAGGCTTACGATAACCTACCTATTATTCTGGATGCAGTGACAGCCATTAATAAAAGGTTTCTTTCCTCCAAGTCTTTTCTTCCCAAAAAGGTAGATTTTCTTCTAGCTTTGGCCTCCTCTCTTAGCCTTGATGAGTTGGCTATGGCAGCGTCTCGAGGAAATAGTTGGACGTTGGAGGGTAGCGTGCTGGCAGAAAAGAAAAGAGGAATAATAGCTCACTTAATTTCCTCTGAAGGGAGTCAGATTAAAATAATTCAGGGGAAATTTGGTGATGTACTTCATTCTTCACAAGTGATCATCGGTCTTTTAGGGATGGGAAATGAGCAAGCGGTTGGTTTAGGTAGACCAGTGGTGAGCTTTCCCGGCAAGGGTCCTCAAATAACCAAGAAATTTTTGTATATCCAGAAGCTTCTTCTGGGAGAAGCTATATCTATAGTGGAGGCTAGAGGAGAAGCTGTGGCCGAAGAAATTTATTCAATTCTTACTCATCCCGAAGAAAAGAAAGAAGCACTAGAGGTGGGCAAAGAGAGGAGGGGGGTAAGGAGTCTTTATGGAGATATCTTGTATTATTTGTGCCTACAATGAAGGAGAACGAATCTTAGAAGTTCTCAATGTAGCAAAGGAGATTGCTCTCTTAGATGAAATTATTGTGGTTA
>Ga0114921_10001616_pt1 | contig 10427 bp, 7 predicted proteins | sample BentaG_FD_87016 | JGI IMG/M metagenome (GOLD analysis project Ga0114921, IMG submission 87016) | Deep subsurface microbial communities from South Atlantic Ocean to uncover new lineages of life (NeLLi) - Benguela_00093 metaG | ecosystem: Environmental > Aquatic > Marine > Oceanic > Sediment ...
CTTCGCGCAAGCGCTCATCGGCGTTTCCGTTTCTTCGCGCAAGCGCTCATCGGCGTTTCCGTTTCTTCGCGCAAGCGCTCATCGGCGTTTCCGTTTCTTCGCGCAAGCGCTCATCAATGCTGCCCCAGGTCGTTGGCCAACACCTCCGCCGACGGCATCAGCCGCCGACGGGTGTCGATCGCGATCACCTGCCAGTCGACGGACTGATAGTCGTCGAACTTGCGGCGTGCTCTCTCGCGAGCCTTCTCCGGCGCGCCGTGGTGAACGCCCTGAGGCACATGTGAGACCAAGCCGGGCGGCATCGGGATTCCGTACAGCGAACCACCGTGGAAGAACGCGATTTCGTCGAAGTCGACATTGCGGTGATACCAGGGTGTGCGCTCGGTACCGGCCACCCCTTCGGCGGGCTTGGGCAGGAAGTTCATCACGTACACGCCGGTGGCCTGCATGAACAGGTGCACGGTCGGGGGCAGATGCACGCTGTCAGATGTCACCACGTTGTAATCGGCGATATTGAAGGTGAAGGCGAAATTGTCGCCACGCCAACCCTCGACGTCCAGCGGATGGTGTTGGTAGTAGAGGGTGGTGGGTCCGCCGGCATGCATGAGTCGGACCTCGAACTCGCCGTCGATCTGCGGTCCGGCAGCGTCGTCGTACGGCACCGGGTCTGGGACTATCGCCTGGGAAGGGTCGAACGGGAAGTGACGCCCCAGTGGTCCGGGCGGGGGAACCCGGAACTCGTCGGTCGCCTGGATCATCAGCCACGTGCACTGGTCGTCGGGGACCTGTCGCCAGGTGCACGCCTTCGGCAGATACACCCAGTCACCCTTGCGGTACCGCAACGGTCCGAATTCGGTCTCGATCAACCCCGAACCCTCGTGTACGAAGCACAGCAGATCGCCGTCGATGTGACGCACGAAGAACGGCATCGGCGCGCCGCGGCGTGACAGCAGCACCTCGCAGTCGGCGTTGGAGAACATCAGCAGGGGACTGCCGTGCGCGTCCATGGCGTCCCGGGGCTTCAGTTCGCTGGATAACACATCGACGGGCCGTAGCGGCCCCACCGACCGGTATGCCGTGGGGTCGTGGCGGCGATACAGGTTGGCCGTGCGGCCGGTGAAGCCGCCACGACCCAGTTCGTCGTCCTTGAGGCCCTCCAGATCAGCGTGTAATCGCCGGGGCGTGGTGCCCTTGCGAAGGTGGACGAACGATTCCATAGGCTGCGCTCTCTCCGACAACAAAAAGTAAAACTGACATTACTTTTACCTATGTCGCCGGTCAACGCGACAACGGTCAAAGCCACAACGCGACGGCGGTCAACGGTCAACGCGAATCCCTTCGGACCTCCCGGACGCCCGTTCGGCATCGCGGACGGCAGGCTGTCGCGGCCCCCGCTCAACCCATCGGTGGCGGGAGCGCGGGCCCCGTGCTGGTTTCGGTAGGAGTTTGTGCTGGTTCCGTTACCGGGCCCACAGGGGCTCCTTAGCGTCCTTGCGCACACTGGAACGAACTAGCCAGGAATAGGCCACGAACAGGAAGGTGTGACCCAAATGCTGACGATGTATTTGTGCGGTGCGCTCATTACTGCGGTGGCGGCGATCGGCGGCAGCCTCCGGTTCTCCGATGTGCGCACTCCAGTGACCCCGATGACGCGGGTACTGGTCGCTGTCGTGGCCGGTGCGTTGTGGCCGGTCATGGCTGTTGGGGCGCTGTTGTTGGTCGCCGTCGTGCCGTTGTTGGAATCACTGGGAACTGCTGCGGACACCAGGACCAACGCCGGCGCAAGTAAGAAGACCAGCACCAACGCGGACCTGCCGACAGAGGAACTGGTCGTCACCGGTTCCTGAGGACGTTTCCTCAGGAACAACTCCGTCCCGACCGGCCGTATTCGGTGTGTTGGCAGTCACCATGACGCCCGGGGCATACCGGCATCTGCCCCCTGATCGGGGGGACTTCCAGTGATTTCGCAACCTTCTGGCGGTCGATTCGCCCCGAACTAGGTCTACGATTTGATACCGGTAGTGTGTCGGTCGGTGTGGCCGGACTTTCTCAGGTGCTGGTCACATGCTTTACTGCAACCGCCACAAATGAAGATTACTCGATCCAACGCGCCGCCGATCGGCCGCTGCGCGGTGGTGTGACAACACAGCGAAGACATCGCTGCGGAGTCTTAGGACGGACGACTTGGCCGAGATTTTTGCAGCACAAATCGCATCAGGCGGTAACCGGAAGATGGATGGATTGACGGTATGAGACTTCTTAACAGGATTCGCGGGCAATGGGTGCGCCGGATCAGCGTTGCCACCATGGCGGCCGCACTACTGCCCGCGTTGGTCGGACTGACCGGAGGGTCGGCGACCGCCGGAGCGTTCTCCCGACCGGGACTGCCGGTCGAGTATTTGATGGTGCCTTCGCCCTCGATGGGACGCGACATCAAGATTCAGTTCCAGAGCGGTGGTGAGAACTCGCCCGCTGTCTACCTGCTCGACGGTCTGCGCGCGCAGGAAGACTTCAACGGCTGGGACATCAACACCCAGGCCTTCGAGTGGTACCTCGACTCGGGTCTGTCGATCGTGATGCCCGTCGGTGGCCAGTCCAGCTTCTACGCCGACTGGTACCAGCCGGCCCGCAACAGTGGGCCCACCGTCACCTACAAGTGGGAGACGTTCCTGACCTCAGAGCTGCCCAGCTATCTGGCTTCGGAGCGTGCGGTCAAGCCCACCGGCAGCGCCGCGATCGGTCTGTCGATGGCCGGCTCCGCCTCACTGATTTTGTCGGTGTATCACCCCGAGCAGTTCGTCTACGCCGGCTCGATGTCGGGCTTCCTGAACCCCTCCGAGGGATGGTGGCCTTTCCTGATCGGTGTGTCGATGGGCGACGCCGGTGGCTTCAAGTCTGAGGACATGTGGGGGCCGTCGAGCGACCCGGCCTGGCAGCGCAACGACCCGATGGTGCAGATCCCGAAGATCGTCGCCAACGGAACCCGGATCTGGATCTACTGCGGCAACGGTCAACCCAACGAGCTCGGCGGCGGTGACCTGCCGGCGACGTTCCTGGAGGGTCTGACGATCAAGACCAACATCACCTTCCGTGACAACTACCTCGCTGCAGGCGGGGCCAACGGTGTGTTCAACTTCCCGGACAACGGCACGCACAACTGGGCGTACTGGGGTCGGGAACTGCAGGCCATGAAGCCTGACCTGCAGGCGAACCTCATCGGGTAAAGAATTGACGATAGAAGCCCCCGGCCGCTCGGCGGTCGGGGGCTTCGTCGTTGGCGGCTACTGTGACTGTCATGACGGCAATCAACGCGATGGTGGCTCACGAGGACGCCGAGGGCGGAATCGGACTGCGCCACGAGGTGGTCGACGAATCTTTTCTGCCCGAGGGCGACGTGGAGATTCGTGTCGAATATTCCAGTGTGAACTACAAGGACGCGTTGGCTGTCACCGCCAAAGGTGGAGTGGCTCGGTCTTATCCATTGATTCCGGGGATCGACGTCTCGGGCACGGTCATCGCGAGTAGCTCCCCGGAGTTCGCGGTCGGCGATACCGTGATCGCGCACGGCCAAGACATCGGGACCGGCCGGCACGGTGGCTACGCGCAGGTGGCACGATATCCCACCGAGTTCCTGGTCAGGCTGTCCACCCTGGGCGCAGCCGAGGCGGCGGCGATCGGAACCGCGGGCTTCACTGCGGCTATGAGTGTGAATGCACTGCGCGCGCACGGCGTCACCCCGTCCGACGGTCCGGTGTTGGTCACCGGTGCCACCGGCGGCGTGGGAAGCGTCAGCGTCGATCTGATGGCCGGACTGGGATACGAAGTAGTGGCATCGACCGGGAAGGCCGATGCGCACCAGTTGCTGCGCGACCTCGGGGCTGCTGAGGTCATCGGCCGGATCCCTGGCCCCGAGGACAAAGTGCGCCCGCTGGGCAAGGCGCAGTGGGCCGCCATCATCGACTGCGTCGGCGGAAAGACTCTGGCGTACGCGCTGAGCACAATGAAATACGCTGGAGTGGCCGCTATTTCAGGACTTGCGGGTTCGCCAGACTTGCCGGCCACCGTCTTGCCGTTCATTTTGCGCGGTGTGACACTTGTCGGCATCGACTCGGTGCTGTTGCCTGTCGGGAAGCGCCGTGAGCTGTGGGCGCAGATCGACTCGGGATGGCGGCCAAGCCATCTGGATCGGATCACCCAGGATGTGCCGGTGCGGGAAGTCGCCGGCGCACTAGGGAGCATCATCGACGGCGGTATTACCGGGCGCACCCGCGTGATTGTGCAGGACGGGTTCTGATCCGAGTTTCGATCCGCCGTGGGTCGGCATCGGCGACCACGGTGACATCGGCCAAATTGTGAGCGCTTTTGCAAAGCGTTGTTTGCCGGCACCTTGGTCGAGGTCCAGGCCTTGTGGCTTCAAAGCCTGGGCCGCCAGAAACGTGGCCTGTGTGTACTGACCTGAGAGGTCAGGACGATGTCGGCAACGGAACAGGCGTCGGCTTCAGCTTCTGGTTGGTTGAGGCCGGCTGGCCCCACGTCGGATCGACGTCATACGGCCAGTAGACACCCGCATGAAAGGGGATATCGCCGAAGTAGGCCGAATTCCATGGGCCGCCGGTAGCTACTTGTGAAGGATCCGCATACGCAGACATCAAGGCGTAGGGCAGATCGGCTGAATAAAACGGCAACGTGTCCGGGGTCACTTCACCCGTGTAGTTCGAATTGTACTGCTGGCCGAAGAATCCATCGATCAGGTTATTGGCGTAGGCGAGCGACAGGAAGTTCCATTCGCCATTGGAGCCCGCAGCCGGATTCGGTGGAAGGGCTGTCAACCCCAGCGACGTCAGGTAGTGCGTCGTTCCGTCGCCGTTGATGATGTGACTGGAGTTGTACGCTCCATCGGTAGGGCTGCCACGGGTTTTGAAGATGCTGCTCGACGGTACCGGGTAAATCTTCACGGAGTCTTCGAGGATCTGCTTGCCCGCCCACATGACGGCCAACACACCTGCATAGGCCCCGTCGGTCGACGTTCTACCCGGGGCAAATTCGAAATCCTGTGTCCACATTACGTAACCGCCCTTGTCCGTCGGAGTGCCCTCCGCGGGGCTGGGGAATTCGTCCGTCGGGCTAAGCCCTGGGTAGACCTGCACTCGGGAAAGAATGTTTCGTGCCAGCTCCATCTTGTCGCCCGGGGCCACCGGTTCCGAGGATTTGAAGAGGTCCTCAATGAGCGGCCAGAGGCTGTAGCCGTCCTCATCGGGGCTGTTGTTCTTGAGCGCCACCGACTCGCCCACAATCCGGCCAGTTGCCGTGAGAGTGCCACGCTCGCTGACGGTGTACTCACCGATTACGCCGTAGCCCGCAGGCGTATTCGGTGTCTGACCGGTTTCGCCGAGGAAGTAAACCAGCAAGTTGTCCAGCACGGCGCCGTCGGCGCCGTTGTTGGGGAGCACGAACAGGACCCGAGCCTTGCCGGCCTCGCCCGCGACCCCGCCCGTTTCAGTGGCGCCGCCGTTACCGCCGGAGCCAAACACATAGCTGCCGTTACCGCCGGCCCCACCGTTTCCGCCGGCACCACCGCTACCACCGCCGTGGCCGCCCGCACCCAGCACCGAGAGCAAACCGGCGTGGCCGCCGGCCCCGCCGCTGCCGGCGCTGCCACCGGAGATGACCGCGGCTCCACCGACGCCACCATTGCCGCCGTTACCCATGAACAATCCGCCGCTGCCGCCGGCTCCACCATCCCCGCCGGGGATTCCGGCGCCGCCGCTGCCGCCGACGCCGAACCATCCAGCCGCCCCGCCGTTGCCGCCGTTGTAGCCACTGCCGCCATTACCCCACAGGCCGCCGTTACCGCCGGCGCAGGCGGCGATACCAGGGCAGGTCTCTGCGTCATAGCTGAAGCCGTCGCCTATCAGGATCCCGCCATCGGGATTCTCGGCGGTGCCGTTGCCGAAGAAGATCCGGAGAATCGAGCCTCCACCCAACGCCGAACCCGCTTCGGCCACGGCGGGATCGAGTGACGGGGCGCCAGTGGCTTCGTCGGTTGCCAGGCCGGCCTCGCTGTCCGGGTCACCGCCGTCGCTGCGGGCAACCGCCGCTGACGACCATGCCAGGGGCTCTGCCCCCGAAATATCCTCTCCACCAGAGGAACTCGCCGAGTCCTCTTCGGCATCTGAATCCGGAACGGTGCCCCCGCCGGGGTTCAAGCCCGGATCGGCAACCGATTCTTCTTCGGCAGCCGAGGCCCCGACGGCAGTCTCACCGTCGTGGGCGACCTCGCTTTGGTCCTCGCCAACGTCCTGGCTTTGATCCTCGCCAACGGCGGCATCGACGTCCTGGCCAACGGCTGCATCGACGTCGACATGGTCAACTGAGGCATCGACGTCAGGTGCGAAGTATTCATCAGGGAGATCGTCGGCGTCGGCGTCAAGGGCCTCGTCAGCCTCGACGTCCTCGTCAGCCTCGACGTTCTCGCCGACATTCGAAATCCCGGTACTTGCGCCTCCCGTCGAAGCTTCGTCGTCGGCGGGCGCATTGCTACCGAAGTCTGCCAACGTGGCACTCGACTCTGCGGACGAGCGGTCCGGCTCTGAACCTGAATCCGCAGGATCCGAAGCAGTTGCACTCGAACCCGTCGCACTCGAACCCGTGGAATCGGCAAACGCCACCGACGGCATCGACGCTATCGCCGCACCCACACCCAAGGCGACAGCCCACGCACCGACCCGACCCGCGTGACCCCAAACATGCGCCTTCGATAGCGCCCGAGCCTCCCTTGCGCCCCGACGAGGCGGGCTCGGACCGGTGGGAGGCCCGGAGTTTTCCGCGGTCCGCGAAGCCGCAGTACTGCCCATGTGGGGGTCTCCTCAGGAATATCGCAGTGGGTCTTCCAACCAGTATGGAGAAAGGCATCCAGATATGGCGCGCTTACGTCGCAAGTGCTGAAATCCATCAGTGCGGCTTGAGGGGACCGGTGGTCCCGGTCAGTGCGTACACGGCGCGTCGTCGGCGCCCTGGCTACTTCAGTTCGGCGGACGAGAGACCGAGTAGGCGGCGGGCCACCACCAGTTGTTGAATCTGTTGCGTGCCCTCGAAGATATCCAGGATCTTCGAGTCGCGTGCCCACTTCTCCAGCAGGAATTCTTCGGAATAGCCGGCTGTTCCGGCCATTTCGACGGTTTTGAGCGTGATGTCGCTCGCGACGCGCGCGGACTTGGCCTTACCCATCGACGCTTCTTTGGAGTTGGGGATCTTGTTGTCCGCCTGCCACGCCGACCGCAGCGTCAACAGGTAGCCGGACTCCCAGTCGGCCTCCATGCGCAGGAACTCGGCGGCGGCGGCGCTCTGCGCGTGCGCCGGCTTGTCGTAGGAGATCTCGATGCCCCCAGCGGTCAGGATCTTGCGAAGCTCTTCGAGAGCAGCGCGCGCGATACCTACGGCCATTGCCGCGACGATCGGACGGGTGTTGTCGAAGGTCTCCATGACCCCGGCAAAACCCTTTTCGGTGTTGATATCCGGACTGCCCAGCAGGTTTCCCTTCGGGATGCGGGCGTTGTCGAACCGGATCACGGCGGTGTCGGAGGCCTTGATGCCGAGCTTGTGCTCAAGGCGCTCCACGGTGACGCCCGGGTGGTCCCGAGGCACGATGAACGACTTGATCGCCGCTCGCCCTTTCGACTTGTCCAGGATTGCCCAGACCACGATGTGGCTCGCACGGGACCCGGCGGTGACGAAGATCTTCTCGCCGTCGATCACGTACTCGTCGCCGTCGAGCTTCGCGGTGGTCGACACCGCGGCAGAGTCCGAGCCGAATCCCGGCTCGGTGATGGCCATCGCGGCCCACACCTTTCCGAGCTGCTCGAGCTGTTCGTCCGTCGCGACCCCGGAGATCGCCGCGTTGCCCAATCCTTGGAAGGGGATCGATAGCACGAGCGCTACGTCGCCCCAGCTGACCTCCATGATGTTGAGCACGGCGGACATGTTGCCCCCGTTGACATTTCCCTTCGGACCGTCTTCCCCGTCCCGGAATGCCTCAGCGCCGGCGAAGGAGATGGTCTTGGCCTCGGAGATGCCCTCGAACAGCGTGGCCACAGTGTCCAACTCGACGGGGTAGGCGTGTTCCCTGAGGTCGTACTTGCGGGAAATCGGGCGGAGGATCTCGGCTGCGCCCTGGTGCCCCTTCGTGATGACCGCCTGCAGTTTCCGCGGCATTTCCAGATTGATCGCCATGTCAGTTGTCTCCGTCTCTTGGCAAGCGGGTGAGAGTTACAGGACCACAACACCTTCGGCGACGCCGATGGCCCGCAGGTCGCGGTACCAGCGCTCAACCGGGTGTTCCTTGGTGAAGCCGTGGCCGCCGAGCAGCTGGACACCGTCGAGGCCGATCTGCATGCCCTTGTCGGTACCGAGTTTCTTGGCCAGTGCCGCTTCGCGGGCGAATGACAGCCCCTGCTCGGCTCGTGCCGCTCCGCGCCAGGTGATCAGACGTAGCCCGTCCAGCTCTATCGCGATATTGGCGCACATGAAGGCCACCGACTGTCTGCGGGCGATCGGTTCGCCGAAGGCTTCGCGTTCCTTGACGTAGGGAACGACGTAGTCCAGTACCGCGTGCGAGGTACCGACGGCCAGCGCCGCCCAGCCGAGCCGAGACAGCGCGATCGCCTGGGAGTAGATCCGCGCGGTATCGGCCGCTGCGCCATCTTCTTCGCCCAGGCGCGCGCTGAGCGGCACGCTGACCTTGGCGAGCTCGACCCGGCCGAGTGCTGCGGCGCGGATGCCCATGCTCGGATCGGCCTTGACGGTCAGTCCCTTGGCAGAGCCCTCGACGATGAACAGCGCCGGCTTGCCGTTGAGCTGGGCCGCGACGATGAACAGCTCGGCCGCGGCGGCGGCTGGGACCAGCGATTTGACCCCGTCGAGTCGGTAGCCGCTGGGAGTGCGGACCGCGGTGGTCTTCAATGCGGTCGGATCGAACAGCGGCTGCGGCTCGGATATCGCCACACAAGCCTGCGGGATGTTCTCGCCGGCGAACTCTTTGAGGTAGGTGGCCTGCTGATCGGCGCTGCCCCAATGGGTGAGCGCAGACGCGACGCCGCCGGGTGCCATGATCGGCAGGGCCAGCCCCATGTCCCCGTATGCCAGCGCCTCGGCGACGAGCGCATTGGTCACGGTGCTGTGGTGCTCGGCGATGCCGTCGAAGTCCTCGGGAATGCTGATCGCAGTGATGCCCAGCTCAGCAGCCTTGGCGATCAGGCCAGGCGGGTAGGTGGCGGAGTCGTCGGCGTCGGAGGCGGCCGGCCGCACGATCTCCTCGGCGAACTCGTTGACCGTCTCGACGATCATTTTCTGGTCATCGTCGGGAGTCAGGTCGAAGTAATCAGAAGCCTTCGCCGAGTCGATGGCCTTGAGGCGGGTCGCCGGCTTGCCGAGGTCCTTGATTCGCTTGAACTGCCGCGTGGAGGCGCCTGCAGCGGAGAAACCGTGCTTCACGCCGTACTTGATGCCACGGTTGAGCGGGTCACGCAGGTTGTATTTGTCCAGGAACTCCTGGCCCATGATCGGGGTAAGCAGCGCCATCCCGATATCGATCGCCGTGCGCTTGTGCTTCTGTTGCCCAACGGCGCTTTCGTGGTCGCTCCGCTGGGACGGCAGAGTCTTCGTCATGGCAGCTGCCCTCGTCTGGTGGTTCGGGAAGCGCGATTGCGCAACTGACTGAAGAGTAAGGTACGGGAACTGACTTTTGAGTAAGGTTCTGGGATCTGTAATGCACCTCACACGGCGAGGCGGGCCAGAACCGCGTTGTGCAGCAGCCCGTTGGTCGCCAGCGCGCTGCCGCCGTGAGGCCCGGGCTCAGCCGCCAGATTCGTGAACCGGCCGCCGGCCTCCCGCACCAGGATGTCCAGCGGCGCCAGATCCCACAGTTTGGCCTCGGGCTCCACGGCGATGTCGACCGCACCCTCGGCGACCAGGCAGTACGACCAGAAATCTCCGTAGCCACGCATCCGCCAGACGGCGTCGGCGAGCTCGACGAACCGGGACCGGCCCGCTTCCCAACCGGTTTGCAGGTCTGAAAACGACAGGCTCGCCGAGCCCAGATCGTCGACGCCGGACACTGAGATCCGCCGCGTCGCGCCGCCAAACGAGCTGAACGCGCCCTCACCTTGGCCGGCCCACCACCGACGGCCCAGCGCGGGTGCACTCACCACGCCGACGGCGGGCACACCATCGATCAACAATGCGATGAGCGTCGCCCACACCGGCACCCCGCGGACGAAGTTCTTGGTGCCGTCGATCGGGTCGATCACCCATTGTCGGCCGCTCAGTTCTCGAGTGCCGCCGAACTCCTCACCGAACACCGAATCCTGAGGCCGCTGCTCGGCGAGCCTGCCACGCAGCATCGTCTCGGTGTCGAGGTCGGCGTCAGTCGC
>Ga0114921_10001619_pt1 | contig 10422 bp, 10 predicted proteins | sample BentaG_FD_87016 | JGI IMG/M metagenome (GOLD analysis project Ga0114921, IMG submission 87016) | Deep subsurface microbial communities from South Atlantic Ocean to uncover new lineages of life (NeLLi) - Benguela_00093 metaG | ecosystem: Environmental > Aquatic > Marine > Oceanic > Sediment ...
AATATGAACCTCTAAAGATATCTCTTTGTGCCTGCCTGTCTGCTGACAGCTTGCCGCATAGACAGGCATTGACTTTGTATGACATCGTAAACAAAAGACACTGTAAGACTCTCCTACTTTTTTCCTAAGTCATATTATTTTGAATGATCCCTGATTAAAGCTTTACTCTCAAATCCAGCCAAACTCACTGAATTGAGGAAAGCCTGAGCGGGATATTCCCCAGCAGGCGAAAAGAAGAAGACTTAAGAAATAGGCGCCCAGGAAAAAGAAAAGGAAGGGATTCAGGGAGCCTTCTTTTTTTCTTTTTAAATAAAGGAGAAGAGCTAGAAGGAAACCTGCTCCCGCAGCGGGAAAGGTGAAAATTACTGTCTGACCTTCGATTCCATTCACTGTAAAAGTAAAACCATACAAAGCAGCCCCAACAGAGAGAAGGGCAATATTTCTCGCAGAGAGAGATTTAAAGGGAAGTTTAAAGGCTAAAAGAATTAAACCCATAGATATCAGGAAAACGCCTCCGACCCACATAAAATAGCTGGCTCGACGCCAATTTCAAACTACGTCGATTGCCGATTACTGATTACCTAAATTAAAACAGACAACTTTGGGTTCTGTCATCTCAAGGAGCGCAAATTTTATCCCCTCCCGTCCCAGTCCACTCCATTTCACACCTCCAAAGGGCATCAAGTCAATCCGGTAATCCGTGGAATCATTGACCATCACTCCTCCAACATCGAGACCCTTAATGGCCTTAAAAGCGTTGTCCAGAGAGCGAGTAAAGATGGCTCCGTGAAGTCCGTATTTGACGCTGTTAGCCAGCTCTATCCCTTCATCCAGGGAGGAAATCTTATAAAGATTCACCACCGGCCCAAAAACTTCTTCACAGTTAAGCTTGGCACTTTCAGGCATATTCCTGAAAACTGTAGGCTCAAAGAGAGTTCCTTTCCTCTTCCCTCCAGTAAGAAGATCAGCCCCTTCCTGGCAAGCCTCTTCAACCCATTTTTGCACTCGTGCGGCTTCCTCCTCTGTAATCATGGGTCCCATGTCTGTCTTCTCATCTAACTGGTAGCCGACTTTCATTTTTTTCGTGCGTTCTACAAACATCTTCTCGAATTCATCATAAACAGCCTCATGGATATAAATGCGCTGGACACCTATGCAGTTCTGCCCAACAGCCCAGAAAGCACCAGATACAGAAAGCTCCACTGCCTGAGGAAGATCAGCGTCATCCATGACAATAACAGGAGAATTCGAGCCCAGCTCCATGCCTATCTTCTTCAATCCTGCTTTTTTAACTATGTCCAAACCAGCTTCAGTTCCTCCGGTAAAAGAAATCATTCTCACCCGAGAATCGGTCACCAAGGCATCGGCAATCTCTGAAGCACGGCCGGTGACAATGTTTAAAATCTTCCAGGGAAGGCCAGCTTCGATTAAAGCCTCTCCCAGCTTTAAAGCAGAAAGAGGAGTGACAGTCGCAGGCTTGAGAACAACGGCATTTCCAGCGGCAATAGCAGGTCCAACCTTGTGAGCCACCAGGTTTAATGGGTCATTGAAAGGGGTTATAGCAACAATGATTCCGATGGGAAAGCGGTAGTAGTAGCCAATTCTATTTTCTGAACCTTCTCTACTGTCAAAGGGAATAGTCTCTCCTATGATTCTTCGGGCTTCCTCAGCAGAAATTGTGATTGTATCTATGCAGCGGCTCGCCTCCTTTCTTGCCTCCCGGATAGTCTTACTTCCTTCGGAGGCTATGGTTCTGGCAAACTCTTCCTGATTCGCTCTTATTATTTCAGCAGTCTTATAAAGGATGGATATGCGTTGATGAACGGGAAGGCTGCGGTTGATTTTAAATCCTTCTTCAGCGGCCTGGAAGGCGGCTTCCACATCCCCACTATCTCCAGAAGGGACAGTATCAACGAGATCATTGTTAAAGGGGTTGCGGACTTCAATCCTTCCATCCTTATCAACCCATTTTTCGCCAATAAGCATTTTCATTTTATCTCCTCCAATTCATATTAAATATAAATCCAAAGTTCGATATTTCAAATAAATACCAAATGAGAAAATTAAGTAAAGAGTAAGGAGTAAAGATCAACTCCTTTTAGTGCCTGAACGCCGGGAAAGTTTTTCTTTATTTCTGAAAGAAAGAGAAGAGGCCTCTTTTCACTCATTATAATAGGCTAGATTATATATCAAAAAGGTTATGTTATTGTAATTAATTCTAACTATACATTGCAAATATAAACGCTCGACTGGCGAGAAAGGGTTTAAACAAAAAGGCTAGTGCGGCTAGAAAAGAAATGTAAATAAATATTTTTCCGCTAATTTTCTCCCTCTACTACCCACCCTTTACATTTGCGCAGCTCTTATTTAATTTTTGCGATTGACAACTTTTTGTTTCTATTGCTTCTCAAGCCTGTTGAACCTTTCTCGCTCCTCCAGGTATCCTTCCTTGTAATTATGCCCTATCTGTGAATAATAAAACTTATAAAGGCCTGACCCCATATGAAGAAGGTAGCCATTTTATTCAACCCGAGCGCAGGGAAAGGAAAGGCTTTAAAAAAAAGGCAAGAGCTGGAAAAGCTTCTCAGAAAATTTGAAATTAATTATGATCTGTTTCTTACCCGAAATGAGGAAGATTTAAAGGAGCTGGCCAGGGAAAAAACAGATAAATACAGAACTCTCGTTGGAGCTGGTGGGGATTCAACCTTTAATATTATAGTCAATGAGATAAAAAAAAAGAGGGTCAATACCACTTTTGGAATGATTGCCTTGGGTTCCTCAAATGATGTAGCCGAAGAATTCGAAATCAGATCTTTAGAAAAGGCGTGCGCAGCCTTAAAAAGAGGAAAAACAAAGAGAATAGATTTGGGGTGTATTATCAAAGATAAAAAAATTCTAAGATATTATTTGGGACAGGCAAATATCGGATTAGGAGTTCTGGTGAACAAATATGTGGATGAGTTAGCGAGAAGAAAACCAAATTTGGGGAAGATTCAGATTTTTGCAGGAGCTTTGGGCATAATCAATTCCTACCTATCCCAGAAACTACCCTTTCCCTTAACCTTGGAATCAGAAACAGCCAGGGTTGAAGGTGATTTCATCTTAGCCGTGTTTAATAATACTCGATACTGGGCAACAGGGAAAAAGGTAAACCCTCATGCTCTGCCTGATGATGGACGGTTAGACTGCTGTCTTATTAAAAAATGCTCTTTTCCTCGCTTTGCCCGCCTCGTTTTTCTAGCTACAAAAGGAAAACACACAAGAGAAAAAGAGATCGAAACTCTCCAATCTGAATACTTTGAGGTCTCTTCTGAAAAAGCTTTTGAAATCCAATCTGATGGGGAAATTATTGAAAGCTTTGACCAATGTTCAAAGTTTAAAAAAATAAAGTTTAAAGTAATTCCTCAAGCATTGAATATCATCTGCTGAAGGAGAAACTGGCTGTTTACAGTTCGCTTTCTTCAATATTGAATTTTTATATCCATTATTTTAGAATGAAAGAAGTGGAAAAAATCATAATCTCCAAGAATAAAGACCTCCGCTTAAAAGGAAAAGTGAAAATTAGCGGATCCAAAAATGCCGTTCTTCCCTCTATTACTGCCTCTATTTTGACTAAGGAAAAAATCAGGTTAAAAAACACCCCCTGTGTCAAAGATGTCTTCACTATTCTAACCTTGATGAAGGAGCTCGGAGCTAACTACAACATCAGAAAAAATTCTCTTTCTATCCAGACAAGAAAAATCACTTCTTACGAAGCATCCTACGAATTAGTCAGGGCTATGAGGGCTTCAATTTTGGTTTTGGGTCCTTTATTAGCTCGCTACGGGAAAGCTGTGGTTGCCTTGCCTGGAGGATGTGCTATTGGGTCTCGTCCTATTGATCTCCACATCAATGGACTGGAAAAATTGGGGGCCTCTATAAGTCTTGAGCATGGCTACATAAAAGCAGAAGCTACGAAGCTGAGAGGCACAGAGATTGAATTTGAGACGAAAACAGTAGGAGGCACCGAAAACCTCATCATGGCTGCCTCACTGGCCCAGGGAGAAACGATTTTAAAAAACTGCTCCTCAGAGCCTGAGGTTTTGAACCTGTGCGAGCTCTTGGCCAAAATGGGAGCCAAGATTGACGGCATAGGTCAAGAGACAATCCGCATAAAAGGAGTGAAGGAATTAAGTGGGGCTACTCACCAAATCATTCCAGACCGCATCGAAGCAGGTACCTTTCTCGTTGCCGGAGCATTGACCGAAGGAGACCTTGAATTGATAAATGTCGAACCAAATCATCTTGAGACGGTCATCGAAAAGCTACGCTATTCAGGAGCCAGAATAGAACAAATAAAAAATCATTCCCTGCGCGTTTTCGGAAGCTCTGAGATAAAGTCTCAGGACATCACAACCTCTCCTTATCCAGGCTTCCCGACAGACATGCAGGCTCAATTTATTGTCCTGATGACCCAAGCCTCAGGAACATCAATAATAACAGAGACCATTTTTGACAGAAGATACTCCCACGTAAACGAATTGCTGCGCCTTGGCGCAAACATCGAGGTGAGAGGAGATAAAGCTATCGTGAGAGGAAAAACTCTCCTTTCAGGTGCAGAAGTCATAGCCACAGACTTAAGGGCGTCAGCCTCATTAGTCCTGGCGGGATTGATTGCCAGCGGAAAAACTGTAATTAATGAAGTCGAACATTTAGATCGTGGCTATGAAAAAATTGAGGAAAAACTCAAGTCCCTGGGCGCCTACATCGAAAGAATTAAAGAATAGGAGCAGGAGAGAAAATGGAAAATTGCATTTTTTGTAAAATCGTAAAAAAAGAAATTCCGGCGAAAATCGTCCTCGATAATGATAGAATGCTCGGCTTTGAAGACGTAAATCCTCAAGCTCCCCTTCATATTCTTCTCATACCCAAAGAGCATTTTCCTTCCTTGAACGAGATCCCCGAAGAAAAAAAAGACATCTTGGGTGAGCTTCTCTTAATGGCACGCCAGATTGCTAAAGAAAAAGGAATTTCAGAGCGGGGATACAGAATAGTCCTCAACACAGCAAAAGAATCTGGGCAAGCAGTTTTTCATATCCATTTCCACCTTTTAGGCGGAAGGCAGATGAATTGGCCTCCAGGATAATCAAGAAAGAAAGCATATTGGCTTCTTTATGGAAATAATTGTAAAAGAGGAGGTATAAATAATGGAAATCACGTGGTTAGGGCATTCTGGAGTCAAGATTCAAAGCACAAAAACTGTCTACATCGATCCTTTTCTCACAGGGAACCCTGTTGCATCCATCACTCCTGAAGAAATAACTGAAGCTGACGTTGTGCTAGTCACCCATCATCACAGCGATCATCTGGGAGATGCCTTTGCGATCTGCAAAAAAACAGGCGCAACTCTTGTGGGAATTCACGAGATAGCCGTAGACGCTGAAGCTGAAGGGATTACTGCCGAAGGAATGAATATTGGAGGCACAGTGGAGACAAAAGGGGTGAAAGTTCACATGGTTATAGCCCTTCATTCGGCCGAAAAAGGCAACCCTGCTGGAGTTGTCATTGAAATGGATGGCAAGACAATTTACCATGCTGGTGATACGTGTTTAACATATGACATGAAACTCATTGGCGAATTCTTCCACCCTGACTTAAGTTTTATTCCTATCGGTGACAGATATACAATGGGTATTCAATCTGCCACTAAAGCAGTGGAGTTTATCCAGACTAAAAAAGTAATCCCTATCCACTATGGAACATTTCCCCTTGTCAGTGCTGACCCAGAGCAATTCAAAAAAAATGTCGGAGACCTCTCAGAAGTCATCATCCTCAAGCCCGGCGAATCTTATTCTCTGTAGTTTTCATCCCGTTTCTCTCCTTCACTCTTCTACCTACATTGGCCTATTTAATCGACGGAAACAATCTTTTAGGGTGTATTTCTCCCTCCAATATTAAAGATCCCCGGAGCAAATATGATTTAATCCTAAAGCTTCGGGTTTTTCAGCGTCTCAAAAGAACAAAAATCATTCTGGTTTTTGACGGTTATCCTGACCCAGATCTTATGACTGAACACCTTCGGAATAAAAAATTTCATCTTCTCTATCCTCCCTTTGACCAGAATGCTGACCAGATAATCAAAGAAATTATTTTGAAACAGACGGATTTACGAAGGTTCTTTGTGGTAAGCTCAGATCGCGAGATTAAAAACTTTGCCAAAGCCAAAAGGGCAAAAGTAATTGGTTGCGAGGAGTTCAACAGAAAATTAGAAAAAATATTGAAGAAAAACAAAAAAGCCCAGGAGGGGAGAAAAAAAGTATCTTCCCTTTCTCCTCTTGAAGTCAATCAATGGCTGGAGATTTTTAAAAACAAAAATGACTGATATCGCCATAATAGGCGCCGGAAAATTAGGCACAGCCTTAGGATATTCTCTCTCCAAAAAAGGATACAGGGTAAAAGCTCTTTCCTGCCGCAGTCTTTCTTCTGTCAAAGAAAGTCATCGAATTATTGGGGAAGGAAAAGCCTTTACTGATAATATTCAAACGGCCAAAGAAGGAGAGGTATTATTGCTCTGCGTGCCCGATGGTAAAATAGAAAAGGTCGTACAAGAGCTTGCTCAAGGGGCGCTTCGCTGGAGAGAGAAATATGTTTTCCACTGTAGCGGTCTTCTTCCCTCCGAGGTTTTAAAGCCTTTAAAAGCCAAAGGAGCCTTGACTGCATCCCTTCACCCTGTTCAATCATTTTCTCAAAAAGAGGGTGAACTGGAGAAATTTAAAGGCGTTTATTTTGGCCTTGAAGGTGACAATAAGGCCTTAGACCTGGCCCGACAAATCGTAAGCCTTCTGGGAGGTTATTCCCTCTTTATCAGAGGGCAAGACAAAGCCCTCTATCATGCAGCCTGCAGCATGGCCTCCAATTTCTTTATTGTCCTCCTGGATGTGGCTTTGTCCCTCCTTAAATCCATCGGCTTGGAAGAAGGCCAGGCCTTTGAAACACTCATGCCTTTAGTCCAAGGAACTTTACATAATGTAAAAGAATTTAACATAGAAAACTCCCTGACAGGACCTGTCATAAGGGGAGACCAGGAATCCGTAGAAAGGCATCTTGATGCCCTGCGGAAATTTCCTGGTTATTATGAAATCTACCTTTGTCTTGCAGCTCAGGCTTTGGAAATAGCCAAAAGAAAAAAACTCCCTCCTGAAAAAATCAAGGCATTGAAGAGCTTGCTGGAAGGAAAATAACTTCTTCTTCAAGCTCGACCCCAAATTTTTCCTTGACTCTTTCTTTAAGCTCTTGAGCTAGAGAGAGAATATCCTTGGCCGAAGCTCTATCCAGATTAATGATAAAATTCGCATGCCCTGGATAGACAGCTGCCCGACCGACACTCAGGGTCTTTGCCCCTACTTGCTCTAAAAGGGAACCTGCTGCAGCCTTGGTTCCCTCAGGCAAAAGAGGATTCTTAAAATAGCTTCCAGCACAGGCAGTATCCTCTGGAGGAAGGTTGCTCCTTCTTATTCTTAAATTTTCCTCGATAACCTTTTCTATCTTTTTTTTATCTCCCTTCTGAAGCTTAAACACAGCTTTTAAAAGAATATGATGTTTTCTCCTGAGACTGCTCTGGCGATAACTAAACTCGAATTGATCCTTCTGAATTCTCGTTTCTTTTCCTTTCTCATCGAGGAGAAAAGCTTCTTCTAAAAAATTGCCTATACACTGATTAAAGGCCCCTGCATTGCCAAAGATTGCACCTCCCGCTGTTCCAGGAATTCCAGCCAGAAATTCAAGCCCGGCCAGCTCTCTCTCGATCAAAAATTGAAGAAGCTGCCTCAAAAACGTGCCAGAAAGAACTTCTATTTCTTCCCTTCCCCGCATTCTTATCCCCTTAACTTTATTTCTGATAATGAGGCCCCGAAACCCCTCATCGTCAAAGAGAAGGTTATACCCCCCTCCTATAAGATAATAAGGAAAAGAGTATTCCCGGGCTAAAAGAATCGATGACTTGAGTTCCGTGAGGGAGGTGGCTTCAAAAAAATAATCTGCTTTTCCTCCGATTCTAAAGCTTGAATAATCGCTTAAGAGCATATTCTGCCTTAAGGGTTTCTTGATTTTGTCCAAGAAATGGAGATAAAAATCCTTTTGAGCCATCGGGTTTTTTCATTCTATATGATGTTCAAATGAATGTCCAAAAATTTCTCTTCACAACAGCAAGTCCTGACCCCGAAGTATATTTTTGAACCTACTGGCTTGAGCTCTCTTTAAATCTGGCATATTTTTTGCTTATATTATAAACGAATAGGAATATGAAGTCATATTGACATTTTCATAGAAGCACGTTATCATGCAATCTATTTTTAAGCGAGGTTGAAAATGAAAAAAACAGTCCTTACTCCAATAATCTTAATCCTCTTTATTTCCAGCTTTTCTCTAAGCCAATCAGACGAAGCTCATCAAGCTTACCTCAAAGCAACTACTGCTCCTACCCTTGCTCAAAAAATTAATCTCCTCAAAGACTACATCAAAAAATACAAAGGATCTCAGTATGAAAACTACGCCTATGCCCATCTCTGCCTTTATACTTCTCAGACCAAAAACCTCAACCAATCCATTGAATATGGCGAAAAAGCCTTGGCTTTGGGCGGGATGGATGACCTGTTCAAATCCCAAGTTTTGATCACGGTTTCTACAATCTACACCAGGCTGGGCAAGAATCTGGAAAAAGCTAAAAGCTACGCTCTGCAAGTCGTTGAAATAGCACGAGTAAACAAAGAAGAAAACCCAGCTACATCCTCCAGCAACCAATGGAATCAACTCATGGGGGCTGGGTACTATGCCCATGGTCAAGCCCAGGAAAAAGCCAAGCAGCTCAAAGGCGCTGTTAAGTCTTACCTAAAATCTTATAACATTTTAAAAAACCCCCAAATTGGAAAGGATCTGAAAAAAGCCGGAAGGTCCCTGTATGATTTTAAGTTCTATAAAGATGCGGAAGATGCCTTTAAGGTTGCTTACAGGGCTTTAAAAGACTTTGACAGCTGCTCTTACTACGCCAAAACTCTTTACAAAAACAAGAAAAAAGATGAAGCTCTCACCTATTTCAAAAAAGCCTACGGAATGAAAAAAAAAGGTGAAATTGCCTTTAACATAGGAATAATTTTAGCTGGAAAGGCCAAAAAAAACCCTTCAGTTTCGGATGAAGCCATAAGATATCTGCTCGAAGCCAGCTTTCTCTCCCCTTCTAATTCTGAAAGAGCCAGAGAGTTGGCAGAAAGCCTATTCTTTCATTCCAAGGAAGCCGCTGGCTATAACAAAAAAGTAGAGCAGCTCACGAAGTTAAGCAAAGAATTAGAAGAAATGACTGAGCTCTTCAATGAAAATTTCGGAGATAAAAGCGAAGAAGATTTGAGTGAAAGAGATAAGAAAGAAATTAATTCCTGGCTGGACGATATTGAGTCCCTAAAAGCAAAAATTAAAAAGCTTCAGCATGAGCAACAGTTAATTGTCGACAAATTCAACAAGCGCCTCAAAGAGGCCAAGAAAAGATTAGGAATTAAATAAACATCCATAAATCTTTCTTCATGCCCGGGGAATATGGCGGAAAAATCCCTCTCTTTTGAACAAGCAGCTCGAAAAATACAAAAGCTAAAAGAGAGGATAAAGTACCACGAAAAAAAATATTACATCGATAATGACCCTCAGATTTCTGATTATGAGTTCGACCTTCTGGTTAAAAAGCTGGAAAAGCTCGAGAAGCAATTTCCTGGATTAATCACACCTGAATCTCCCACCCAGCGGGTCGGAGAACAACCTCTCGAAGGCTTTGTTTCTGTTCAACACCGCACTCCTATGCTGAGCCTGGATAACTGTTACAGCGTGGAAGAGTTGATGGAATTTGAAGAGAGAATTCAGAAGTTGCTTCCTTCTCAAAAGATAGAATATGTGGCTGAACTCAAAATCGATGGCCTGGGCATCTCTGCTATCTACAAGGAAGGCAGGTTTTTTCAGGCTGTTACCAGAGGTGATGGTTTTAGAGGAGACGATGTCACAGCCAATGTTAAAACCATCAGAAGTCTGCCTCTGGCAATAAGCAACACCAAGGAAATCGAAGTCAGGGGAGAAATTTACCTCCCTTTTGAATCCTTCGAAAAAATTAATAAAGAAAGAGAAAAGAATGGCGAACCTCTCTTTGCCAACCCCAGGAATGCAGCTGCTGGTTCTCTCCGCACCCTTGACCCCAAGGAAGTCTCTTCTCGCCGTTTAGACATATTCCTTTACTATATTTTCATCGACGGCAACGAGATGCCAAGCCAGCGGGAAAATCTGAAGATGCTGCGAGAACTTGACATTAAAACAAACCTTCATGCTCGCTTTTGTACCAATATGAAGGAGGTTATTTCTTTTTATGAGGAGTGGCGAGAAAAAAGAGATAGCCTGGACTACGATGTGGAC
>Ga0114921_10001620_pt1 | contig 10419 bp, 5 predicted proteins | sample BentaG_FD_87016 | JGI IMG/M metagenome (GOLD analysis project Ga0114921, IMG submission 87016) | Deep subsurface microbial communities from South Atlantic Ocean to uncover new lineages of life (NeLLi) - Benguela_00093 metaG | ecosystem: Environmental > Aquatic > Marine > Oceanic > Sediment ...
GATGGCCTTCCCCCTCTTTGCAGGTGTCCCAGAGTTACTGACCTGGTCTCTAATCCTGTCCTTTTGGCGATCTCCTTCTCCAGTACTCTGGCAATTCCTCCCAGAAGGATATTGCCGAAAGCATCAGTTTTCTCCTCTTTTAGCACCTCCCGGGTGAGAAATTTACTTCCTTTGGCTGCCTTGGCCCCCTCAGCCACAGCCACAATACTATAACTTTTCCCCTCATCTTTTCGCTTAATCAAAGTCTGGCAGACTTCCTCGACATCAAAGGGAACCTCAGGGATCAAAATGATGTGGGCTCCTCCTCCAATCCCTGCTTCTAAGGTCATCCATCCAGCATGACGTCCCATTATCTCAACCACTAGAACTCGATGGTGGCTCTTAGCAGTAGTATGAAGTCTATCCAAGGCTTCCACTGCAATATTAATAGCGGTATCGAAGCCAAAGGTGTAATCAGTGGAAGAAAGATCGTTGTCGATGGTTTTGGGTACTCCTATGGTCTTGAAACCCTCTTCATAGAGTTTTTCGGCGACGCTCAGAGTATCATCTCCTCCAATAGCTACCAGAACATCAACTTCTGCCTTTTTTAAGGTATCCTTTATTCTTTCAAGACCTCTTTCCTCTTTGAAAGGGTTGGTGCGGGAGGTAAGGAGGATGGTTCCCCCTTCCCGATGAATATCTTCTACCTTCTTTTCGGTTAAACTTTCCCATCTATTTTCTAGAACCCCCAACCATCCATCGAGGAAGCCTATTATCTGGTAACCTTCTTTTATTCCTTGAGTAACTATACCTCTAATGGCGGCGTTCAATCCCGCACAGTCTCCTCCCCCGGTAAGAATACCTATACGCATTAACTACCTCCTTCTTTAGCCTGATTAAATTTGTTCGAAGGTGATTTTACCATAGATCAATGAGCTGTCAATCGTCCGCCAAGCATTGAAGAGCCGCTGAGTAGGTGGGATTTTTGTTTCTCATAGGCAAATGAGCTTCCCAGTGTATAGAGTATATAGATAGACCCTGTAGTAAATAGAAAATGTGCAAATTTACGAAAAGAATTGATATCAACCATTATTGCCATCTTTATTAGATTCAGTTCCGGTAAACCATTCTCTTATGATTGACTTTGCCTCTTTAGAAGGTATGTAGCTTCTATCATTTTCAGGTTTTTCATTAGCCCAATGAAAGAAATAAACACCCTGGATATAGTTCCCCCCATGAAATTTACCATTTACTATCTGTTTTTTACTCCAAACTTCATACAAGGCTTTGTAAGCTAAGTATTGTTCCTCAAAATCAGATTTTCCCAAAAACCAGGACCAGGGCTGATACGAACAACCTCTTTGACTAACGTAGCCAACTTCTGTCACTAATATCGGTTTATTGATCTTTTTTTGCCATTTATCCAAGGTATCAACCCATAGTTCCCATCCTTCTAGCAGATCTTCATAAGAAGGATCATGATATTCATCTTTAACTTCAGCCCAGGGTTGGTACCAATTGTCTCTACGATTTATGGGGAAGTAAAAATTCATGCCGACAGCATCCAATTTACTCCAGAAGGGAACGGTTTCATAAGAATCAAAATTAGAAACAAAAACAACCATTCCCTGGTAATGTTTTCTTACATTATCAATAATTTGCTCCCATTTTTCTTTATATTTATGAGTCGAAGTTAATTCCACGCCAACTACAAATTGCTCTACTTCATTCTTTTGGGCTAGTTTTGCATAGTGTTCGATAAAAGTACTGTAACTTTCAAACCAGGCATCCCAATCATTTGGCCTGATTATGCCCATCCACTCACCCCTTCTTCGATGTTTAAGGTTGACTACTGGTTCAAAGAAAACCTTAAAACCTCTTTGGTGTAATTTATTGATGATATACTCCAGAGACTCATCAGAAGCTGTTCCTTCTTTATCTACAAATATAGATGAAGATCTAATGTTATTCTGATAAACCAGAGTTTGTACTTCGACCCATTCTACTCCTATATCTTCCAAACGCTCCAGGTCTTCGTTTATCTGATAAGAAAAATATCTATCTTTTGAATATGCAGGAAGAATCTCTATTCCCTTTTGAAAACTTTTTTTGCCTAAAATTACTTTTTCTTCAAATGATTTTTGTTTTTCCAGCAAATCATAAATAGAATGAAATTCATATCCAGTATCTCTTAAAGAATCAATAATTTTACCCAAAGACTTTTTCCCGAGTTCTTGATCTCTAAATAGATAAGAATGATAAAAAAAAGATACGGAAGGATCTTCAAAGCAATCATAAATTTTTTTCGCATTATTTATTATTTTGTCTGCCGATTCTGAAGAAGAAACATAACCTAAATCAATGGGGGGGGAAACAGTATTATCGCTCTTAAATGTAAAGGGCGCATTAATACCGCTCCCCAAGTCGTATACTATAGGGAAAATCTTTTTGAAAACCTGGTAGTCTACCTCACTTGCTTTATAGTGAGGGGTTTCCCATATATCGGAATTAAGTTTTGCTTTTCTCAAGATATCTAAAGCACTTACTACTCTGGTTCGAGCAAATTCCTGGCTATCTCCATCGACAGGTTTGTTTTTAGATTCATCCCAAAATTCAAAGTCAACTGCAGTTTCACCATCATATTGATGAGTATATCCATGTAAAACCAATTCTCCGTTACTTAACTGCATACTCCTAAGAGTATCTATTAACTTAGGATCGTCTAAGACGCTTATTTTAATATTTTTTTCTGGATTAACATAAACAGGTATTACTCCAAAATGATAGGCTATACTTTTTTGTTTCAAAAACTCAGCAATGCTTGTTAAATTAAAATCTAAGGGTCCAGCATGGATATCCTCCAGTCTAAAGAGTACGGTTGACTGTCTTTTATGGTGACCAAAGGTTTCATGTAAGGCATTAAAAAAGGGAATCGGTTCATCCAGGTAAGGGACAGCAAGAGGCAAATAGGAAACATACAGGAAATGATCATTTGCATTTACCATTGCAGGAACTCTTTTTCCAGTTTCACTATCAACTAACCATGCTAATACTTCAGCTTTCTCTGGGTTTATAATCTGTACTAGTGAGGTATCGGTGGGATTTAATTTGAAATCATAGTTTCGGTAGCTTATTTTATCAAAATCCGCAGAGTGTTTGTCATAAACTTTAAAACCGAGTCTTCTGGTATTTAATTTCCAAGGATGATAATTAATCCATAGGACTTCTTTGATGGTATTATTGACATCATTTATCAATGCTCTGGGAATCCTGGTATGATAATTTTCACCAATATAGATTAAGACGTCAAAATTATCAATTTCTCCTTTTCTATAACCTTGAACCAACTTCATATAGATATTGGTCTCCCAATGAGAATCGATCAAATCTCTAAACAACTTAGCTCTTTCTAAACAGGTAAGAGGATTGCCATTTTGAAAATTTTCTGTGTATAATAAAAGAACATCTTCTATTTTAGGATTAATCTCAGGGGTTTTTTGGGGGAGATACCTTCTTTTGCTCAAGATTTCTGGTAAATTGGCATCTTGTTTATCGGCAATGGGGCTATATTCTTTTATTAAACCTTTTTGAAGAAGCTCATTCCCAACATTTTGGACTTCTTCTTCGCTGCCATTTACATCCACAACTACTCTGGTGAATTCTTTACCATGAACTTTTGCTTTGGTGAGGTAGGTAAAATAACCAGCTCCTTGTAATCTTATTTGTGTCTCCAGTCCATTTTCTTGGCTAAGATACGAATCGGCCAGGAGGTCATATTCTATTCTATCCAGAGAAGTTGCAGATGCTGCGTTTGTAAGTAAAGCTAAACCAACCCCGAGGTTAAGGATATGGACTCCAATACTAAGGACGATTTTCTTCATTAGTTTTATAGCTTTTACCAACCATATCACTAAGACTATTTCTAATCATGTTATCTTCCCCCTCTATCTTTGGAATTTTCTCTCATTTATAAACCTTACGATTATGAAAGGCGGTATACTGAAAAGGGTCTACTTTCTGAAGTACTTGATTTAAAAAGAAAACTGCCTTATTCTTCCATGATGGACAAACAATAAGCTCTTGTCTTTGAAGGCTGAGAAAGGAGGAATAAGCCATCATGAGGAGTATAGCAGAAAAAGTAGTAGAGGGTCAAGAGGAGGTGGAGAAGCTCGAACGGAAAGATTTAAAGCAAGATCTGGGACATACTGATTTTGCTAGATTTCTTGGGTTATCGATTTCCCACTCTCTTTCTTTGGCCATGTGATAGGCCAATAATTGCAAGGGCGCCAAGTAAAAGACTATTTAAAAAAGAGACTATACACAAATTCATCCTTATCTTTGTAGTAATGCGATTTTAATGTTGCCTCATGCCTTAAGCCCATTTTTTCATAAAATGCCCGTGCTCTTTTGTTATCAGCATGAGTTAGGATGTATAACTTCCTTAATGTAAAGCCATGCTTCTTATATTCTTCATTAGACTCTTTAATTAATGCCTTAAATAATTTTTGAGCAAGCCCTTTTCCTCTATATTCAGTCAAAACAGCTATTCTGTCTAATTCACAAAGCCCATGTTTTGGTAGCCCATGCATCTGCCATGTTACCAAACCAACTATTTTATCATCATTAACAGCAACAATATAATTGTATTTCTTAGCAACTTCGTTCTTAAAAACATCTATTCCTTCTTCTATTGAAGCTACATTATAGCATTCCTTTAGCACTTTAGCTATCCCAATTGAACTTTCTGGTATTGCTTTTCTTAATTTCATTCTACAGTAACCGATTTTGCTAGATTTCTTGGTTTATCGATTTCACACCCTCTTTCTTTGGCGATGTGATAGGCCAACAATTGCAAAGGCACCACATTTATCACTGGAGATAGCTCTTCTATTGTCCTTGCCACAGGTATAATATAATCTTTATCTGTAAGTATGTGCTCGAGTTTGCCGCAGTTATCCGTAAGAGCAATTACCCTTCCCTTTCTGGCCTTGACCTCTTCCAAGTTGCTAAGTGTTTTGGAGTAACATATGTCGTCTCCGGTCAAAATGAACAGACTTGGCATGTTTTCCTCAATCAAAGCTATTGGTCCATGCTTCATTTCTCCTGCACTATATCCTTCTGCATGTATGTATGAGATTTCCTTTAACTTAAGGGCTCCTTCCAATGCAACAGGATAGTTTATTCCCCTTCCCAGGTATAGAAAGTTTGAGTGGTCTTTAAATTCCTGCGCAATTTCCTCTATTAATGGTTCTGTTTGTTCAATTACTTGTCTAAGTTTATCCGGCAAGGATTTCATCTCCTCAATAACCCGCGATCTATATGCAGAATTCGGATTAAGCAGCAGATTTAAGAGATTAATTGCAATTACTTGTGAAGTGAATGCTTTTGTTGACGCAACCCCTATTTCAGGGCCGGCGTGAAGATACAGACCTTTTCCAGCCAGCCTAGCTATCTCAGAACCCACTACATTGACAATGCCTGCGCAATAACAACCACTGTCAATTGCCAATTTCAGGGCCTCTTTTGTATCAGCAGTCTGCCCGGATTGGGAAATTGCAATGACCACATCATTGTTGAACAATGCCGGTCTCATATATCTAAACTCTGAAGCGTATTCAGCATTTACAGGGATTCCGGTGTTTTTTTCAATAATGTATCGTCCTACGAGTGCAGCATACCAGGATGTGCCGCATGCAAGAGTTATGATCCGGTTGATATTATGCGGCAAATTAGGGAAATTATCTATAGTCAAAGAATCAATGTGGTTGATTCTTGATGAAAATGCATTGGCAATTGTTTCTGGCTGCTCGTGTATTTCTTTTGCCATGAAATGTTCATGCCCGCCTTTTCCTATAGCCCCTATGTTGTACGGCACTTCTGATATCTTCTTCTGTATATTAAGTCCTTCAAAATTTTTTATGGTGTAACCAGATTTGTCAACAGTTAGCATATCTTTATCATCCAGGTAGACAACGCGTCTTGTTTTGTCAATAAAAGGAGATTCATCAGAACCAAAAATATACTCACTATCGCCAATCCCAAAACAAAGGGGAGAACCCTGTTTGACACCTATGAGTTGTTGGTGATCTTTATGTATGGCCAGGAAAGCATAGGCACCTTCCAATTTGGAAAGAGCTTTCTGCACTGCCAATTCAAAATCATTTGTGGTTTTATAAAAGAGGTGTATCAGTTGCGGAATGACCTCGCTGTCAGTATCTGATGAAAATTTATATCCCCGTTCCTGCAGACTGTTTTTCAGGGTTTTATAATTTTCAATTATCCCATTGTGAACAACAGCAATAGAACCATCAATATTCGAGTGAGGGTGGGCATTTGTGTCATTTGGCTCCCCATGTGTGGCCCATCTTGTGTGAGCAATACCTAGAGTATATTTTCCATTTACATTACTCTGTGAGATTAAAGCCTCTAGGTCCTTTACCTTTCCCTCTCTTTTCACAACATGTATTCTATTATGATCCATAACTGCAATACCTGCTGAATCATAGCCCCTATATTCAAGCCTTCTTAAACCTTCACATAGAACATCAACAGTGGTGGCATCATCCACCCTTTTGTTTTTCAAGGTAATCGAAATGCCTTCTCCTGGACCAAAGTAACCAATTATTCCACACATTTCATTAGACCCAAATTATTTTGAATTATTTCTACAATTTTCGCTGCTGTTTTGCCGTCCCCATAAGGATTTTTCCAATCATTTCCTTTTTTTAGTAATTTACCCACATAATCTAACAATTTATAATACTCTTTGCCTATTAGGGTATTGCTTCCGACCTCAAGAGTTTCTGGCCTTTCTGTGTTCTCTCTTAAGGTAATACAAGGGACCCCTAATATGCATGATTCTTCTTGTAAACCACCTGAATCCGTCATGATTAATTTTGCTTTAGATTCTAGCTGTAGACAATCAAGATAACCTACTGCTTCGGTTGCTAATATTCCTTTACCCCTTTCAACATATCTCCCTAGACTATATCTAGAAATCATCTTTTTTGTTCTTGGGTGCATGGGAAATATAATCTCTAAGCCATATTCTCTAGGAATCTTTACTATTTCTTCTAAGATTATTTTAAGTTGTTTTTTTGAATCAACGTTGCTTTGTCTGTGCAGGGTTAAAAAAACATAATCAGAAGTATTTAATCTTTCAATTAAACTTTTTGCATTATGAGAATTACGATTACCTATTTCTAAATGCTGCAATGTTGCATCTACTATGGTATTCCCTGTAACATAGATTTTATTTTCTTCAATACCTTCTGTTAATAGATTTTCTTTTGATTGTGAAGTTGGTGCAAATAAGTAATCAGAAATACGGTCGGTTAGGATCCTATTAATCTCTTCAGGCATTCTCCTGTCATGAGAACGTAAACCAGCTTCCACATGTCCTACTTTTATGCCCATGTTAGATGCAGCATAAGCACCTGCTACAACAGTATTGGTATCCCCTTCTACTAAAACAATATCTGGTTTTTCATCTTCAAGTACCTTCTTAAGACGTCTCTTGATCTCCCTTATCTGTTTCTTACGTGAATTTGAACCAACTTTTAGATTGTAGTGAGGTTTGAGAAGATTTAAATCCTCAAAAATGTCTGAGTCCATATTTGGTGAATAGTGTTGGCCTGAATGAACAATTACATAATCTAAACCTCGTTGCTCAAGCTCCTTAATAATAGGAGCCATTTTTATTATTTCTGGTCTTGTACCCAGAACAATTGCGTATTTTACTTTAGGTAATCCAATTTTTTTGGGTATGATATTCCCTGGTTTTTCCTCGATATCTTCTAAATGTCTCATCTTATAACCATCTAATCTTTCCAGGAGAGACGCTCTACTTCCATTTTCTAGGTCTCATTGGATACCCTTCTGGCTTATCTAGAAATGTAGATTCAGAGGTCCTTTCGTCCGTTCTTTCAGTCTTTTCCCATACTGTTATTTTTTGACCAAGCAGATATCTTTTCATAGCACTCATTTCTGGCAGAGCTTGAACTAACCAATAAGGAATAGTTAAGGCACCTAATTTTGCATATTGTAAAAATCGTATAGATTTAGGAGGTTTTGGTTCTATATGTTTGTGCAATTTATGATACATAATGGGGTACAATGCTAGATAGGAGATTGATCCAGCTAGTAGAGCATAAGAATAGATGGTTAAGAGTGGTGAGGATGGAATTTTGCTATATATATGAGTTAGGTATAATACTGGGCCGATAAGTGGACCAATTTCCGTAAACACCCAAGTTGGTGGAGCTGTATAAATCCTGGACAAGACGCTTAATTTTTCTAATTTTGGCATCCTTGTTTTCTTAATTTGTGGAACAAGTTGTAGGAAGCCCTCTGCCCATCTTCTTCTTTGGTGAAAAAAGGCCCTGAAATTTTTGGGGCTTTGTTCAATTTCTTCATAAGGATGCCATTTGGCAAATCTTTTTTCTTTAGAGTAGAGTCTTAAACCAAGTTCTGCATCTTCTGTTAATGCTTCATAATCCCAACCACCAATTCTTTTTATTAGATCTTTATCAATAAAATAATTTGTGCCAGCCAAAAATTGTAATTTTTGTTTTTCCTTTCCTAGCTTGGGATAAGAACTTCTGTGCCACCAGGCAAGATGTAAACCTGCAAATTTTGGGAAGGCGGTTATTTTATGATAATTAGAGACTGGATAAACAGGCCCTTGGATTACGTCAATATTTTCTTTTAATCTCCTGGAAGCTATGAATTTTAATAAATCAGGATGAGCTCTTGCATCTGCATCATAGATACCTACCATATCAACATGATTAGGTATCTGTCTTAGTCCCCAGTTTAATGCTCTTCCTTTGGTGGATCTATCACCTTCCTCTTTTACTTGGCCAGGATAATAACCATCAAATCCTACCGGTACGGTAGTACTCTTAACAAATTCTCTCTTATATTTTTCATTTAATTTTTTGGCAACTTTTTCTACAATATTGGTAGTATTTTCATGGGGATTACTGACTATTTCCCTTTCGTCGGTAATGATCAAAATTTCATAGTTCTCTTTGGGATAATCGAATTGTTCTAATCTTCTAATCGTATTTTCTATTACCCCCACTTCTTCTCTAGCAGGGATCATCACCGCAAAGTAAGGTAAACCACCATCATTAGATGTTTTCGTTATTAAGTCATCCAAATTTATGTCTGGTTTTTTTAAATATGTTCTTTCAAATCTGTACATATCAATAAGATGTCTATACAGGTTTACAACTCCAATTCCAAATAAAATCATTACACTGTATACAACAATATCTTCTAATCCCATTTGTAACTCTCTATATGATCTTTTATTTTGTGGCTCTCTTGTGCTAACTTCCTACTTGCATATAGAAGATCAAGACAGCGACTAACAAAAATACAACTATTTTCTCGAGCTTTTACACATTGGAGTGCAACTCTTTTTTTTGCCAACTTATGTATTAAAATATTTACCGCATCGGTAAGTTCGAGTTCTTTTCTTTTAAGATTTTCTTTTAATGTTGTAAGTATTGGGAAAATGTCGTTTGGGAGAACATATAATCCGGTATTGGCTAAATTTGAAATGAATTTTTCTGATTTTTCAGTTATTTCTTTGACATGACCCTTATTTATAGATAAAATGCCGAATTCTTTAGGATCTTCTACTTCTTGTGCTAAAATAGAATAAGGATACTTTAGACATTCTTTTATAGATTCTATTGGGTAAATACTATCGCCCATCAGACACAAGATTCTGTCTTTGGAATCTTTTATAGAGGATTCGGCTTGGAGCAAAGCATGGGCTGTCCCTTTCTGTTCCTTTTGTGCAACATATTCTATATTCAAATTACCAAATTTTTTTCCAAAATATCCTTCTATCCTGTCTCCTAGATAACCAATAACAATTGTGACATCTCTTAAACCTAATGAATCTAACTCTTCTAAGATAAATTGTAAGATTGGTTTTCCTTTCTGTTTTGTGTTATATTCAGAAATAACTCTCTCCTGCTCTTGTTTATTTTTTCGTAATAAAGCTTCTTGATACAAATCTGAACCTACTCTTAACATTGGTTTTGGTACTGTCTCTGTGCAAGGTCTTGATCTCGTTCCATTCCCTGCAGCTAGTATGACAGTCTGTAGACTCATTTTTGCCTCCTTTGAGGGGTTTTGAGCACTAAGTTCTTTTTTAGCCTCATCCTTCTAGATGCAAATTATGTGCCTAAGTCTGCCGAGATAAAAAACAGGCCATCTAGATTTCTCTAAATGGCCTATTTACAAGCAATTTATGCGTTTTTTATTCAGAATACCCAGGTTTTATTTTTCTCTTTGGTTCCCCTTTTAATGGATAAATTTAACCATCTTTTTGGGACTGCTCCAGCCTAAAGCTACTGACCTCCAATAACTAAAGGCTGTAAGAAATGGCTATTTTTAGCCAACCTTGGTAGAAAATTCTCC
>Ga0114921_10001621_pt1 | contig 10415 bp, 8 predicted proteins | sample BentaG_FD_87016 | JGI IMG/M metagenome (GOLD analysis project Ga0114921, IMG submission 87016) | Deep subsurface microbial communities from South Atlantic Ocean to uncover new lineages of life (NeLLi) - Benguela_00093 metaG | ecosystem: Environmental > Aquatic > Marine > Oceanic > Sediment ...
CCGGAATTGAGGTGAATTCGGCGCGGACCGCGGATTCCTGGTCGGCGGATCCGGTGGGCGCCAGCAACAGAGTTACTGATAGTCGCAGTGTGGACGGGTCACGCCCGACCGACTCGCAGGCACGGTTGAGGAAGTCGGTGCGTTGCTTCACCTGTTGTGGTGACCACCACCGGACATTCAGCCCCTGGGCTGTCTTAGCGGCGATTCGTTGAACGCGGTCCCCTTCGCCGCCGATCCAGAGCGGAGGGTGTGGTTGTTGGACCGGTCGCGGATCGCAGATGGCGCCGTTCAACGTGTAGTAGTGACCGCTGAACGTCGGGTTCGGCTCCGTCCACACCGCGCGAATCACCTGCAGAGACTCCTCGAGGGCGGAGACCCGGTCACGTACGGGTGGGAAGGGGATTCCGTAAGCTTCGAACTCGCGTTGGAACCAACCGGCGCCCAACCCGAGATCGAGACGACCTTCCGAAATCACATCCAGCGTGGCAGCCATTTTCGCCAGTACCGATGGGTGGCGGTATGAATTGCACAGCACGCTGGTCCCGAGGCGAAGCCTGCTGGTGTCGCGGGCCAGTGCGCTCAGCGCGGTCCAGCACTCGAGCAGGGGCAGCGATTGACGCCGGGACTGCTGGTCGGCCTCAACGCCCTCGGTGGTGAGGCCGGCATCCCTCACGTAGTCATCAGAGCTCAACGTGAGGAAGTGGTCGCACAACCACACGGAATCAAATCCGTATCCTTCGGCGCCCTGAGAGACCGTAACCAAATCTCGGTAACTGCTCACGGCGAGGCCATTGATCGCCAACGCTAAAATGAGCCCCACATGTGGCGCCAGTGATGACGAAGTGCTGTCGGTTCTACTGTTCATTTCGGTTGTCATCTTTCGGTCATTCCGGCGTTTGGCGCTCGCAGCTTTCGGGGCAGCGTGATGGAAAACCCGTACCGCTCGGGCCGGTGATGAAATACCACGACTTCCAGAGGTTTGCCGTCGGCGGTGTAGCTTGTCCGCTGGAGAATCAGCACGGGTGAACCGACCGACAGACCCAGGGCGTCGGCTACCTCAGCGGAGGCGCCGGTGGCATGAATTTCATGGGTGGCCGTCGCAATGTGAACTCCGAGTCGCCGCTCCCACATCGTGTAGGTGGTTTCAGCCTCAGATGCCGCCGACAACAATGGCTCGACGGCTTGCGCCAAATCCGCAGGGAGATAGGCGGTGACCAGCGCCAATGGTTGATCCCCAGCACTGTAGCGCCGACGAATACACAAGACCTCCGACAGTCCCAACGCTTCACTGATCGGTGGCGGGGCGGCACCGATGTGATGGGTGAGGACGTCAACCTGCGGCGTCACCCCCGAACTCTGCAGCACCTCGGTGATCGTGCGCACTCCACAGGCGAGTTCCTGATTCACGGGCTCGGCGGCGAACGTGCCGAGACCCTGCCGGCGAACCAGCCAGCCCTCGCTCTCAAGAATCCCCATCGCGGCACGTACGGTCACTCGGCTCAACCCCGAGCGATCGATCAACTCCCGCTCGCTGGGCAGACGCCCGCCGGGAGGCAGGCGCTGCTCAACAATCTGGGCCCTGAGAACGTCGGCAAGCTGGGTACTAGCCGGCACACTTCCGCGGGAGATACGCAGATCAGCCGCGTCCAGATCGAGTCGCACATCTCCTCCTGCAGTCGTCATGGGTGGTATTGGCCTCCGCACGGGCAGGTCCACTCGGCAGCGCCGCCGAGATCTTCGATCGATGCTTTCCGGCGGCCCGGGAGATCGGATGAGTCGGCAGTCGTCATAAGACGTATTAAAACGTATAGTATTGCTTACGTCAAGTGATACTGCCCACTCACACCGAAGGGATATCGTTCATGTCGCACTCAGTAGCGGTCATCGCTCGATTCACGCCCCGACCCGAAAAGCGCGATGCTCTGCGCGATCTGCTTGACGGGATAGTGACCCCAACCCGCGCGGAAGAGGGGTGCCGCACCTACGACCTGTATGAAATCGCAGGGGACGGCGCCTTCGTGCTGTTCGAGCGCTACCGCGACCATAACGCGCTGCAAGAGCACCGCCGTACGAGCCACTACGTGAACTACCGCGCACAGCTCGGTGAGCTACTGGGCGAGCCGATCTCGGTGACTGAACTCGTCGCTCTCGACGAGGCGTAGGGGTTCTGCCCAGTCCGGCCAGACGCACAGATGTGACGGGCTCCGACGGCGGCGAGCCCATAGCATGGCCGCGTGGACAGCCGTTGGGTCCTGCACCTGGACATGGACGCGTTTTTCGCATCCGTCGAACAACTCACCCGGCCCACCCTGCGGGGTCGGCCGGTGCTGGTCGGCGGGCTAGGTGGCCGTGGCGTGGTGGCCGGGGCCAGCTATGAGGCGCGGGAATTCGGCGCTCGTTCGGCAATGCCGATGCATCAGGCCCGGAGGCAAATCGGCGCTGCCGCTGTGGTGTTGCCGCCGCGCGGGGTGGTGTACGGCATGGCCAGCAGGCGGGTGTTCGACACCGTCCGAGCCGTGGTGCCAGTGTTGGAACAGCTGTCGTTCGACGAGGCATTTGGTGAGCCGGCCGAGCTGGTCGGGGGGTCGGTTCCAGACGTCGAGCGCTTCTGCGGACGGTTGCGGGGGCGAGTACGCGAGGAGACCGGCCTGGTCGCTTCGGTCGGTGTGGGTTCGGGAAAGCAGATCGCCAAGATCGCGTCCGGGCTGGCGAAGCCGAACGGCATCCGGGTGGTCGGGCGTGACGAAGAACGAACGCTGCTGGGCGGCCTGGCGGTCCGCCGGCTCTGGGGAATCGGCCCGGTCGCCGAGGAGAAGCTGCGCCGGCTCGGCATTGAAACGATCGGCCAACTGGCAGCGTTGACAGACGCCGAGGTGTCCAGCATTCTCGGCGCGACGATCGGGCCGGCGCTGCACCGGTTGGCCCGTGGGATAGACGACCGCCCAGTCGTCGAGCGCGCCGAGGCCAAGCAGATCAGCGCCGAATCCACCTTCGCAGCCGACCTGACCACCCTGAGCCAGCTTCGTGACGCCGTGGGCCCGATCGCCGAACACGCGCATCGACGGCTCGAACGCGATGGCCGCGGTGCTCGTACCGTCACGGTGAAGCTGAAGAAGTCGGATATGAGCACGCTCACTCGGTCGGCCACGCTGCCCTATGCAACGGCGGAGGCGGCTACCTTGATCGCGACGGCGCGACGGCTGCTGCTCGATCCGCTGCAGATCGGGCCTATTCGCCTTCTCGGCGTTGGGTTTTCCGGGTTGTCCGACGTGCGGCAGGAATCGCTGTTCCCAGACCTGGACCAAGGAGAGGCACAGGTTTCCGACACCCGTCAGCCGATCGCCGTGCCGGCACCCGACGACCCCGGCTGGCGCGTCGGCGACGATGTCGCGCACCCCGATTTCGGCCACGGCTGGGTGCAGGGCGCCGGCCATGGCGTGGTAACCGTGCGGTTCGAGAGTCGCCGCTCTGGCCCCGGGCCGGTGCGGACGCTCCCCGCCGAGAACGCCGATTTGGTCAGCGCCAACCCGGTCGACAGCCTGGACTGGCCGGACTACGTCGACGAGCCGGCAGCCAGGTCAGCCCCAGCGGTCGATGGCATCGCCGACGGGTAGACCCGCGGCCAGAGCGGCCATTAGCAGAACACGCGCCTGAGGCGGCCGCAGCCGGGGAAGAACGATCGCTCCGGCCTGCACCAGATCGTGGCCCGGGCCGTAGCCCGCGCTCACGCGCCCACCGGGAACGCGGGTGGACACCATCACCTCGACTCCGTCTTGACAATGCCGGCGCACCCCATCGATTACCGCGGACCCGGCATTGCCCGCGCCGAGTGCCTCAAGCACGATGCCGCGCGCGCCGGCCGCAACGCAGGCGTCCATCGCCACCGAATCACTTCCGGGGTAGACCGCGACGATGTCGACCCGCGGGGCCGTGGCCGCCGCGAGTGTGCGGACAAACGGCCGCACTTTGGCGCGGTCCGCCGCGAAGTGTCCGGCTGCGACCGATCCGAGGCGTGTCCCGGAGAATCCCGCGAGCTCGCCGGTTGCCACCTTCTGCAGGCCCAACGGCTGTAGCACCCGGCCGCCGAAACAGACCAGCACGCCCTGGTTCCGCGCAGCGGGGGTGGCGGCCACCGTCAGCGCATCGCGGAGGTTCCGTGGGCCGTCGGCATCAGGTGCGTCGGCGCTGCGTTGCGCGCCCGTGAGGACGACGGGCGTCGCGCCGTCATAGGTCATGTCCAGCCACAGTGCGGTCTCCTCCATGGTGTCGGTTCCATGGGTGATCACTACACCATCGGCACCATCGGCATCTGTTGCGGCGGCATCTATCGCATTGCGGATCCGGTCCCAGTCGGCCGGTGTCAGCAGCGAGCTGTCCACGGCCATCAGGTCCACGATGTGCACGTCCTGATCGACGTCGAGCCCCGATACCAGGTCGTCGCCGCTGCGGGCATGCCGTAGAACTCCGCCGGCATCGCCCCTGGTCGCGATCGTCCCACCGGTGGCGATGAGGGTCACGCGGCTCATCCGACGATCATGCCGCACACCGACTCGTGGATGATGGGGGCGTGACTGACGAACCCACCGGCTTGACCGGACCGGTGACGGAAGCCAGTGAAGCGGAGGTCGCGGAGGTTCCCGCGCCGCCGTCCAGGCGCCGGCTGCGCCTGCTGATTTCGGTTGCCGCCGCGGTGCTGCTGCTCGACATCTTCACCAAGTTGTTGGCGGTCCGACTGCTGACGCCGGGGCAACCGGTGTCGATCATCGGCGACACCGTCACCTGGACTTTGGTGCGCAACTCCGGTGCCGCGTTCTCGATGGGCACCAGCTACACCTGGGTGCTCACCTTGATCGCGTCGGGAGTGGTGATCGGCATCGTCTGGATGGGGCGCATGTTGGTCTCGCCGTGGTGGGCCATCGGACTGGGGATGATCCTGGGCGGGGCGATGGGCAACTTGATCGACCGGTTCTTCCGGTCGCCGGGGCCGCTGCGCGGGCATGTCGTGGATTTCTTCTCGGTCGGCTGGTGGCCGGTGTTCAACGTCGCCGATCCGGCGGTGGTGGGCGGAGCGATCCTGCTCGTCGGTCTATCGCTCCTCGGCTTCGACTATGACACCGTCGGCCGGGGCAAACCGGATGACCAATCGGGCACCGTCGGCCCCGGCGAGGCCGAGCACACCGAATGACCGAACGGTCCATGCCTGTCCCCGAAGGGCTGGCCGGGATGCGCGTGGATACCGGGCTGGCCCGGTTGCTGGGACTGTCCCGTACCGCGGCCGCGGCGCTGGCCGCCGACGGCAACGTCGAGCTGGACGGCGCAGAGGCGGGCAAGTCCGACCGCCTGACCGCGGGAGCCTGGCTGCTTGTGCGGCTGCCCGAGGCGCCATCCCCGTTGCAGAACAGCCCCGTCGACATCGAAGGCATGACGATTCTCTATTCCGACGACGACATCGTCGCCGTCGATAAGCCTGCAGGCGTGGCCGCGCACGCATCGGTGGGCTGGACGGGTCCGACGGTTCTTGGTGGCCTGGCTGCCGCCGGCTACCGAATCACCACTTCGGGCGTACACGAGCGGCAGGGCATCGTCCATCGTCTTGACGTCGGCACGTCGGGGGTGATGGTGGTGGCGATCTCCGAGCGGGCGTACACCGTGCTCAAACGTGCGTTCAAACAACGCACCGTCGACAAGCGATACCACGCCCTGGTGCAGGGACATCCAGACCCGTCCAGCGGCACCATCGACGCGCCGATCGGACGGCACCGCGGCCATGACTGGAAGTTCGCCGTCACCGAGAATGGCCGGCATAGCCTCACCCACTACGACACGGTGGAAGCTTTCGTCGCCGCGAGCCTGCTCGACGTGCACCTGGAGACCGGCCGCACCCACCAGATCCGGGTGCACTTCGCCGCGCTGCACCACCCTTGCTGCGGTGACCTGACCTACGGAGCGGATCCTGTGTTGGCGAAAAAACTTGGACTGGAACGCCAATGGTTGCACGCACGGTCGCTGGTGTTCGCCCACCCGGCCGACGGCCGGGCTATGGAGATCACCAGCCCGTACCCGCCGGATCTGCAGCATGCCCTGGACGTGCTGCGACGCCACGACGAATGAGCGCCCGAACCGAGGCGCCCCAAGCCCGCGATCTGAGGTCCGGCGGTCTGATCTACGGAATTGCGGCCTATGCCAGCTGGGGGATGTTCCCCGCGTTCTTCGGGTTGCTTAAGCCCGCCGGTGCCGTCGAGGTGCTGGCCCACCGGATTGTGTGGACCATGGTCCTGATGGCCGCCGTCGTCGTGGCCATGCGCCGGCTCAGCGACATTCGCGCCAACACGCTGCGTACCTGGCTTCTGCTGGCTTGCGCGTCGGGGCTGATCGCCGCGAACTGGGCGATCTACGTCTACGCGGTCAACAACGGGCACGTGGTAGATGCCGCGCTCGGCTACTTCATCAATCGGGCAACCATCGGCGTCACGTCGTGAGGGCTCGGGGTGAGGGCTCGGGGTGAGGGCTACGGGCCGCGAAGACACACTCCACGACACGCCGAGGCTCGTCGGCGGGCGGTCATAGACTGGCGGTCCTATGGGCACCACCGACTCCTTCGTGCACCTGCACAACCACACCGAGTACTCGTTGCTGGACGGCGCCGCGAAGATCAAGCCGATGCTGGCCGAGGCGCAGCGGCTGCAGATGCCCGCGATCGGGATGACCGACCACGGAAACATGTTCAGTGCCAGCGAGTTCTACAACGCGCTGACGGAGAAGGGCGTCAAGCCGATCATCGGCGTCGAGGCCTACATCGCTCCCGGTAGCCGTTTTGATACCCGGCGTATCGTCTGGGGCGATCCGAGCCAGAAGGCCGACGATGTGTCGGGCAGTGGGGCCTACACCCACATGACCATGGTGGCCGAAAACGCAACCGGCCTGCGCAATCTGTTCAAGCTGTCCTCGCTGGCCTCGTTCGAGGGTCAACTGGGCAAGTGGTCGCGGATGGACGCCGAGCTGATAGCCGAACATTCCGACGGAATCATCGCCACCACGGGCTGCCCGTCCGGCGAGGTTCAGGTTCGGCTGCGGCTCGGCCAGTTCCGAGAGGCGCAGGAGGCGGCCGCCAAGTGGCGGGAGATCTTCGGCGCCGACAACTACTTCCTAGAACTGATGGATCACGGCATGGCGCTGGAGCGCAGGGTGCGCGACGGGCTGCTGGAGATCGGCCGAACCCTGGACATCCCGCCGCTGGCTACCAATGACTGCCACTACGTCACCCGCGATGCCGCGCACAATCACGAGGCGCTGCTGTGCGTGCAGACCGGCAAGACGCTGACGGACCCCAATCGGTTCAAGTTCGACGGCGACGGCTACTACCTGAAGTCGGCCGCCGAGATGCGTGCACTCTGGGACGCTGAGATCCCGGGAGCGTGCGACGCCACACTGCTGATCGCCGAACGGGTGCAGTCTTACGCCGATGTGTGGACCCCGCGCAATCGGATGCCGGTGTTCCCGGTGCCCGACGGCCACGACCAGGCGTCCTGGCTGCGCCACGAGGTGGACGCCGGTCTGGCACGGCGGTTCCCGGACGAGGTGCCCGACGGCTACGCCGAAAGGGCCGCCTACGAGATCGAGGTCATCTGCGGCAAGGGCTACCCGTCGTACTTCCTGATCGTTGCCGACCTGGTGAATTACGCACGGTCGGTGGACATCCGGGTAGGGCCGGGCCGCGGTTCGGCCGCCGGATCGCTCGTCGCGTACGCGCTGGGCATCACCGACATCGACCCAATCCCGCACGGGCTGCTGTTCGAGCGGTTCCTCAACCCGGAACGCACCTCGATGCCCGACATTGATATCGACTTCGACGACCGTCGCCGTGGTGAGATGCTTCGCTACGCGGCCGAGAAATGGGGTAGCGACAGGGTCGCCCAGGTGATCACCTTCGGTACTATCAAAACCAAAGCAGCGCTGAAGGATTCGGCACGAATCCACTACGGTCAGCCCGGTTTTGCGATCGCCGACCGGATCACGAAAGCGCTGCCGCCGGCGATTATGGCGAAAGACATTCCACTATCGGGCATTACCGACCCGAATCACGAGCGGTTCAAGGCAGCTGCCGAGGTCCGCGGCCTGATCGACACCGATCCCGACGTGCGCACCATCTACCAGACAGCGTGCGGGTTGGAGGGCCTGATCCGCAACGCCGGCGTTCATGCCTGCGCAGTGATCATGAGTAGTGAGCCGTTGACGGATGCGATCCCGCTGTGGAAGAGGCCGCAGGACGGTGCCGTCATCACCGGCTGGGACTATCCGTCGTGCGAGGCCATCGGCCTGCTGAAGATGGACTTCCTGGGTCTGCGCAACCTGACGATCATCGGTGATGCGATCGAGAACATCAAAGCCAACCGGGGGATTGACGTCGACCTGGAATCGCTTCCGCTCGACGACGGACTCACCTACGAACTGCTCGGCCGCGGCGACACGCTGGGCGTGTTCCAACTCGATGGCGGCCCGATGCGTGACCTGCTGCGCCGCCTGCAGCCCACCGGATTCCAAGACGTCGTCGCCGTGATCGCGCTGTACAGGCCCGGACCGATGGGCGCGAACGCCCACAACGACTACGCCGATCGCAAGAACGGTCGCCAGGCCATCAGGCCGATCCACCCCGAACTGGAAGAATCGCTGGCAGACATCCTGGCCGAAACCTACGGTCTGATCGTCTACCAGGAACAGATCATGCGGATCGCGCAGAAGGTTGCAGGTTACTCGCTGGCGCGAGCGGACATTCTGCGAAAAGCTATGGGCAAGAAGAAAGCCGATGTGCTGGCCGCGGAGTACGAGGGTTTCTCGGCAGGGATGCGGGCCAACGGATTTTCGTCGGGTGCCATCGAGGTGCTGTGGAACACCATCCTCCCGTTCGCCGACTATGCCTTCAACAAATCGCACGCCGCCGGATACGGCATGGTGTCCTACTGGACGGCCTATCTCAAGGCCAACTATCCGGCTGAGTACATGGCCGGGTTGTTGACCTCGGTTCGCGACGACAAGGACAAAGCGGCGGTCTATCTCGCCGATTGTCGGAAGCTGGGCATTACGGTGCTACCACCGGACGTCAACGAGTCGGGGCTGAACTTCGCTTCGGTGGGCGCCGATATCCGCTACGGGCTCGGCGGCGTCCGCAACGTCGGCGCGAACGTCGTCGGTTCGTTGATCAGAACTCGCACTGCGAAGGGAAAGTTCACCGACTTCTCCGACTACCTCAACAAGGTCGACATCGCGGCCTGCAACAAGAAGCTCACCGAGTCGCTGATCAAGGCCGGTGCGTTCGACTCGCTGGGCCATCCCCGCAAGGGCCTGTTCCTGGTGCACACCGACGCCGTCGACTCGGTAGTGGGCACAAAGAAAGCCGAGGCGATGGGCCAGTTCGACCTCTTCGGAGGAGCCGATACCGCCACCGACGCGGTGTTCAACATCAAGGTGCCCGACGAGGAGTGGGACGACAAGCACAAGCTGGCACTCGAGCGAGAAATGCTGGGGCTGTATGTGTCTGGACACCCACTCAACAGAGTAGCGCACCTGCTGAGCGCCCAAGTGGACACCGCCATCCCGGCGATTCTCGACGGTGAGGTGCCCAACGATACGCAGGTGCTGGTCGGCGGCATACTGGCCTCGGTCAACCGGCGAGTGAACAAGAACGGGATGCCCTGGGCTTCAGCGCAGTTGGAGGATTTGACGGGCGGAATCGAAGTGATGTTCTTCCCGCACACCTACTCCACCTATGGCGCCGAGATCGCGGACGACGTGGTTGGGCTCGTCAAGGCCAAGGTAAGAATTCAGGACGACCGGATCTCGCTGATTGCCAACGAGCTTGTAGTGCCAGACTTTTCGAATGCGCAGGTGAACCGTCCGCTAGCGGTCCGCCTGCCGACCCGGCAATGCACCATTGATAAGATCACTGCGCTCAAGCAGGTACTGGTGCGTCACCCGGGCACCTCGCAGGTGCACCTGCGCCTGATCAGCGGCGAGCGGATCACCACCCTGGAGTTGGATCAGTCGCTGCAGGTGACTCCGTCGTCGGCGCTGATGGGAGACCTGAAGGCGCTGCTCGGCCCGGGTTGCCTCGGGGGCTAGTGCTCATGCTCGCCCTAACGGCCACTTGCCCCGACGGCCGTCTGATCGGATCGTCAACAAGGAGAGCCACGATGACCACACCGCAACAACCGGCCACGCTGTGCGAGGCCTTCCAGCGTGTCGCCGCCATCGATCCGGACGCCGTAGCGCTGAGGACGCCGGGCGATACTCAAACGCTGACCTGGCGTGATTTCGCCACGCAGGTGCGACAGTCTGCCGCCGGGCTTGCCGCACTGGGGGTGAAGAGGGGCGACACCGTGTCGCTGATGATGGCGAACAGAATCGAGTTCTATCCACTC
>Ga0114921_10001622_pt1 | contig 10412 bp, 6 predicted proteins | sample BentaG_FD_87016 | JGI IMG/M metagenome (GOLD analysis project Ga0114921, IMG submission 87016) | Deep subsurface microbial communities from South Atlantic Ocean to uncover new lineages of life (NeLLi) - Benguela_00093 metaG | ecosystem: Environmental > Aquatic > Marine > Oceanic > Sediment ...
CAAACTCAGAGCTGGTGATGAAGTTCTTCTTAACGGCACCATTTATACGGGTAGAGACGCTGCCCACCAGAGACTGCTTGATTTATTGGAAAAGGGGAAGGAGCTACCCTTTGATGTAAAAGGACAAATCATCTACTATGTGGGTCCCTCTCCTGCCAAGCCCGGCACTCCTATAGGTTCCTGTGGTCCTACTACCAGCTATCGGATGGACCCTTACGCTCCTGCTTTGATGAAAATTGGACTCAAGGGAATGATTGGTAAAGGTCCCAGGGGCAAAGAAGTTAGAGAGGCTATGAAGAGATACAAGGCGGTTTATTTTGCTGCGGTGGGAGGTGCAGCCGCCCTTATAGCCAGATCCGTTAAGTCTTCCCGGATTGTAGCCTATGAGGATCTGGGAACGGAGGCTATCAGGGAGCTCGAAGTTGAGGATTTCCCGGTAATTGTGGCCAATGATGTCCTGGGAAACGACCTCTATGAGGAGGGAATAAGGAAATACAGTCGGACGAAATAGTAATAAGGAGGTAGAAATGGCCAAGGTAGAAGAATATGATATGCCCGATGAGCTTTACTACCATAAGGAGTATATGTGGGTGAGGGTAGAAGGTGATGAGGCAGTCGTTGGATTAATTGATTTCTCCCAGAAGCTAGCCGGTGAGATAAGCTATATTGAAATGCCTGAGGAAGGAGATGAGGTCAAGCAGGACGAGGCCGTAGGCTCTTATGAGACGGGCAAGTGGTTGGGTAAGCTCTATGCACCTATCTCGGGAGAGGTAACGGCTATGAATGAAGAAGTTGAAGATGAGCCAACTCTGGTAAATAAGGACCCTTATGGAGAAGGGTGGCTCTTTAAGATCAGGATGAGCGATCCTTCTGAGGCGGAAAGTCTAATGCAAGGAGAAGACGCCCTCAGGTGGTTAAGAGAGGAAATAGCCAAACATCCCAAAAAGAAAGGCTAAATATGGCTGCTTATTTCCAGATAGAGGAGCTTTAAAAAGAATAAGGCCATGAAAATAGAGGAGTAAGCTCAGATGAGGACCATAATCCAGATCAAGGAAGTGAGAGGAAGTTTCCCGGCCAAGGTGCAGGAGATAAGTGGTCAAAATATCTATGCTTGCTACCAGTGTGGCAAATGCAGTGCTGGTTGCCCCAGCATCTCAGAAATGGATATTCTACCAAGCGAGATTATTCGTCTGGTCCAGTTGGGTCAGGAGGAAGAGTCTTTAAAGTCTAAGACCATCTGGCTCTGTGCTTCCTGTTTTACCTGTGAGACTCGCTGTCCTAAAGGTGTGGATCTGGCAAAGATTATGGAAGCCCTGAGGGTTATGGTTCTGAGGAAGAATGTGGATCAGGTCAATCCCTTAGAGATTCCTCGGTCAATTCTGGGGGAGCTTCCACAGATAGCTTTGGTCAGCGGCTTTCGCAAATTCACTTCCTAGTTTCCCGGAGAAGAGGATGAAAATCTCTTATTTCCCTGGTTGTACCCTGAAGACCACGGCCAAGAATTTTGAGGATTCTACCCTGGCCTCCCTCAAAGTCCTGGGGGTGGATTTGGTGGAGCTTCCCCGCTGGAACTGCTGTGGAACTGTGTATTCTTTAGCCACAGATGATCTTATGCATCATCTAGCTCCGGTAAGGGATCTTATCCGGGTAAAGGAGGAGGGAGCGAAGAGGGTAGTTACTCTTTGTTCTATGTGTTACAACACTTTGAAACAGGCCAATGACCTCGTCAAAGCTGATCCTGAGAAATTGGAAAAAATCAATCAGTTCATGTACCGGGAAGAGGTAAAGTACGATGGCAGTGTCCAGGTTAGTCATCTCTTAGAGGTTCTAAGAGATGAGGTTGGATGGGAGGCCTTGAAGAAAAAAGTGACGAGACCCCTTAAAGGACTACGGATAGCTCCCTATTATGGCTGTCTTTTGCTGCGCCCTACAGGAGTAGCCCTGGATGATCCAGAGGAACCGACTCTGTTAGAAAAAGTTCTTGAAGCTCTGGGAGTCGAGGTAGTCGATTATCCCTATAAAACTGAGTGCTGCGGATCTTATCATACCATTACCAATGTTGGTCTGGTAATAGAAAGGACTTATACCATTCTTACCTCTGCCTCCCAGCATGGAGCTGAAGCTATAGCGGTTAGCTGTCCATTGTGTGATTTCAACCTGGACTCCCGACAGAAAGAGGTTGAGGACAAATTCAGCGGCTTCGAGAAAATTCCTGTGTTCTACTTTAGCCAGCTTCTCAGTCTTGCCCTGGGACTCGATGTTGAGACATGTCGCTTTGACTTGAGTTTTGTAGATCCTTATGCTCTGCTGCAGGCTAAGAGCGTTATTTCTGAGGGGAGGTCATGAGGAGAATCGGAGTTTTTATCTGTCATTGTGGATTAAATATCGCCGGGGTGGTGGATGTGGAAAAGCTAACGGATGAGATGAAGACATACCCCGGGGTGTCTTATGCTACAAACTATATCTATATGTGCTCTGATCCTGGGCAGGATATGTTAAAGGAAGTTATCAAGGAGAAGAATTTAGAGGGGGTGGTGGTAGCTGCCTGTTCCCCTACCATGCATGAGCTTACCTTTCGCAATACTGTGGCCCAGGCTGGTCTAAATCCCTATTTGTGCGAGATGGCAAATATAAGAGAGCAGTGTAGCTGGGTGCACAAGGATAGGGGGGTAGCTACGAAAAAAGCAGCTCTAAGCACAAAGACTATGGTTGAGAAGTTGAAACTAAACCGCCCCTTAAGTCCCCTAACCCTACCCTTAACCAAGAGGGCTCTGGTGATTGGTGGAGGTATTGCTGGAATTCAAGCGGCTTTAGATATCGCCGATAGCGGATATGAGGTACTGCTATTGGAGAGAAAGCAGTCTATAGGCGGCCACATGGCTCAGCTTTCAGAAACTTTCCCCACTTTAGACTGTCCTCAGTGTATTGAAACCCCGAAAATGGTCCAGGCCAGCCAGCACCCGAAGATAAAGATCCTGGCCTACTCAGAATTAGAGGATGTCTCGGGATATGTAGGTAACTTCAAAGTGAAGATCAAAAAGAAAGCCTCTTTTGTGGACCCCGATAAATGTACAGGTTGTGGACAGTGCATAGAAAAATGTCCAGTGAAAGTACCATCAGAGTTTCATGCTCTTTTGGGCCAAAGAAAGGCTATTTATACCTTATTTCCTCAGGCTGTGCCCAATAAGCCGGTCATTGACAAAGAAAACTGTCTTTACCTCACCAAGGGTAAATGCGGCGCCTGTGCCAAGATTTGTTCGCTAGAAGCCATTGATTTTGATCAGAAGGAATCCTTTGTGGAAGAAGATGTAGGGGCGATCATTATTGCTACGGGGTACGACCTTATGGATAAGGCCAGGATTGGTGAGTACGGATATGGTCAATATGAGGACGTTATTGATGGACTTCAGATCGAGAGGCTCCTTGCTCCTACCGGACCCACCGAAGGTGAGGTGAGGAGACCCTCCGATGGAAAAATTCCCAAGGAGGTGGTTTTTGTTCAATGTGTCGGTTCCCGGGACCCTGAACATCACTATCCCTATTGCTCCAAAGTTTGCTGCATGTACACCATAAAACAGGCTATGCTATACAAACATGCTGTTCCGGATGGGCAGGCCTATGTATTTTACATGGATACCCGGTGCGATGGAAAAGGCTATGAGGAGTTTCTTCAAAGAGGGATAGAAGAGGATGGAGTTCTTTATTTGAGGGGAAGGGTCTCTCGAATATTTAAGGATGGGGATGGATTAAAGGTTTGGGGAGCCGATACTCTTACACGAAGAAAGATTGAAATTTCGGCCGACATGGTGGTTTTAGCCACGGCTATGGTCCCCAGTGAGGGAGCTAAGGAGCTGGCCGGGAAACTCAGACTGGCCACGGATGAATATGGATTCTTCAGTGAAGCTCATCCCAAGCTCCGCCCCGTAGAAAGTCTAACTGCGGGGTATTTTTTGGCTGGTGCGGCCCAGGCACCCAGGGATATACCGGAGGCAGTAGCTCAAGCCTCGGCTGCTGCCAGTAAGGTAGTGGCGCTCTTTTCCAAAGACAACCTTTATCATGAGCCTATAGTGGCCAGTGTGGACGAGGAAATTTGCCGGGGATGCGGTCAATGTGTAGAAACTTGCGCCTATGAGGCCATAGAACTTGATCCTCGGACAAAGATAGCCAGGGTGAACGAGGTCATCTGTGAGGGGTGCGGTGCCTGTTCGGTAGCCTGTCCTTCCGGAGCTATGCAGCAGAGAAACTTCACCAGAAGACAGATTCTGGAAATGGTGGAAGTTGCTACAGGAACTTAGGAAGTCGAAGTCACAGTGGGAGTTAAGAGCATGAATAGAGACAGGGTATCTTCGCTCATTCCTGTCTATATTATGGGTAAGAAATACCAGGTACCTGAGGGTCTCACTATTATGACAGCCATGGAGTATGCGGGATATCAACTCAAACGAGGAGCAGGGTGTAGAGAGGGTTTTTGCGGTGCCTGCGTCACCGTGTATCGCAGCGCTAATGACTATAAGTTAAAGGCAGGTCTTGCCTGTCAAACAGTGGTTGAGCCGGAAATGTACGTGGCTCAAATTCCTTTTACTCCAGCCAATAAGGCCATATACGATGTAAATAAGCTTCAGCCATCGATTTCCACTATACAGAGCATTTATCCAGAAGTTATGAGATGTCTTTCCTGCAATAGCTGCACCAAAGTTTGCCCTCAGAATATAGAAGTTATGGACTATATTCAGGCAGCCCTTCGTGGTGATATAGCTGAGCTAGCGGATCTTTCTTTTGACTGCATTATGTGTGGTATTTGTGCCATGCGTTGTCCGGCGGAGATCGTGCAATACAACGTGGCTCTCCTGGGGCGCAGGCTATACGGAAAGTGTCTTAGTAAAAAGGGCCCTTATTTAAAGAGGCGCTTGGAGGAACTCAAAGAGGGCAGGTTTAAGGAAGGTGTGGAAGAACTCATGAGAACGGATAAAGAAACTCTGAGCAGACGCTACTATGAAAGGGATATTGAATCAGCATAAGGTAAATAGTTTACTTTCGGGGGAAGTAAGGCTATGTATCCAGATTATATGAGGGAGTCGTTAAGGAAGGTAGAGAGGACTAGGCCGGCCAGGCTCAAGATTGCCAGGTCTGGTGAGAAGGTATTCCCAGCCATGAGTGCTGAAGAAAGGGAAGAAGTCCTGAAGAATTTTCATCCCGACTATAGACCCGATGCTTTAAGAGAGGTAAGGATAGGGCCAAACAAGGGGGAAAAAATTACCTCTGAAGTAGCTGATCTTCTGGAGTCCCATTCCCGTATTAATCCTGATGATTTTGACCTCTCCAGGGTAGATTATGACACTGCTGTTCTGGTGATAGGAGGTGGAGGAGGAGGGGCAGCGGCGGCACTTCTAGCCAGGGAAAAGGGAGCAAAAGTCATAATAGCTACTAAACTCAGGATTGGTGATTCCAATTCTATGATGTCTCAGGGAGGGATTCAGGCTGCTGTGAATCCCAACGATTCACCCCTTATTCATTATCTGGACGTTATAGGTGGGGGGCACTTTGACAATAAATCAGAACTGGTGAGAGCACTGACCATGGATGCGCCGGGAGTAATAAGGTGGCTGGAGGATCTAGGGGTTATGTTTGACAAGGACTCTGATGGCAATATGATAACCAAACTTGGAGGGGGAACCTCCCGCAAGAGGATGCACTCGGCCAGAGACTACACCGGTGCTGCAATTATGAGGGTCTTACGAGATGAGGTAAGGAACCATCCAGAGGATATTCAGGTAATAGAATTTTCTCCTGCCGTAGAACTTCTCATGGATGAGAAGGGTCAGGTTGCAGGGGTCCTCCTTTACAATCTTGAAACAGAGGAATACGAAATTGTTCGAGCAAAATCTACTATAATTGCTACCGGTGGCTATGGCAGGCTTCACATAGATGGTTTCGCCACCACCAATCATTATGGGGCAACTGCTGACGGGTTGGTCCTGGGCTACCGGGCTGGTGCCAATCTTCTCTATATGGATGCAGTTCAGTATCACCCTACAGGAGCTGTTTATCCCGAGCAAATTATGGGTTTCCTCATTACCGAAAAAGTACGGGGCTTGGGAGGTCAGCCCGTCAACAAAGACGGCCAGCTTTTTGTCCTTCCTCTGGAACCTAGAGATGTAGAAGCTGCATCTTTTATCAGGGAATGCACGGAAAGAGAAAATGGCATAAAGACCCCCACGGGCAAGGTGGGCATCTGGCTGGATTCTCCATTGATTGAGGCTATCAATGGAGAGGGAACTATTCGGCGGAATCTTCCCGCCATGTACCGGCAGTACGATAGATTCGAGATTGATATTACTAAGGAGCCTATGCTGGTTTTCCCCACTCTCCATTATCAGAATGGAGGGTTGGAAATAAATGATGAGTGCGAGACAAAGATAAAGGGTCTCTATGTAGCTGGTGAAGCCTCGGGTGGGGTTCATGGGAGAAACCGACTGATGGGAAACTCGGTTTTAGACTACAATGTCTTTGGACGAAGAGCCGGCATCAATGCCGCTCTAGATGCCAAAAAAGTCAAATTGGGAAAACTCAACTTAGATCATGTGAAAAGATATGAACAGGAGCTCAAGGAAGCCGGGATTCATACTCGCCGCATCTCTCCCATTCTCCTGCCAGATTATACTCGGCCGGAGACCAAATCTCGTCAGTTCACCGCCCATTATGAGGGAACGCTAAGGTAGGGGAGGATAGCAATGGCCAAAAAAGTGGGAGCGGTAATGGTCATTGGAGGAGGGATAGGAGGTATCCAGGCCTCCCTTGATTTAGCTGACTCAGGATTTAAGGTATATCTTGTAGATAAAAAACCCGGCATTGGGGGAGTGATGTCCCAATTAGATAAGACTTTCCCCACCAATGACTGCTCTATGTGTATTCTTTCCCCAAAGCTTATCGGAGTTGGTCGGCATCCTAATATCGAAATACTGAGCTACTCCCAGATAGAAAAGATGGAAGGGGAAGCCGGGGATTTCAAAGTGGCAGTGAGGAAACTTCCTCGATATGTGGACCCGGAAAAATGTACCGGCTGTGCGGAATGTGTGGACTTTTGCCCGGTGGAGATTCCCAGTGAATTTGAGCAGGGGTTAACTCAGCGAAAGGCTATTTATCGCTTATTCCCTCAGGTTGTTCCTAACATTTTTACCATTGACAAGGGCGAGAATAAACCTCCCTGTCGCCTGGCCTGTCCAGCCGGAGTAAACGTGCAAGGCTACGTGGCTCTGGTCTCCCAGAGAAAATTTAAGGAAGCGTACGAACTTATTAGAGAAAGACTCCCCTTTCCAGCAGTCTGTGGGCGGGTCTGCCATCATCCCTGTGAGGATAAATGCAACCGCAAAGATTTTGATGAGCCGGTGGCTATTGCTGCCATAAAGAGATTTGTGGCGGATTATGCTAACACTTATAAATCGGAATCTACCTCTTCTTCACCCGAGGAGGTACTACCCAAGAGAAAAGAAAAGGTGGCCATTGTTGGGGCAGGCCCGGCAGGTCTCACCTGTGCTCATGATCTTGTGAGATTAGGGTATCCGGTAACCGTCCTCGAAGCCGAGTCTTTTGCTGGAGGTATGATGCGGCTAAGCATCCCCGAGTATCGACTTCCCAGGAAGATACTGCAAAAGGAAATTCAGCAAATTGTTGATCTGGGGGTGAGGATCCAGACCAATACCCCTATCAAGTCAAAGGAAGATCTGGCCAGGTTAAGAGGAGAGTATCGGGCTGTCTTTGTGGCTATTGGGGCTATGAAGAGCAAGAAACTGCCCATTGAGGGAGTTGACTTGGAAGAGGTCCTTTACGGTGTGGAGTTACTCAGGGACGTGAGTCTGGAAAAGCCTGTTATGGTTGGAAAGAAGGTAGTGGTCATTGGAGGTGGAAATGTAGCTATTGATGTGGCCCTCTCCTCCTTAAGGAAGGGAGCGGGCGAGGTTCACCTGGTGTGCCTGGAGTCTCGGGAGGAGATGCCGGCCTTTGAATGGGAGATCGAGGAGGCATTAAGGGAAGGAGTTAAACTGCACTCGGGCCAGGGACCGAAGAGAATACTGGGAAAGAATGGGAAAGTTACCGGGATCGAGACTATTACTTGCACCTCTGTCTTTGATTCTGAGGGTAGATTCAGTCCGAGGTTCCAGGAAAAAACTGAAGCTTATCTTTCCGCCGATACAGTTATCATTGCCATAGGCCAGGAATCAGAGCTGGCCGGATTTGAAGAGTTGGGATTGACTTCCAGAAAAACTATCCATGCTCATAAGCTGACCCTGGTCACCGCCATTCCAGGAGTTTTTGCCGGGGGAGACGTGGTGAGCGGGCCGAGTTCCGTTATTGAGGCGGTAAATCAGGGACATGAGGCGGCTATTTCTATTGACCGCTACATTAGGGGTGAAGATCTGGCACAAGATCGGGCAAAGCCCGAAGAGGAGGGAGAGGAGGCTCCAGAAAAGGAAGTTGTTCCTCAAAAAAGAGAACCTATGAGCACTCTGTCTTTAGAGAAGAGAACTCAGAGCTTTGAGGAAATTGAACTGGGCTATACCGAGGAAGAGGTAGTCCGAGAAGCCTCCCGCTGCCTAAACTGCGCTATCTGCTCGGAATGCCTTCAGTGCTTAAAAAATTGCAAGGCCGAAGCTATTATTTATGAAATGCAGGAGGAGAAGCTCAAAGTTAATGTGGGGGCCATTATCATGTCTTCTGGCTCTGATTCCTTCAGTCCCCATCTCAGGGAAGAATACGGGTGGAGGAGATTTCCCAACGTAATTACCAGTCTACAGTTCGAGAGGATCCTGAGTGCCTCTGGCCCTTATCAAGGGCAGGTTCTGCGGCCTTCAGACAAAAGACACCCCGGAAAAATTGCCTGGATTCAATGCGTGGGTTCCCGGGATCTGAGATCCAGCGGGCATCCTTATTGCTCGTCAGTATGCTGCATGTACGCAACCAAAGAAGCCGTAATTGCTAAGGAACATGCCGGATCCAACCTTACCTGCCATATTTACTTTATGGATATGCGATGTTTCGGCAAAGGCTTTGATCGCTACTATGAGAGAGCCAGGAAAGAGCACGGTGTAGAATATCGTCGATCGCGTGTTGCTGCTGTAGAGGAGGATGGTGAGACTAACAATCTAAGAATAAAATACGAGAGCGAAGAGGGAAAACTCAGTGAGGAGGAATATGATTTGGTGGTACTTTCCCTAGCTCTTGATCCCCCCTCGGCAATGGGGGAGCTCAGCCAGAAATTAGGCGTTGACCTTGACGATTATGGGTTTGTCAGGACTAACCCTTTCTCCCCTGTAAAGACCTCTAAAGAGGGGATCTATGCCTGTGGAGCCATTACCGAGCCCAAGGATATTCCTGAAACTGTGGTTCAGGCCAGTGGTGCTGCTGCCGAGGCCTCGTCTTTGCTTTCTGAGGTGAGAGGAAACCTGGTGGAAGAGAAGGAATATCCTCCTGAGATAGACGTCAGTGGAGAGGTTCCGAGGATTGGTGTCTTTATTTGTAACTGTGGTATTAATATCGGAGGGACAGTTAGCGTTCCAGAGGTAGTGGAGTTTGCAAAAGGTTTACCCGGAGTAATCTTGGCTGAGGAGAACCTCTATACCTGCTCTCAGGACACTCAGGAAAAGATAAAAGAAGCCATTCGCCAGCACCAGCTAAATCGGGTAGTGGTAGCTTCCTGCACCCCCAGGACCCATGAGCCTCTTTTCCAGGAAACTATCAGGGAAGCGGGTTTGAATCCTCATTTATTTGAGATGGCTAACATTCGAGATCAGTGTTCCTGGGTTCATATGAAGGAGCCTGAGGAGGCTACCCAGAAAGCCGAAGAGCTGGTGAGGATGGCTGTGGCCAAAGCTGCATTAATTCAGCCTCTATTTACTTTGAGGTCTTCAGTTATCCAGAAGGCTCTCATCATCGGTGGAGGTCTTAGCGGGATGATCTCGGCATTATCTATTGCGGATCAAGGATTCGAAGTCTATGTGGTAGAAAAGGAAGAGAACCTGGGAGGAAACCTGAGGAATCTGCATTATACTCTTGAAGGCAAGGATATCTCGAAATTTCTCGGCTCCCTTACTGCCAAGGTGGAGAAACATCCCCGGATAAAGGTCTATAAGGGGGCCGAGATACAGAATGTAGGAGGATACGTGGGCAGCTATACCACAACCATAGATAAGAATGAGGATGGTTCTGGTCCCCGGGAAGTTTCACTGGAGCACGGGGTTATCATTGTGGCCACCGGAGCTCAGGAGATGAAGCCCCAGGAGTACTTGTATGGAGAAGATGAGAGAGTGGTGACCCAACTTGAGCTAGAAGACAGGCTCACCCAATCTAGCCCCGAGATAAAAGATATGAGTACCGTGGTGATGATTCAATGTGTAGGGTCTCGTGACGGAGAGAGA
>Ga0114921_10001623_pt1 | contig 10403 bp, 15 predicted proteins | sample BentaG_FD_87016 | JGI IMG/M metagenome (GOLD analysis project Ga0114921, IMG submission 87016) | Deep subsurface microbial communities from South Atlantic Ocean to uncover new lineages of life (NeLLi) - Benguela_00093 metaG | ecosystem: Environmental > Aquatic > Marine > Oceanic > Sediment ...
CATTCTAAGCTTGAAACACAAAGATATTCCACAAATAAGCGTTATTGAATCCGCTATTAAATGCGAACGACTTCAAAGGGCTTTAAGACATTTCTGTTTAAAATGCAAAACTCAAATGCCCCCCCTCTTTAAAATATGTCCTAATCGAGATTGGAGACAAACACAACTGAGGGTTTGAAATGAAAAATCAAGACGTTATAATCTATGATGTAGATTACTGTCTAGACTGCGGCTTTGAAAGACCCGTATCGGACATAGGAACAAAAGAGGGGCGTAAATGTCCTAAGTGTGGAAAGTTTCTCTTTAAAACTACAAGAGTGGAAAAAATATGAAGTATAACATGAAAAACCCAATATGGCATATACTTCCTGCCAAAGCTAAAAAACTATTCGAGAAAGAACTCAAAGAATTCGCGGCTATACCATACCCAAATTCTAAAATGTCCTCAAAAGGTTGGAGAGGATTGATAAAGGAGATTTTGGGAGAATGAAGCGGACATTAATTTTTCTAACCGTTGAAGAAATCACAAGCAAAGACAAAATTGTCATAATCCTTGAAGGGTCTAAAAAAAACGTGGAAATGTTTCAAAGGGGTATAGAACATAAATTTGGCTTGCACGGTTGGTTCTTGGGGAAAGTTATAAAACATAGAAGCAAACAACCATAAGAATAAAAATGAATGTGATTTTATGACTGAAAAAACAGAAGAAAATAAATCACTTGAAGAAATAGAAGACGCAACAGAAAGTGAGGAAAAACCGAAACCCGATAAAGCCCTTCAAGAAGCCGCCGCCAAGGTTCTAAAATTGCTTGAAGAAATCCAGTCCAACCAAGAAATTCTAAATAGAAATATAGGTAGAATTTACACGTGGGTAACACAACATTGAAACCAAACTTAACAGATTTTCCAAACATCGAATATGACGAGGATTTCAGCGCGGAATTCTGGCAAGCAATACGAAAATTCAATGACTGGAAAAGATATTTCGAGAAAAGACTCAGGGCTAAACAAAAACATTCAGCGTGGATAGAGATTAAGGAGATTTTGGGGCAATGAAAAAAAGAAGTGAGAAACTTATACTTACAGGCTCAGATGCGTATTGTCAACTACTATTAGATATTCTGAAAACACTTGAAGAAATAAGGGACAAAGAATGAAGAAAACTGAAAGGGCTTATCAATTAGCCCTTAACATCATCAAGGAAAAACCCGACATAACCGATTCAGAATTAAGAACTAAACTACGCGAAGAAATACCATGTTCACGAACAACCGCATACAAAGCGCAACGAAAAGCAAGAACCGCCATAATAGAATACGAAGAGGCTAAAGCCCCACGCATAGAACCGATAAAGCCCCCCCCTTCCGCACGACCCCCGAGCATAGAAGTCATAAGCCCCCCCGCCCTCATTGAAGAAATTATAGAACCCGAAATCATAGAGAAACCCCCAGAAGTTGGCGAACCAGAATTTATCCGCGATATGCTAGAAAACATTCATGCTCTTTTCTTATCAAACGAAGGCTTATTCGAAGAATATGGCGTAAGTATTAAAGAAGCGGAACGGCAAGGGGGCGCGGCTTATATGGTTCTTAAAGATACTGTCGGCGAAGAAGCTCTACGTAAATATGGGGTCTATATGCTCATTGCGGGTTATATTGGAATAGTCGGCAAAATGGGGATTAAATTTTGGAGAAAAAGAAAGAGAAAAACCGAAACAGAAAACAAAAACAGAGAAAAACAAGCCAAAAACATCTTAATAAAAGTCGTTAAGTTCATAATGAAACTGCAACGGGCGACTGAGGAAACCGTAACGATAGCTTTAATTCCGAAGCCCGTAGGCGCGGATAAAAAACCCTTGCCTTATGACTATGCTTTCTTGCTACGAACAGAAGACGCGCCCGACAAAGATACGTTTATGCTTGTTGAATTTCTGAAAAGAAGCATTTTTCCCATGCTCTTTGAATTGGCAAGCGACATAGTAGCCGTTGAAGAAACCCAAGTCATATATGAAAAGAAAGAATATAGTTGTTTCTACATTAAATTTGTAGACCGTCAATGGAAGGAAAAAATTGAATCGAAAGTCAAAGCGTTATGATAGCCTTGTGTTTCTATGTCCCCATTGTGGAAAATTCATAAAGCTAAAACTGAAAATACATAATATTATTGATGTTATGAACGTGGGGAAAAGAGATGAGTCTAAAGTTAAATCCTTATAGCGACTTCGTTGTAGTTACGGGCTTGAAAGCAAGGGGAAAAACAACATACACTATCTACTTAGTTAAAGAGCTTCTTAATGTTCCATTCATAGCAATAGACCCCGCCCATCAATTAAGCGCATTAGGCTATTGTGTTCACTACCCCCAAAACATCGCTAGAGCCATGCGACAGTTTAAACACGTTGTTTTTCAACCTATAAAATCCTCTTTCACAGAAACAGAAACCTATGATTTAGCCTTTAAAGAATGTTATCGCTTCCGTAACTATTTACTTATCATAGATGAAGTTGACGAATTCGCGCCAACATGGGGCTTCAAAAGTGAACATTTAAACGAATTAGTTAAGCGGGGACGAACACGCGGAATAGGATTAATATGTAATTCAAGACGACCCCATAACTTTAACAAGGCTATACGGAATAACGCCGATTTTGTTGTATGTTTCCAAATTGTTGAAGAGGACGACTTAAAATATATGAGCAAGTGGATTAACACTTCTAAAGCAAAAATTAAAGCGTTGAAACCCTATTATAGCTATCTTTATGATGTAAAAGAAGGGAAAACCACATTACAACACCCTTGTCCTAAAACATGGTAAGACTCCCTTTTGTATATACTTTTGCACAGTCTTTAAACAAATCTAGACTTAGAGCCGTTCCCGTCTACACAACAACTATTTAATCTAAACATGACTATATTCTTATCATCTCAGAGAATGAGGAAAAATGCCAAAACTATCAAGTATAAGCGAAGGCATACCAAAAATAAAAGCTTCACTTCCAGAAATAGCCAAGTTTGTTCTATTAGGCATTGGTTGGATAGTCGGGCGAATGATACACGTTCAAATAGACAAACAATTTCCCGGCAATAACATTATTTCATTTCCCGCATTGCTTGACGGAACAAAAAACTACGTTCTTACACAGTCAGATATAATAGCGATGGCGATTCTTGCGGGCATGGCATGGGTTCTCTATAAGTGGGGAAAAATCTTAAAATGGTTCGGCGCGGGCTTATTCCTTTACATCGTAACTTTTGAAGTCTACGAGCTCTTATGGGGAGCCGTTCTAACAAGCGTTGCACCTGAATTACCATCGGGGAGTGGTCAATAGCAATGTTGAAACATTTAACCAATAAAGCATGGGGCGCGGGCGCGGTCACAATAGATATTGAATTAGCAAAAGCCCCTATTCACGCTATCATAATAAGAAATTACGCGCTAGGGTCGGGGGCGGCGGGTACAGTTGCACACTTTAACACTCAATTCGGAACACTCATTTATGCCAAAGACGGACGCGGAGACATAACCCCAAGATGGTCATTAGCCGAGCTTTACGCATATCAAACGGCTTTCTTTAATCGTATTCCCCCATTCCAAGACGGAACAGCCGCCGACAATAAAGCCGCATTTCAAAGAATCATCATACCCTTCGGGCGACCATGCATGATGTCAAACGCAAGCCTATTCCCAACAATAGAAGACCCCTTAGTCGGATGGAATCCAGAAAGCACACCATACTTGCATATTGAAGTTCCCGCCGATTCCGATGTTGACGCAAGAACCACACAGATAAGCGTTCTATACAAAAAAAGTCCGTTTCCTTGGACTAAGAAATGGACTGATTGGACATCACAAACACTTAGCACAAGCGGCTTAAAAGACTGGATAGTAGGCGACAGAGGCAGATGGCTTGAAAGCTTCGTATTTCAAACAAGCGAAGAAAACGCGACTTTAACGGCAGACGCGCCGAGCATCTTGAAAATGGCTTTTGACAGAAAAGGAAATAGCGTGGTCTTAGACGGAGAAGTCTATAATCCCTTCGGGGCATTATTGGATAGTCTAGCGATGACGGACGACCAATATCTCTATTGGGCTTTCAGTCAATTACACGGCGACCCATTAAGCCGATGCGTGAACCTTGACCTTGGCGAAACCAAAATCCGTCTTTTGGGCGGTGTCGCGGACGCGGTGAAAGTTGCGTCTTCTGTAGTAAGAAGAAGTGTTTAGGTATGCAGAAACCGAATTTTGTGGTTTATTTCCTCTTTTTTGTCAAGGTGTAAAACTTGAAAGAAATAACAGTAGAATGTAAAACTCACGAAATAGCCGTTAATCTAACCGCTTTTCTTAATTCACACTCAAAACTTAAGGCGGAAGATTTAGGCGGCAAAGTCAAAATAACCCTTCCCCTCGGGCGAGGAGAAAAGCCTAAAAAACCAAAGAAACCATGGTGACATCGTTGAAGGTCATAAACCGTAAACAAATAGGCGATTTCCTTTTAGAGCAAATAAGCAAGAAATGGTATCGAATCATTTACACGGAAAGACCCGACCATGATATCTTAATGACGGGTTCGGCGGTTACAAAGGATTTCGACATAGACTTTACGTTTGTTTTTGCGCGATTACACCTTACGCATCATTCAGCGACTTTTAAAACATTATCAACTGACGAGATTATTCTCATCTTAAACCGTCCCATGGTTCATGGGGTAGACGGGTTCATAGACGACTTTTATAAGAAAGCGGACATAGTTGACAGCAAGGCTATTATCAGTTTTGAAGATTTAAACGCGGAAGGCGGCTTAGTTTTTGAAGCGTCCACAATACGCATAAGCCTTAATAGCACAAGCACAGACCGCATACAACCAATTTTCTATATTAAGAGGTTAGACTAATGCCCAAATATTGTGGCACGGGTAGATGGACGGAAGACGAAATCTTCATTTTTAAAGAGTTCCAAGAAACATCGGGAACAAAAGCGGAGTTTACGACTAGCAAAGCGGAAACAGATGAACCCGCATATTATTTTGTGGATGTTGTGAAACCCGACACATTAAAAGCGGGGGTTATAACTCAAATCAGAATTAAACAAAATTGGGTCGCGGGTGAAACTTTAGAAGCGGTTAGGCTTTATGAGGGGGCAGTTGCGGGGAATTATGAAAGCAACTCTAAAAAGATTTTTGATAGTGACGAATACATTGCAAGTCTTAACGATGATGAAGAATATGTTTTTGACGTTAACATTCCCTTTCACTTAGATACTATTGGAAGAATGTATTTTGGCTTTCAATGGTCGGGGGCTTGTGGAAATATTCAAGGACACATTACTGTTAAAGGGCGGGTAGTTGCTTAATGGCGGCGGGGGACATACATCGTTATTCACGTCATAGCGGAAACCTAATTTTAGCGGGGCATTTAATACCATCCGAGGATGACAAATGGAGTTTAGGAAGACAGGGGATAGAATTTAATAGCCTGTATCTCGATGGGTACGGTAAAATTGATTATCTGGAAGTTCATGCTCTTCTAAGACTTCAGAATAAGGCTACTAAAACAGCAAATTACACAGTTATTACCACCGATTTGATACTGTTATGTGACACGACAGGGGGGGCTTTTACTTTAACACTTCCCGCTGTTGGTGGTAGTGGACAAATTCTCATAATCAAAAAAATAGATGCCAACGCTAATGCTGTAACTCTTGACGGGAACGGTGGTGAAACTATTGACGGTGACGCGACAAACACAGAAATGGATGCGCAATACGATACGATAATGCTTTTAGCGGGTGCAACTGAATGGCATATTATTGCTAAGGAGATCGCATGATGAACTATTTTACTCTTGGTTACGGGGTATTTGACCCACAAGCACACATTGAAGCCATAAAAAAGTTTGACGTTATGATTATCGGCGCGGAAATGCTTGATAAAGTTGCGGAAATCAAAGAGATACACCCGACAATTAAATTAATAGTCTATAATTCGATTATTTCATCACACCCTAACTATTCAGATTGGGGCGAAGTTGAGACACATGAAGATTGGTTTTTGCATGACATAAACGGCGAAAGATTACAAGTCGGTTCATGGTATGCTATGGATATTGCAAATAGACAATGGCGAACACACCTTATACAACGATGTTTAAGTTGGATTCAAAATCACGATGTTGACGGCATCTTTACAGATAACACTTGGACGTTCTGGAGAAATAAATGGAGTATCTTTACAGTTTCAGATGATTTAGTTGCGGACTTACCTAATTGGCATAACGACATGATTACGTTTTTATCCGAGTTTAAAACAGCGTTAGGGACTAAACTTCTCATCCCGAATACAGTTGACCCGCAAAATTATATCGGTGTTTGTGACGGGCAATTTTTCGAGCTGGTTTTTGTGCGTCCACTTCATGACATACCAATGGAAATTAACCTTTTGAAAAACGCATCCAAAAACGGTAAATATTTTTTCTGTTTCCCAACTATGGGAAGCCATGTTTATGAGGAATTCGCTTTTCATTGTTTTCTATTAGGCGCGGAATCAGAAAAAGCATTGTTTGGCATTGGTAAAGTCACGGATGGGTCTAACGGATTCAGGGACTTTATGACTGTAAATACTGGGCGAGCTATTGGTAGTTTCTATGTTGAGGATGGGATTCTTAAAAGGACGTTTGAACACGTTAAGGTTACTGTTGACATCGCGAACATGACATCGAGCTTAATTATGGAGGAAACACCTTATCCGAGCATAGGAGATAACCGTTTTTTATTGCTTTTGTTAATTTGTGTGTTAATGTTCGCGATAGTCTTAATTCCTTCATTGCCGAAATTGGAGACATAGAAAAATGATAGGGGAAACAAAAGAAGATTTGACAGAAAACGGCTTGCCCCGTTGGGCGATTCCAATACGGGACGCGATAATAACCTTTTTCATAGTCTTAGTGTCGAATTTAGTAACAAATCCGAGTTACCCGCCCGAAGCAAGCTTAATTTATGCAAGCGTACTTTCAGCTTTGCTTATTGCTCTAGTTTCTTATGCTCATTCAGTAGGAATTAAAATCGAAAGGGGAAAAGCAATAAAATGACAACTGAATATAAAGGGTTTTGGACTTGGAAGGCGAAGTCGGCGGAATATTGGACAGATACACGTGACGGGACAACGCCGCAACCAATTCCGGACGAGGTTACTCGCGAAGAATTTGCCAAATATATTCCGGATGCAATGGGGGAGTTCGTTAAATATCTGTTAGATAATGGCGCGGGATATGCAACTGTCACAGATTACACACATTTTAACTATACCGAAACCATTTCAATAAGAGACATAAGCAAAATCAAAGGCGAACAACATCTAGTGGGAACATTCAGAACCATCACACATTTACATATTGGATTTGAAACGGATTATCCTATTTCTGAAAGTCCCATCGCGCCAATTATGGTGGGGGCGATAGCGAAGGCCATCGCTTTAATTATTCTTGCGTGTGCGGGTGCTGTCGCAATTATGGCGTTGAAAGGACTATATACCACACAAAAAACGGTAGAATGGACAAAAACAACCACACTACCAGATGGAACGGTTATTACTGAAAGCGCGACAGAGGATATTACAGAACCTAGTCTTTGGGGAATAGGCGCGACTGGACTTATCTTAGCTTTGCTTGCAGTTGTGTTTCTAATCTTTATAGTCGGGATGCCGAAGAAAAAATGAAGTTCAGCAAAAAACACTTAATCCTTATCGCAGTTGTAAGCTTCATACTATTCGGGGCTTTCGCAAGGATTTTTCCCGACCCGTGGCACGAAACAGATAATGTCACTTTCTTTGAATGGATTTATCGGGAAGTTCACGAATTAATTTACGGGGAAAAAGAAAATGGAAGCTAAACAAGTTGAACTTTCCCATTGTGACCAATGCGGGGGCAACATAACGACTTTTGAGGGGCAACTTAACCATTCTAAAGGCTTTTGCAGAGTTACCCTTAAAATCTGTAAATGTTGGTTTATCTTCATAGACCACACTAACGGAGTGTTCATAAGCGGGGGTATTAAAGACTTTTTAACGAAGCAACCTCAAAAACAATTAGCAAAACTAATCTTGAAAGGGTTAGGGGGTGACTGAAACGGGAAGAAAAAAGCGTAAGAAGAAAACAACAAAGAAATGGGGCAAAATAGGCGCACCACATAGCGCGAAGCGGAAAGCTCACATGCGGAAGATAGCAAAGAAGGGAAAACATAAAAAGCGCAAAAAACGGAAGTAGTAACGGGCTTTAGGAAAGGTTTTTCGTTCCCTTCTCCACGGTGGGGTTTGTTTTCCTTTCCTAACGCCCCAATTCTCTATATTTTTGTTCGAAATACGGGGCTAAACTTTGAACCCACTCAGCGAATGGAACAGCGTTAATTTTTAAGCCTTGCATTTCATGGCGTATGCGTTTTTCGTCTAGGGCTAAATAATACATTCTTATTGTTCGGTCTTCTGTTCCGGTCATTTCTACGACTGTTTCACGGCTTAGTAAATGGCGGTAGCCTTGCGAAACAAAGGTATGCTTTAAGATATGTGTTGAGACTTTCTTTTTTATGCCCCCGCATTTTGCGGCATTGTTTAGGCTTGTGTTTATGAAGCCGTAACCACTAGGGAAAACTTTTTCTTCGGGCTTCTTGCCTTCGACATAAGTTTTAAGCAGTTTCATTAACGGCAGGGGCGGATATTTAGAAACGAACTGTTTTCTTTTTGATTCGTAAACTTGGATAGTGTTGTCTTTGAAGTCTATTTCAGAAACGGTTAAGCCTAGCATAGCGGAAGCCCTTGCCCCCCATACTATGCCCGAATATATGAACATTAAAGTTTCTTTGTCTTCACAGCAAGCGACCATTCTTATTATGTCTTCGTCATGTAAGAACCAATGGCGTTTTTTTCCTTGAACCATTTTATGCCCTTTAAACTTAGCAAGTAAATCATGCCTTCCGATAGCCCGCATTAAGTTATGGAAACAAGTCGCGTAATGTTCAGCGAAGCCGCCCGCCTCTTCGCGTATGAACTCTTGTGTTTCCCATATTATGCGAAAGTCTTTTTCGCCCCAAGAAATAGGGTCTTTGTTGTTGAGTTTCATAAACATTTTTTCTATTTGTGTTCGCCAAGTGTTGAAATTCACTTTTCGCCCGTATGCTTGCTTAAACTTCTTAAAGCCTTCCGAAGCCCGTAACTCTTTCACATATTTCGGCAAGCCCTTTCTAGGTTCTTCGGGATATTCCGCTAAAAGCCTATGAATAGTCATACGGCTTAAACCCGTCTTCTTACTTGCTAATGAAACATTCTTCCATCTTCCGGTTTTAATAGGTTTCAAAGTGGGGTGTACGCTTTGAGTTTCTTGACGCTTAACAATGTCATAACCGCCGAGTTTTATGAACCTTTCAAGAACGCTTTTCTTAACCACGTTTTTTCACTCTCTCAATTATAAAGCCTTCGACAGTTGTATAATATCTTACCATACATTTTATATTGCAGAAAACTAGCATTCGACTTATTTTGGCTTCTTCTTCCCAAACTCTAATATGTGGTAATTCTATTTCTTTATTACATTTAACACATTTTCTTTTCTTCATTTTATCACTTTCTTTTTAATTGCGCCGCTCATAACTAAATTCTGCGCGGGGACTGTTTAGAATGTGGATACCAAAAAACCACATCACTTCCTTTTGCATTTCCTTAAGAAATACCTTTTCTATTTTCTTGATATTTGTTTTCATTTTTATCACTTTCTTTTTTAATAGTATAATAAGGGGCATGGCTTAAAAATTTTGCCCGCAAAAAGTGACAGAATTTGACCGACTTACACCATTATAGTAACATAGATATTGTAACAAACCCTAATGCGCGCATTAGTTGACTACATGGCAAACTATGGTAATTTGTAACAATAATTGTAACAAAACTGTAACAATTCCCTTTTTTAGATTCTGTTAACAGAGGTATGGTCTTTTCCCGTAAACAGACCCTTTTTTTCTATGGTAATATTTGGCTTGAGTGACAAACTTAAAAAAAGGGCTAAAAGACGCGGATTAGACACCTTTTTAGTGTTTAAAGCATGTGCAGTTAGCCTTTTTTGTAAACATACTGTTAACAAGTTATTTATCTGTTCACATCTGTTAACAAACGTGAAAAAAATGAAAAACGAAAAAGAAAAAATTACCATTACCTTTGCAGTCCGAATAAACAAAGAGATAAAAGAGTGGTTCTTAGCTTATCTGAAAACGAAAAGCATAGGTGTTAACACAAGTGAACAGTTCCGCAACTTCATTCTAGCCTTAAAACATAAAGATATTCCACAAGTAAGCGTTATTGAATCCGCTATTAAATGCGAAAGACTTCAACGGGCTTTAAGACATTTCTGTTTAAAATGCAAAACTCA
>Ga0114921_10001624_pt1 | contig 10400 bp, 5 predicted proteins | sample BentaG_FD_87016 | JGI IMG/M metagenome (GOLD analysis project Ga0114921, IMG submission 87016) | Deep subsurface microbial communities from South Atlantic Ocean to uncover new lineages of life (NeLLi) - Benguela_00093 metaG | ecosystem: Environmental > Aquatic > Marine > Oceanic > Sediment ...
AGAATGCTTCAAGATATTATAGTAATGAAACAAAATAATATCAACTCCGTTAGAACCAGTCATTATCCAAATCACCCCAATTGGTACGATTTATGTGATCAATATGGTATTTATGTAGTTGATGAATGCAATTTAGAATCTCATGGATTAAGAACTACACTTCCCGCAAGCCTTCCTGAGTGGACAAACGCATGTGTAGATCGAATGGTGAGTATGGTAGAGCGTGATAAGAACCACCCAAGTATAGTAATATGGTCCTTAGGGAATGAAGCAGGGATGGGGGAGAATTTCAAAATCATAAAAGACGAAACGCTTAAAATAGACATATCCAGACCAATCCATTACGAAGGAGACTATAAACAAGAAATAATTGATGTTATCAGTAGTATGTATTTATCACCTCAAAGACTTGAAAAAAATCTAAGAAGCAATAAGGCGGGACATACAGGCATGAGAGTTAAGTTAGATAAGAAAATTCCTTATGTTTAATGTGAATACGCCCACGCAATGGGGAATAGTTTAGGAAATTTTCAAGAATTTATGGATGTGTTTGAAAAATATCCGAATGCTGCGGGAGGGTTTATTTGGGATTTTATAGACCAAGGATTAAGGAAAGTATCAAAAAATGGAGAAGAGTTTTGGGCATATGGAGGAGATTACGGAGATGAACCAAATGATAGCAATTTTTGCATTAATGGTATAGTGCTGCCAGATCGCAAGCCAAATCCATCATTATATGAAGTTAAAAAGGTTTACCAAGATATAAAGTTGTACCCTGTAAATTTATTGGAGGGAAGACTATTAATCCACAACAAATTCAATTTTATCTCATTAGGAGATATTAAATTTAATTGGGACTTAACAGCGAATGGTAAAATCATTCAAGATGGAACCATGGAAAATATAGAAGTTGAACCAGGCAAGCAAAAAGAAATTGTTATTCCACTTCAGAAACCAAACATGGAACCGAATACTGAGTATCATCTTAAAATTATAGCTTCCTTGAAAAATAGTGTGAAATGGGCTGAGGAAGGACATATAATAGCATGGGATCAATTCAAAGTACCATACGAATCATTAAAGGAAAGTTACCCTCTAGAAGATTTACCAGAGATCGTAATTGATGATTTAAAAGAGAATTATGAACTTAAGGGTAAGGATTTTAAACTAAAAATAGGTAAAAGAACGGGAGTCTTGGAAGATTATATATATAAGAATGTAGAACTATTGAATACTCCATTAGTCCCAAACTTTTGGAGAGCTCCTACTGATAACGATCTTGGAAAGATAGATTTTGGAAAATCAGCCCCTAGTTTCGATTTAAGCTGGAAAGATACAAGTAAAAATAGAACTTTAGAAGATATTTCTTTTAAGAAGGTTAATCTAAACACCATTAAAGTTTTTGTATGTTTTAAGGTTAATAATTCAGAAGAAGACTTGACTCTTACATATACAATACATAGTGATGGAAATATAATTATTACTTGTTCTATTATACCCTCGATAAATATGATACGATTTGGTATGCAATTAACAATTCAGAATGATTTTGATCAACTAACTTGGTTTGGGAGAGGTCCTCACGAAACTATGCTTGACCGCAAAACAAGTGGGGCAATAGGAATCTATTCGGGAAAAGTCGATGAATTAATTCATAATTACGTAAAGCCACAGGAAAACGGTAATAGGACTGATGTAAGATGGGCTGTATTAACAAATGAAGAAGATATAGGACTCTTTATTTCAGATATAGGTGGCACGCATTTAAGCATAAGCGCGTGGCCATATTCTTTAGAAGACTTAGAATCTGCGAGTCATACATTCGATTTACCTAAACGCGATTTTAATACTCTCAACATTGATTATAAACAACAAGGAGTTGGTGGGGACATTCCTGCATTGGCTGTGCTTCACAAGAAATATATACTAAAAGGTGATCTAGAATATTCTTATACTTTTAGAATCAGAGGGTATTCTAAAGATGAAGGAGACTTCAATTCTCTTTTTAAAAAGGTTCCGCCTTTAGAATAGAATTAGCCGTATCTAATTTAAGAAATTTTTAATTTTTTTTGGTTTTCCACCATCACGGGCAGAGCGAGAGGCTTGAATTCCAGACATACAGAAATTGGCTGCTACTTTAGCGTGTATTGAAGCTTTAATTCCTTTATTAATTGCTCGAAACCAGTCATTCAAAATCCGGGCATTAGCGCCATGATGAAATCCTTCTACTTGAGGAATTACACTCGATAGTACGTCTTGATCAACTTTTTTGGATTTACCTTTTCTATGTCGGGTTTTATTAATTTTATGTCCATCAGCTACAAACAATCGACCAGGTGTATCAACTTGATAGCATTCATAAGCACCCGTGCGACCTACCACTTGAATTGAAATTCTATTAGGTTCTCGAGCAAAGACATAAGCATTCGCGCACTTAGCTATGGCATTAGTTTCAGTTCTAAATAATGCAACTTGGAAAGCTTTTGCAGGTTTGCATATTGGATCTCCTTGGTAACCTCCTATGTCATTAGCAAAACTTGTAACTTCAGTAAAAGGCATTGGATTTTCTATTCCTCCTAATACAACTTGAGCAGGTCCAATCGAGTGCGCATACATCATAGGATCAAATAACTGATACCATGAGTCTATACGAGTAGCATCAACATCTCCAAAACCCTGTTCTCTCCATCTATAGGTAACATCATGTAGATATTCTGATTCGGTATAAACGGGCTCACCAATCTTACCTGTCGATATGAGGCGAGCAGCATATAATACTTCGGAGTAAAAACAATAATTCTCTCCAAGTTGATATACTTTATTTGACGATTCCTCAGCATCTATAATCCTAATAATATCTTCTTCACGAATAGCCATTGGAACCTCTGAAAAAACATGTAAATCAGATTCTAAAGCTGCTACAGCTTGATCTACATGATATTGAGGTGGGCTTGATACGATAATAGCGTCAAGTTCCTTAGTATCAATAAAATCTTCAAAACTATCAGCAATTTTTACTCCTTCAAACTTTTTAAACCGTTCGCTAGCGATTGGATCTGGATCAAAACCAACAACTAATTTGGCTTGTCCTTTAAGTAGTGGATGATTATCTATCTCGGTTTGAAGGCTAAATGAATGAAGACCAAAACCTAGAATTCCAAGATGTATTAGCTTTCCCATATTTTTAGATAAGTTCCTAAAATATTATTGTCATTTTTGTTCCTTATTTCCTTACTATTTATTAAATTCAGAATCCATGTTAAATAGATTTATTTTTTATTAGACATTTCTTCTTTCATGGATATTAAACTAGTTTTAATAGGCGCAGCGAGCGCTGCTTTTGGGCCTCCAACTTTTATTGATCTTAACTTGAGTAAATTGTTAGCCGGATCTACTATCAGTCTTGTTGACATAGATACGGAAAAGCTACAAATGGTCTATGAAGTACTATCCGAAGAAAATAAAAGAATTGGTAACAAATTCAATATAGAATGCACACCAAATAGAGAAAAAGCCCTAAAGGGAGCAGATTTTGTTATTAATTCAACTGAACATGGAGATCGATTTGATCTCCGCTGGCAAGATAACATAATTCCCAGAAAACATGGTTCAACTGAAAGAATGGCTGAGAATGGTGGTCCTGGAGGTTTTTTCCATAGCGCTCGTCAAATACCCGAGATTATTAAAATTGCGAAAGATGTAGAAAGAATTTGTCCCGATGCATTTTTTATTAATTATAGTAATCCTATGTCCCGTATATGCCTAGGTTTAAAAAGAGCAGTACCTAACTTAAAAATGCTTGGACTTTGCCATCAAATTGGTCTTCTAACCCCCCATCATTTACCTAAGCTTATAGATAAAGAAATTGGCGATGTTCAAATAATTACTGGAGGTCTTAATCACTTTGCATTTTTAATGGGATTAAAAGACTTAAAAACGGGTGATGATTTGCTGCCTGTATTTAATGCAAACTGCTTAAAATACTTTCAAGGCAAATGGGATCGATTCCATTATGCGGATTTGACATTTGAGGTTTACAAAAGATTTGGTTGGTTTCCTTATGTAGGTGATAATCACATTTGTGAATATTTACAAATTGGTTCTCAGTATACAACAGCTCAAGATTTAACTGATTGGATAACTAGAATGGAACAAGTAAATAAAGGGGGTAATGCTAAACTAAAAAGATACTATAAGCGATTAAAAAAAGGCAGATATCCTAAAAAAGGAATGCTTATAGGAGGACCCTCTGGAGAAAGAGCTATTCCTATCATTGAAGCTATAATCCAAGATAGTAATTCCTATGAAATTGCTGTAAATATACCTAATGATGGGATTATAGAAAATCTTCCACAAGATTTAATCATTGAATGTTCTGGATTTGTTAATAAAAATGGCATCCAAGGAGTTAAATTAGGTAATATTCCTAAAAGTCTCGCTGCAATCCTCAGAATAGAAGCTTCAATCCAAGATTTATGTGTTGAAGCAATTATCCAGGAATCAAAAGATTTAGCAATTAACTGTTTAGCGATGGATGTGAACTGTGGTAGTTTCGAAATGGCTGAAGCCATATTTAATGAAATGATGGAAGTACAAAAGGCATATTTACCCAATTTTAAATAGTTCGATTAACCGTAGTCTAAAAATGAGAATGTAATTTTTAAATTTTATTCCAAATAGTCGCTTGGTTTTATTAATATATGAGTTATAATTTAATGTGATGTGCGATATTATTATTGTTGTACTCGGAGTTAAATAGAAATGAAACTGTTTGAGCCTTTTAAAATCAATCAAATAACACTAAAAAATCGTATTTTGATGCCTGGGATGGACACAAATTTTGGCGATGAAAAGGGCAATTTTCCTGATAAATTGATTGATTACTACGAATTAAGAGCTAAGGGAGGAGTTGGCTTAATAATTGTTGAAGGAGCTTATTTTGATAAAAGAGGTGCAGGAACCTCCACAATGCTCAGTATCGACAGTAATAAAAGAATAGGTAGATTTAAGGAATTAGTAAGCGTTATCAAGAAATATGGCGCTCATACTCTTATCCAGATATATCATGCTGGAGCTCAAGCTTCATCTTTCATGATTGGCTTGGAAGCAGTTGCTCCATCAGCCATACCGTTTGAAATGTCGGGGGAAAAACCAATACCGTTAACAAAGAAGCAGATTTCTAAAATAATTAAAGAATATAGTAAAGCTTGTTTAAGAGCAAAAAAAGCAGGTTTTGATGGAGTAGAAATTCATGCAGGACACGGCTATTTACTTAATCAGTTCTTTTCTCTAAGAACAAACAAGCGTGATGATGAATACGGAGGGCAATCTTTTGAAAACAGAACGAGGGTTGCAGTCGAAATAATCAAGGAAGTTAGAACAAAATGTGGAGAAGATTTTATTATAGGATTCAGATTAAATGGTAGTGACTATATTCCAGAAGGATTAGAAGTTGAAGATGCTATTAAAATTTCAAAAATATTGGAACAAGAAGGTGTAGATTTAATAAATATTTCTGGTGGTGTTTTTGATAGTCCACGCTTCCCAGTTGTTCCTTATATGAACTATCCAAGAGGTTGTTATGCAGATAATGCAAAATTGATCAAAAATGCCCTAGAGCATACTACGGTTGCTGTTGTAGGGAGAATAAATACACCGAATATCGCAGAACAAATCCTCCAAGACAACAAGGCTGATCTAGTTACAATTGGAAGAGCACTTATCGCAGATCCTGAATTTCCTAACAAAACTAAAGAAGGCAAACAAGATGAAATTCGAATTTGTATAGGGTGCAACGCCTGTCTTAACCAAATTATGACGGAGCAAGAAGTACTCTGTGCTATTAATCCTAATCTAGTTGCTTCAGACGAATTTCTTCTACAAACTAACGCTAAAATGAAGATTTTAGTTGTGGGAAGTGGCCCAGCGGGATTGGAATTTGCACGTGTTGCTTCATATAGAGGGCATGAAGTAATTATTATAGAAAGAATGTCCTCTATTGGAGGTTCTTTAAACTACGCAAGTATAGCTCCTATGAAAAAGGAAGTAGGACTTCTTATAGGTTATTACAAGTACCTTTTAATTAAATATAAAGTCGAGATACATCTAGATACAGCTTTTTCTGAAGAAATCCTTTGCAAATATAAACCCGATGCTCTTGTATTGGCCACAGGCTTTACTCCTACTTTACTTGATATAAACGGGATAAGTGAAAGTAAACATAGTTATTATTCCGATGTTTTTGGAGGAAAAATCCCAATAGGGAATAATATTGTAGTTATTGGGGGTGAAACTATAGGAATAGAAGTCGCTGAATTTCTGTCAAGCGCAAATAAGCATGTAACATTAATAACTGATAATAAAAAACTTGGTACTGGCATCTATTCACTTGTTGCGAGAGAAATTATACCTCTAATTGAAGGGGATGAAAATATCGAGATCATGCTGGAAACTGAAATTAAAGAAATCACAGGTAATAAAATCTCGTTAGTGTATAGAGGTAAAAGTGTGAAAATCGAATTTGATGAAATCGTAGTGGCATCAACAAAACCTTCCACTGAAGCCGAAGAAATAGCAAAAGGAAAAATCGAGAAGATTTTCAAAATAGGAGACTGTAGAGAAGTTCACCCTAGGAAAATCCTCGATTCTATTCAAGAAGGGTATGAATTGGGATTAATTATCGAATCTCCCGAAACTAAAGTGTTATTCGGCGATGAAGCGGAGAAGAAAGAAGGAGATCTAAAGTCTTTAATAAAGAACAAGATAAAAAGACGGTCATTTACAAACGAAGATATCCCAAATTACTTGGATATTTTCGTACAGATATGTAACCAAGACGAAAAGATTCAGAAGAAAAGTAAAAAGACTAAACTCCTCTTCCAAATATCAATAGGAGAAGATAAAGATTATTTCATAAGAATCGAAGACGGCTTTTTCTCTACAGGAGAAACAAAGGTTGAAAATCCAAATGTAGCAATTTTGATGGATGCTTCAATAGCAAGCGGAATACTATCAGGAACAATTAATGCAGCTTCAGCATATCTAGCTAAAGATCTGAAATTTGAAGGATCCATGCTGCTTGGAATGAAGTTCCGGAATATGGTAAATGCAGTAACTAAAGTGTTAGACGAAAGTTATTAATCATGATTTACCCAGATAGGAGAAGTCCAACCTCTTTCCCCATCGAATTGGGTTGCTCGAATGTAATAATAAGCATTTTCCCCTCTTTTTAAATCAATATCTTCGTAACCAAACTTGATACGATCGTTTGTTGGGACTCTAATTGCTATGGTTTCACCATTTTTTATGAGTTCTACGCTTTCCAGTTTGCCAGTTCCACACACTGTCGCAATTATTAATGGAGGTTTAATTGTTTCTATTTGCTGACCCATTAAAGTAGATTCTATCTTAAGTTTCATCCACATTCTCGTTCCAGTAGTTGCATAGCATTTCCTTTCGTTTAGGTTCTGAATCAATTTTTTAGAATCCAGCCTATCAGAAAATATAGCAGCTATTCCTGGTTTATATCTTAAGATGGGCACCAAATTTTTCATTTTATCTTGCCTTACAGGGCATCCAGGATGCGAATAGTGATCATCTCCACCCCCTATGAAACCAAGTTTAAAACCATTATTCAGTGCCCAATTCACGCTCCCTTTATTCTTATTGTTAACCAAGGGTCTGTAATTCCCATTCATCGTTTCACTTGAACCGTGTGAAGAATAAATCTCTACTACATTTTCCATAGTATCATTAGCTTCTGTCCAGGAAGTACCCATAACAAAACTTATAGGAGTGTGAGAGATAATAGCACAATCCTCATCTTTTAGAGCATCGTATAATTGGTGTTGAAAACAACCATTTTCATTTAAATAGTCAACTAAAGGCGCCTCTTCAGCGTTTTCAATTGGAAAAAGAATTACTTTGTCTGAAATTGATTCATAAGGACTCTTTGTTTTTGTTGCGAGGGTAACACAATAATTGCGTCCCGACCATTCATAACCTGGGATAGTAACAAAGTTTAGGTCACTCCAATCTCTACATAACTTAATTAAAGTAGTCCAAATCGATTTTTCATATGGAAAAGGAATGTTTTTACGACCTTCCATAAAAATGTTATTTCTTTGGTTTAAATGATCCCCTAAAGCAGCAAAGTCATGAAGAACTACATTTTTTGCGTAATTAAAAGCGTCGGATCCAGTCCCTATCCCGTCAGAAAACTCTCTCGTATGGATATGAGTATCCCCCCAATAAAGTTGACTGTTATAATCATCATCAAGAACTATTGGATTCGAACTACCGTTAATTTCACCGCAAGTAACATGCAATTTTCCTATGGTAGATGTCAATTCAGGGAAAACAGGAAAGAGGTTATAACCTGTATTATATTGTAATAATGTAGAGATTATTGTCTCTTCTTTTCTAAGATTTTTAAAAGTTAGGGATTGGTTAAGTTTAATGTATCCGTCTTTTAATTTAGCAGCATTAGGAAATTCTAAACATGAGTCACCGATAATCTTAACTTCCTTGTTAAAGTTTATGTCTTTATTTCCAAATTTATCTAAAGCTACAATTTCAATATCAACAGGTTTTTGTAAATAAATTGAAGGTATTTTAACTAAAAAGAAACTAACTTTATCTGAAATCATTGAGATATACTTAATCCCTATTCGAGTATAGAATTTCTCATTAGGCAATTTTATATCTATAGCTGAATATACTTTATCCAAATAAGCCATCTCACCAGCAGTTTCAATTAAATTTGATGAATTATATTTAAATTCAATATTTTCACCAGGTTTCATTTCTTCCTGCAAAATGTAAGTTATCATTAAGCTAGAATTAGTTGTTTTTATTCTACCCTTTACCGAGGAAGAAATTGAACAGAATTCATTTTCATTATTAATAGGCTCCCAACCATAAGGAATTACGAATCTAAATTGAGTTCGGCTAGGAAAAATCTCTTTATTATTAAAGGAAACTTTAATTGAGGCTTTACTATTCACCACTATACTGTCAGGAATATCAAAATGAATGGTATTTACTTCATCTAATTTAATTTTATGATCAAGGTACCCATTATCTTTTTCAGACATGCTTCTGCTTATTAATGTTTTATTTAATACTTAGTTTATGCAGGGAACTACGTTTAGGCTCTCTAAATATAGTAAAAAAGCCAAATAATCTTCTTAGAAAATTTGGTTGATATTCATCCTTCTTAGCATAGTAGACTCCGAGCAAATCCAATCGGATTAGGAGATTTTCAAGTCGATTTTTAAAGGATTTAAAATTTCTTTGTTCACGAGGAATCCAACCAGTTTCAGCATATGCTAACAGTCGTGGAAAAGTTTGCCAATCTAATTCATGAATATTCCGAACCCATTCTGTCCACATAGGAGCTTCAATTCCCAAGACATTATCGTTATAATGAGCATTCAGTTTTTTAGGAATTGGTTCATACCGATATGCTCTCCTTAAAGATGTAAATTTATAAGAGTAATCGAGATAAGCATAACCAAATTTAGAAAAAACTACATTTCCTCCTATCGATAAATGTTTAGGAATTTTTTTTTTACCAAATTTCCAATATTGCACAATAATGTCCTTAGTAGATTTATTACTAAGAATCTGATTCCATCCCATAAGTCTACGACCATGAGAGGAGAGAAATTTATTAATCCGTTCTGTAAAATATATCTGAAGTTCTTTTTCGTTTTCTAAATTTTCAGCTTTTATCCGTTCTTGACATTCCGGGCATTTTTCCCATCTCTTTTTTGGAACTTCATCCCCGCCTATATGAACGATTTCAGATGGGAAAAGGAGAATAATTTCCTCTAATATATTACTTAGGAATTCAAAAGTAGTTTCTTTACCAACGCAATAGACATCTTTTTTTATACCAAATCTAGTTGATACTTCAAATGGCCCTCCTGTACAGCTAAATTCCGGATATGCTGCTAACGCTGATTTTGAATGACCGGGCATATCAATTTCTGGAATGATTTTAATAAATAGTTTATCAGCATATGAAATTATCTCTCGTATATCTTCTTGAGTATAAAATCCTTCATGAGGGGTGTTATCCATTTGTTTACTAATAAAACCACCAATTTGCGTTTTTTGTCTCTTTGATCCAATTTCGGTAAGAAGAGGATATTTCTTTATTTCAATTCTCCACCCTTGATCTTCTGTTAAATGCCAATGAAACACATTCATCTTGAAAAGTGCCATTAAATCTAGCATATGTTTTACAACTTCCTTTCCTAGAAAATGTCTCCCTTCGTCGAGCATGTATCCTCTCCAAGAAAATCGAGGATAATCAATAATATCAATTGATGGAACAATCCAATCAATGTGAGAAACTTCTTTTTTTTCCTCTATCTCTTTGGGAAGTAATTGAC
>Ga0114921_10001625_pt1 | contig 10393 bp, 8 predicted proteins | sample BentaG_FD_87016 | JGI IMG/M metagenome (GOLD analysis project Ga0114921, IMG submission 87016) | Deep subsurface microbial communities from South Atlantic Ocean to uncover new lineages of life (NeLLi) - Benguela_00093 metaG | ecosystem: Environmental > Aquatic > Marine > Oceanic > Sediment ...
AGTGTATAGATGGAAAAGGAAGTTTAAGAATAGTTAAGATGTTATTGTTTAATTGGTTTAAAAATAGTCTCTATTTGAGAAATGCCAATTTTGAAGACGCTTTAGATATCTTTAACTTATCAAATGATGAAACAGTGAGAAATAATTCCTTTAATCCAGAAAAAATAGAGTGGCAACATCATTTAAATTGGTTAAAAGAAAAATTGAGGGATGGTAACTATGTTTTCTTTGTTGTTATTGATAATTTAGGTAAATTTTATGGACAAGTTCGATTTGATATAAAATCAAAAACAAAAGAGGCGATAATAAATATTAGTTTAGTAAAAAATATACGAGGTTTTGGTTTATCTTCTTTTCTTATAGAAAAATCAATAGATGAATTAGTAAGAGTTCATAAAGATATAAAGTTAATCAACGCATTTATAAAAGAAAAGAATATACCTTCTATAAAGTCTTTTGGAAAAGCAAATTTCAAATTTTTAAAAAATTTAGCGATTAAAAGAAACAAATCAAAAGTTTATATAAAAAAGGTTGATAATGTTAAAATTTAATATTGGTAATAAATGTGTAGGAGGGAATGACCCTATATTTATAGTTGCCGAGCTTTCTGCAAATCATCTTCAAAAATTTGATAATGCAGTAAAACTTATAAAAACAGCAAAAGAAGCAGGAGCAGATGCGGTTAAACTTCAAACATATACACCAGATACAATAACTATAGATTGCGAAAATGATTATTTTAAAATAAAAGAAGGAACTTTATGGGATGGAAAAACTTTTTACGAATTATATAAGGAAGCTTATACTCCCTGGGAATGGTTTCCTAAATTGAAAGAAATTGCTCAAGAAGAAGATATAATCTTCTTCTCCACCCCTTTTGATAAAACTGCGGTAGATTTTTTGGAAACAATGAACGTACCGTGTTATAAAGTGGCCTCTTTCGAAATAACAGATATCTCACTTATTGAATACATAGCATCAAAGAAAAAACCTGTAATTATTTCAACAGGCATTGCTATGCGTTCTGATATAGAAGAAGCAGTCAATGCTTGTAAAAGAGCTAGTAATAACAAGATAGCTGTACTTAAATGTACCAGTGCTTATCCTGCCCCCTTAGAGGAAATGAATTTAAGAAGTATCCAGGATTTAAAAGAAGTGTTTAAGATCGTAGTAGGGTTATCTGACCATACCCTTAGCATTTCTGTCCCAATAGCTTCTGTTGCTTTAGGTGCAAAAATTATAGAAAAACACCTCACCTTAGCACGATCAATGGGAGGTCCTGATTCAGCATTTTCTCTTGAACCGGATGAATTCAAAATGATGGTAAAGTCAGTAAGAGAAACAGAAAAAGCTCTTGGAAATATCTCCTATGAATTAACTGAAGAAATGAAAAAAAGCAGAAAATTTGCTCGTTCTCTTTTTGTTGTAGTGGATATGAAAGCAGGAGAAGTATTTACGGAAGAAAATGTGCGTTCAATTAGACCTGGTATCGGATTACATCCTAAATATATTAAAGATATTTTGGGAAAGAAAGCAGCGACCGATATAAAAAGGGGCACACCTTTACAACGGGAATTAATAATGAGGTAAGATGTTATTATTGATAAAGAATTTATGAGGTTAGCGAATTATTTTGTAAAGGATAAGAGATTGTAAAGTTTCATTATTTTCAGACAAATAGAAGTGTAAATTGGAGAGTTAATTTGTCAGTAAAACATAGAATTTTTAAAGATGCTTCGTTTTATTCCATCAGTATCTACATCTTGGTGGTATTTAATACTATTAAAGGCTTTTTTGTTAGGGCAATTCTTGGCCCAACTATTTATGGTCTTTTTACCACCCTTCAGATAATTATAAATTATGCTACATATAGTCACCTTGGATTACTATTTGCTGTAGAAAGAGAAATCCCTTATTTTATAAGTAAAAAAGAATTTGAAAAAGTTGAAAATATAAAAAATACTTCTTTTACATTTATACAATCATTTTTATTGTTAGGTATTATTATAGTATTCCTTTTAACATTTATTTTAGTTAAAAAAGCATCATTATTTATTCAAGGATTTAGAATAGTCCTTTTGATAGCATTTACCCAACAACTATATATTTACTATGTAACACTGTTGCGTTCAGAAAAGAAATTTAATATTGTAAGTAAAGCTACAATAATTTTTGCAGTTTTTTCTACGCTTTTATCTATACTTTTAGGTCTAAAATATAAATTAATAGGTGTTCTTTGGGCTTTGGTAATTTCTTATTTGATAACCCTTATCTATATTAATGTAAAAAAGAAATATAAAATAAAATTTAACATGGACAAAAATTTATTAAGAGAATTATTTAAAATTGGTTTTGCTCTCTTGATAATAGGGTTTGCATATATAACTTTAATAAATATTGATAAAATAGTAATTATTATTTTTTTAGGGAAAAGAAGTTTAGGCTATTATAGTATTGCTTTTATGGTTTCAACCTTAATAATGCATTTTCCTAATGCAATTGCAGTTATAATGTTTCCTAATTTTTTAGGTAAATATGGAGAACATGACAATATTCAAGATTTAAAACAATATATGGTTCAACCTACATTGATATTTGCATATTTAATGCCGATATTAATTGGCTGGATATATATCGTTATTGAACCTTTAATTAAACTCACATTAAATGAATATATTCCAGGAATAGAATCAGCAAAAATTTTGATATTAGGTTCGTTTTTTCTGGCTGTAGTTTATATGGCAGGACATTTACTTGTTACATTAAAGAAGTTTAATAAATATATAAAAATTCAAATATATGTAATAATTTTTAGCATTTTGCTTAATATTCTTTTTGTTAAATTAGGCTGGGGAATTAAAGGAGTAGCAGTTGCAACCTCATTAGGGTTTTTTATCTATGCAACATTTATTATTCATTATGCTTTTAAGCAATATTGTACTCAAATAATAGATTTTATAAAATATATAGTAGAAATATATACTCCTTTTCTCTATATGGCAGGTTTATTATTTATTATAAGACTATTTTCAAAAGTTTTTAATGGCGTTAACGAATGGATTACAACAATTGGAATGTTAATATTATTTTCAATTTTTTCTATTCCATTAATTCTACGAGTGAATAAAAAAACAGACATTATTAATGTTTTTCTAAATAGTTTTAGAAGTAAATAAATATTATGAATTCAAAAATTGTAATAATGACTGATAGAGAGATATCTGGGAAAGAAATTAATTTATTATCTGAAAATTATGAAAACATTGTTTGGATTGACCTTTTCGGAGCTCATAAGATTAAAAGGAACATAATTGTTAAAAAACCGCATGATTATCTATCTAAAGAATTATATGACCAAATTGATGAAAGAGCCACATATTTTGCCCAAAACTGGACAAAAATAGCAGAAAAGAACTTTTCTGAATATCATCAAGGGATTTTTTTAAGCGAATTGATAGAACATGATACCTTGCTATTTTATATTAGGGTGCTGAAAAATACTGAATTATTTCAGCGGATAGTTCTAAAAGAATCTCCAGGTGAAATAGTCCTAATATCCGAAGATGAGGTATTAAAAAATATACTTTTATTACTTTCAGAAAAACTAAATATAAAAGTTAGAATAATTTCAAGATTGCTTTTTAGAATAAAAAATAATGCAAGAGGATATTTTAGATATTTAATTGAAAGATATAAAATTGATATAAAGAAAGTACTATTTTTTCTTGTAAGAATCAAAAATCTAAAACTAAAAAATATAATTTTAAGTAAATCCTCTTTGGAAAAACCAACTTTCCTTGTAATCAATCACCGGGTAATTCAACCAGTTGTGGAGAAACTTCTTAGTGAAGAAAAAGCCAATATTATATTTTTAAATACAAATATTAATATTTTCAGCCAATATATTAAAGAAGATTATCCTGTATCAATGTTTTTTGAATTTAGGATAAAAAAAGATATTAAAAAGATAATAGAGAAAAACCAAAAGGAATTTATAAAAGTATGGGATAGATTAGGAAATAATAAGGATTTTAAGAGTAAATTCGTTTTTAATAATACTTTCTTCTGGAGGATAATTAAGAAAAAACTAGAATACTTCTGGATAAAGAGGTTTAAATGGTCTATAAAGAATATAGAAATACTGAAAGAAATAATGAGAGAAAAGAATGTAAATTTAATTCTGGTTTGGGATGATTCTCTTGAATTTAATAGAACATTGGTGATAGTAGGAAAGGATTTAGAGATTCCTTCGATAATGGTTCAGCATGGGATATGGGGAACCGAGCTGACGATTGCAGAAAAAATATATGTTGATAAAATAGCATTATGGGGCGAGAGAAGTAAAAAAGGATTAATCGGAAGAGGTATTAATCCATCCCGACTTACAATTACAGGTAACCCTGGATATGATAAAATTATCCCGATTAGAAATAATCAAAGAATTTATAAAGATAATTTTATAGTATTTGCAACGCAAATGACTGAAGATTATACATCTATAGATATGAATAAAGATGAAGAAATAATAAATGTTTTGTATTCTGCTATAAAAAAAATCCCAGATAGTAGGTTAATAATAAAGGTTCACCCTGGAGAAAAAATCAAAAAGTATCAAAGGTTAATCAAAAATAAAAAATACCAAAATGTTGAAGTTATTAAAAAAACAGATTTATTTGAATTATTAAACAAATCCTCAATTTTAACTACTTACGCTTCTACAGTTGCGTTGGAAGCAATAATTCTTAATAAACCCGTAATAATAGTAAACTTAACAGGACAACCATATCAATATCCTTATATTAAATCAGGTGCCGCTATAGGAGTTTGCAAAGAAGAGGATCTATGTCCTGCAATAATTGATGTTTTAAATAATCCTGATGTTCAAAATAGGCTTGCAGAAAAAAGGGAAAAGTTTATTTTAGATAACGTATATAAGTTAGATGGCAAGGCAACACTAAGAGTTATTAATTTAATAGAAGAAACATTAAATAAATTTTGATGGGTATTTAAATGCAAATAAAACAGAATCTTTACGGAATAAGTAAACCAATATGGATTTTCACAATAGCGGCAGGTTTTTTTAGTATTATTATATTATTGAAGCAATATATCTTTTTTTTAATATTAGGAGGAGTATTATCCTATGTTCTTTACAAATACTTTTTTAGTATAAAAAAGATATTTTTCTTTCTTTTATTTTTCATTATTGCATTTCCCAAAATCCCACTTATTTCTACGGGTATGGCAGTTTCTATTAGATTGGAAGATTTGCTTGTTGTCTATTTTTGGGCTTTGATAATACTTTATATTCTTAAAGGAAAAATTAAAATTCCCAAAAATATGATTTTTTTCTGGATAGGATTATATTTTTTATGGGGATTAATTTCTACAATATTAGGTTATTTCAGAGGAGATGTAACGACTCCTCTATTTTTCTTAAGGAAAATAGAGTATATTTCTTTATTTTTCTTTGCTTATGTAGTAATAGATAAAGAAAATATTTCTCAGTTTTATAGATTAATTTTTATATCACTAAGTATTGTTGTAGGTATTGGGTTTATTCAATATTTTAAAATATTTGATAAGATAGGGATTACTCAATATTTTCTTCCTTATTTACAATTTGCTAATCGCCGGTTCTGGCAAGCAAATTTGATTTCTTCTACTTTTGATGGAAATTATGATTTAGGTGGCTATTTTATTTTAATTATACCATTTTTATTATTATTGATATTAAATGAAAGATATAAAAATAAATTAATTGCTTTTTTAGGATTCTGTACCTCGATAGCTATATTATCTTTTTCTGGAGCAAGAACGCCCATTTTGATTGTTTTTATGATAGTTTTTTTTATTTTTATAAAGAAAATTGTCTTTAATACAAAAAAAGAAATTTTTAGATCAGCCCTAATAGTTATTCTTTTACTATTAATTTTTTCTTTAAGTTATAAAATGCTTCTGTCGCATTTTATAGAAAGAGGAAAGAATTTATTACAGATATTTAGTAGGACGGGATTAAGTAGTTTATCGCAGATAGATCAAAGTGCATATTATAGAGCAGGTAAGTGGATTCTTGTGTGGGAAAACTTTTTGGAACATCCATTATTTGGTATTGGGGTAGGAGGATTTTCAGAATATTTTGTTGGTGCAGATGGTCAACATATTCAAACATTAGGAGAGACCGGAATTGTAGGACTTTTTTTATTTTTTAGTATGTTGTATTATGTGATAAAAAAGAATCTGAAAACTAGATATTATTTAAAAAAGTTACCATATAATCAATTGAACGAATTACATAAGGCTTTTCTTATAGCTTTATCTTTAGCGATTTTAGGACTGATGTTGAATGGTATTACGATAAACATTTTTGATTCTTCTAAAGTAGCAATGTGTTTATGGGCTTTTATCGGTGTTGCTGCAAAATTAAGCAGTATCATGAAAACTGAACAAAGCAAATCATTATATGTATCTAAAGGAATTAATATATGAAAAAGTCAGATCTCAAGAAATATTTCGCTAAAAAATTAAGATGGCACTGGTATCGACAATACGAATCGCAAGCTGTTTTTAATTTTCTAATAAGCGCTGCTGAATTTTGCAAAAATGGCGTTATACTTGATGCTGGTGCAGGTCACCAGAGATATAAACCATTTTTTGAAGAGTGTATTTATATAACTCAGGAGCATGAAAGTGGTATTAAATTTAAAAATATGGAAAATATTGAATATGATTTAATAAGCGGTCTAGATGAAAAAATCCCTTTAAAAGATAATACTCTAGATGGAATCTTATCTACTTCTGTAGTAGAACATTTGAAGTATCCTGATAAATTCTTTTCTGAGGCGTATCGTGTTTTGAAACCAGGAGGAAAATTATTTGTTATTGTTCCTTTTTGTTATCTTGAACATGAGGTGCCATTTGATTTTAATAGACCAACAAGATTTGGACTGGAAAGATGGTTTAAAGATGCTGGATTTAATAAAATTGCTATTAAACCTTCGTCATCTTCTACAGAAGCTGTATGTAGTTTCTTGCCTTTTGCAATTTTAAATGATAGATTGAAAAGCAATAAATCTCCCCGCGAGATTTTTAATGATTTACTAAAGAGTAAAAATAAATATATAAAGATAATATTTAAACTGTTAATGCCGTATACTTTTTTCTTACTTGCAAAATGGGTTTGCAGTTTAGTTAAATTTTTAATAGATAGAGGTCCACATAATTATACAAATTTTCCCGTTGGATGGATTTCAGTTGCGACAAAATCAGGGAATTATGAAAATCCAGTAGTTTTTAAAGATAAAAATGATTTTTTGAATAATTGTAAACTTTAATTGTATGCCAGGTAATTTTATTATTTATTATGTGAAAATACCTGAATCTGTCGATTTTGGAAACTTCATAAAGGATAATTAATTTTGAAGAGTTAGTAGTTAATAAATTTTTAAAGAATGATATTGCAAAATAATAAAATGCTTGTTTTATTAAGAGAAAATAAATGAATAATATAAATGTAAAAAGTCATTTATCTAACAAAAGAATATTAGCATCGTTATTCTTTTTATTATTGGTTAGGAAGGTGGGATTAAGAATAATTATAGCAACTGGAATAGGTGCTAGACTTCCTAATAAGACACCTATATTTTTACTGCCCTGGCTGGAGGATATTGATAGAAAATCATTGAGTTTAGGCTTAGCTAATATTATTATTGCTAAAAAGTGAAGGAAATATTAGTAAGGAGCCCAATAAATTAATATTTTTGGCTATACTTTAGATGAGAAATTATGATAAGCGTTATTATTTTAAATTGGAATGGGAGAATACATCTGAAAGAGTGTTTAGACTCTTTAAAATATCAAACATATAAGGATTTTGAAGTAATTTTGGTTGATAATGGATCAACTGATAATTCAGTGGAGTTTGTTCGAGAGAATTTTCCGGATGTTAAAATTTTAACGTTAAATAAAAATGTCGGTTTTTCCAAAGGAAATAATGAAGGAATAAAAATAGCAAAAAGTAAGTATATCGTTTTGTTAAATAATGATACAAAAGTTGATAAGTATTGGCTTGAAGAATTATATAAAAGTATTTGTAAACATCCAGAAATTAGTTTTTTCGCGTCAAAAATAGTTTTTTATAATGAGTCAGACAAAATAGATAGCGCAGGTGATGGTTATGCTATATGTGGAGCACCATTTAAAATAGGACATTATGAAAACAGAAATAAACATTCACAGGAGAAAATTATATTTGGTGCTTGTGCAGGAGCTAGTTTATATAAAAAAGAAATGTTAAATGATATAGGTTTATTAGATGATGATTTTTTTGCAATATATGAGGATGGGGATTTAAATTTCCGAGCACAATTAAAAGGATATAAATGTTTATTTGTTCCTTCTGCCGTAGTTTATCACAAAGGAAGTAGTTCTATTGGCACATTAAGTGATTTTTATGTTTATTATGGACAGAGAAATGTGGAGTATCTTTATATAAAAAATATGCCCTTTTTATTAATTTTAAAGAATGGTTACATTCATTTTTTTTATAATTTATTAGCATTTATTTATTTTTTAATTAAGGGAAGAGCAATTAAATTTATAATGGCAAAAATTGATGTTTTAAGAAATTTGCCTAATTTATTGAAGAAACGTTCGTTTATTCAGAATAATCGTAAAGTTAACAATTCTTATTTATCAACTCTATTCGAAAAAAAATGGCTAAGAACAAGAATTAAAGGTAAATTATAATGAAAGATCTATCTATTATTGTAGTGAATTATAATACTGGTAGCCTCTTAAAAGAGTGTATTGAATCAATTAAAAATAATGCTCTAAATATATCTTATGAAATAATCGTTATTGATAATAATTCATCTGATAATAGTATTGATTTAATAAAAAATAAATTCGAAAATTTAGAAATTATTATAAATAAAATAAATGTAGGCTTTGCTCAAGCAAATAATCAAGGAATAAAAAAGAGTAAAGGTAGATACATATTATTGTTAAATCCCGACACGGTAATATTGCCGGATTGTCTTAAAAAAATGATGAAATTCATGGATGATCATCCGGAAACAGGAGTAGCTGGGTGTAAGGTTCTCAATCCAAATGGAACGCTCCAATTAGCGTGTCGCAGGAGTTTTCCAGCTCCCAGTATATCATTTTATCGGTTGACTGGATTAAGCAGATTATTTCCCAAGAGTAAAACTTTCGCTCGATATAATTTGACTTATCAGAACCCGGATGTTGTGCGGGAAGTCGACGCAGTGTCAGGTTCATTTATGATGATAATAAGGAAGGCTATGAATGAAGTAGGGATGCTAGATGAGCAATTTTTCATGTATGGTGAAGAACTTGATTTGTGTTTCAGAATAAAGGAGAAAGGTTGGAAAGTCTATTATGTGCCAGATGCTCGAATAATTCACTATAAAGGTAGCAGTAGTCAGCAAAGGAAAAGGAAAGCAGTAATTGACTTTCATAAAGCAATGTACATCTTTCATAAGAAACACTATGCCAATCACACTTTCTTTCTGTTGAATTGGTTAATAATTTTGGGGATTACATTAAGAGCGGGTTTGGTCCTAGTGTTGAGCTTGTTTAAAAAAAGTTGAAATGATTCCATTTGAAAGGTTTCATTCTCATGAAGAGTGCATGGCAAGTATTTCTAAAGGTTTTGTTTGATGGTGCGCTGGTTAATGCAGGGATAGTCTTGGCTTTTTTGCTTAGGTTTGGTGGGAAATTGCCAGCCTGGAATTTTTCTGCATATCAGAGTCTTTGGGTATTTATAACTATTATTATGATAGGTACTTTTTACATTTCTGGGCTTTATGATAGGTGGAGAAGTTATACAATGGTCAATATCCTGGATAATACAATTAATGGAGTAACTCTAGGCACTTTATTAATTTTTGTTGCTGTGTATACAGCAAGGAGGGAAGTTGGCAGGTTCCCTACCACAGTCCTTTTGATTTCCTGGTTGGTTAACCTTATACTCATTAGTGGCTGGAGAATAATTCTTCTTCGATTTAGAAAAGTTGCTCCTAGGAGAGTCTTAGTTGTGGGAAGGGGAGAAGGAGCCGAGTCTATTTTACAGGATATAAAGAGACAACCGAAACTGGGTTATAAACTTGTTGGTATTATTTCCGAAGAAGAGGAGAAAAATCCAGAACCAGGGGTTAAGCATTTTAAGTCTATGAGAAATATTAGACGAATTATAAGTACAAATGAGATAGATGAGGTTATTATATCACTTCCTCCTGAATCGCGCAAGGAGATGGTTGATGTCATTTCTCAGTGTGAAGGAATGGGGGTAAGATTTAAGATTGTCCCCGAGCTTTATGAGATGTTTTTGAGTGAAACAGATGGAGAGGATGTCAACGGGCTTCCTTTA
>Ga0114921_10001626_pt1 | contig 10391 bp, 9 predicted proteins | sample BentaG_FD_87016 | JGI IMG/M metagenome (GOLD analysis project Ga0114921, IMG submission 87016) | Deep subsurface microbial communities from South Atlantic Ocean to uncover new lineages of life (NeLLi) - Benguela_00093 metaG | ecosystem: Environmental > Aquatic > Marine > Oceanic > Sediment ...
ACACCGGCGCCATCACGTCCGTGTGGTTCCAGTCCTGGCGGAATCCGGGCAGCACCGCCCGCAGCTGGTCGTCGGAGAAGCTACGTGCGTTGCCGTAGTAGCGATCCTCGAGGGTTAGCGAGCCACGGTGCAGCAGGCTCTTGCCGCGCACGCCGTCGGGCAGCGGTTTGGAGACCTTGCCCATCGAGCGCCGCAACGGGCGCGGAAGATAGTCGAACGGCTTGAGCGACAACGGCTCCCGGTAGATCGTATAGCCGCCGAACAACTCGTCGGCGCCCTCGCCGGACAACACCACCTTGACGTGTTTGCGCGCCTCGCGGGCAACGAAGAACAGCGGCACCAGCGCCGGGTCGGCGACCGGTTCGTCTAGGTACCAGACAATCTCGGGCAGGGCGGCGACGAACTCGCCAGGGCTCACCACCTTGGTTACGTGTCGCGCACCAATGGCCTCCGCCGAGGCCACCGCGACATCGACCTCGGAGAATCCTTCGCGCTCGAAGCCGGTGGTGAACGTGATTAGTCGCGGGTTGTGCCGGATGGCAAGCGCGGCGATCGCAGTGGAGTCGATCCCGCCTGAGAGAAAGGCCCCCACTGTGACGTCGGCGCGCATGTGCTTGGCCACCGAGTCCTCCAGCACAGCGGTGATCTCGTCGTAGCGGGCCTGCTGGGTACCGGGGGCGAACGGTTGGGCGGCGAACCGGGGAACGAAATAGCGGGTGATCCGCGGAGGCCGGCCGGGGCGGATCCGGGCGTAACAGCCCGATTCGAGCCGGCGCACCCCTCGGTGCAGAGTCTCCGGTTCCGGCACGTACTGCAGCACCGTGTAATGCTGTACCGCCCGGGTGTCGATCGCGGTGTCGAAGCCCACCTGTTCGACCAGCTCCAGCAGGCACTTCTTTTCGCTGCCTACTACGGTGCCACCGGTCCCGGTCGCCATGAACAGCGGCTTGATGCCGAACGGGTCCCTGGCGCAGAACAACTCGCGTGTCACGGTGTCCCAGATCGCGAAGGCGAACATTCCCCGCAGCCGGGGCAACGCCTCGGCGCCCCAATGGTGGTATGCGGCGACGACGGCCTCGCCGTCGCCGTCGGTCGCGAATGTCGCACCGTGTGCAGCTGTGAGCTCGGCACGCAGCTCCAGGTAGTTGTAGATCTCGCCGTTGAACACCAGCACGTACCGGCTCGGAGCCTCCGGCGGTCCCCACCGCAGCGGCTGGTGCGAGTGGGCGATGTCGATGATGGACAGCCGGTTGAAGCCGAGCACGATGTCTTCTGCTTCGTCTTCTGCGTCGTCCCCTCCGGGGGCCACGTCCGACCAGGTGCCCGTCTCGTCGGGGCCGCGGTGGCGCATTAAATGCGCAGAGTCGAAGACCGCATCGACGATCCCGGGGGAATCAGCAGAATCGTGTGTGCCGCGCACGAGGGCCAGCAGTCCACACATTGCGCCCAGTATGCCGCACAGGCCGACCGCGCCTGCCGGACAGCCGGGGCAATCTCTGCGCGGATACCGGCGGTGTGTCGGGCTTGGCTTCCCGTGGTGGTCTACGCTGCGTAGTATTCGAGTGCTGCACCGGTCCGGCTGACTGAGGTCGGCCCAGCTTGTGACACAGGAGGCGCCAACGTGATACTTCGCGGATCAGGCATTTCCCATAGCCGTGGTTTATCGAAATCCCGTTGGCATCGTCGATTGGCAACAACGGCCACCCTGGGCGTGCTGGCGGTCGCTCTGAGCGGATGCAGCTGGTCAGAAGTGCTCGGCCTGGGCTGGCCCAAGGGCATCACGCCTGAGGCCCATCTCAACCGAGAGCTGTGGATCGGGTCGGTGATCGCCTCCCTGGTCGTCGGCGTGATCGTCTGGGGCCTCATCTTCTGGTCGTCGGCCTTCCATCGCAAGAAGGCCGACCAGTCCGAACTACCCCGCCAGTTCGGCTACAACATGCCGCTTGAGCTGGTGCTGACTGTGACGCCGTTCCTTATCATCTCGGTGCTGTTTTACTTCACCGTCGTTGTGCAGGAGCGGATGCTGCACAAGGACCCCAATCCCGAAGTCGTCATCGACGTCACCGCGTTCCAGTGGAACTGGAAATTCGGGTATCAGAAGGTCGATTTCAAGGACGGCACCCTCGATTACGACGGCGTCGACCCGGAGCGCAAGCAGGCGTTGGTGTCCAAGCCGGAGGGGAAGGACGAGCACGGCATGGAACGGGTCGGTGCGGTACACGGACTGAATCCCGAGGACCGCAGTTACCTCCACTTCGACAAGGTCGAAACGCTGGGAAACTCGAACGAAATTCCGGTGCTGGTGCTGCCCGCCGGTAAGCGCATCGAGTTCCAGCTCGCATCAGCCGACGTCGTCCACGCCTTCTGGGTGCCTGAGTTCCTGTTCAAGCGTGACGTGATTCCCAACCCGGAAGCAAACCACTCCGACTACGTCTTCCAGGTCGAGGAGATCAACCAGACCGGTGCGTTCGTCGGCCGCTGCGCAGAGATGTGCGGCACTTACCACTCGATGATGAACTTCGAGGTGCGGGTGGTGGCGCCCAACGACTTCAAGGCCTACTTGCAGCAACGCATCGCGGGTAAGGCCAACGCAGAAGCCCTGCTGGCGATCGATCAGTCGCCGGTGGCCGTCACGACACATCCGTTCGAAACCCGTCGCGGCCAGCAGGTACCCCAGGCGACCAAGTAGGGACACGTCATGCATATCGAAGCCAGGTTGTTCGAGTTCGTGTCCGCGTTCTTCATCGTGATGACGGTTGTGTACAGCGTATTGACCGCGACGTTCGCCACCGGCGGCGTCGAGTGGGCAGGCACCACGGCGCTGGCGCTGACCGGCGGCATGGCCCTTATCGTGGCCACCTTCTTCCGGTTCATCGCCCGCCGGCTGGACACCCGGCCCGAGGACTACGACGACGCCGAGATCAGTGACGGCGCGGGGGAGCTGGGGTTCTACGCGCCGCACAGTTGGTGGCCGATCGTGGTCGCAGCGTCCGCCTCGGTTACCGCGGTCGGGATAGCGCTGTGGCTGCCGTGGTTGATTGTCGCCGGCGTGGTGTTTGTCCTCGCGAGCGGTTCCGGACTGGTGTTCGAGTACCACGTCGGCCCCGAGAAGCATTGACCGGCGGCGGACAAGGTCACAAACGGTAGGGTTGCCCTGGGTGTGCGGCCGCCGCGCCGTGGTGATGTAGTCGAAAAGGATAGCCATAGATGAGCGGGCCGAATCCTCCGGAACCGGATTCTCCAAAACAACAACCGGAGGGCCAGCCCACCCCAGAGCACACGGACGACACCGGATTACCCGCGCAGGCCTATAGCGCTCCGGAGTCTGAGCAGGTCACCGGCGGCCCGTACGTACCCGCCGATCCGGGACTCTACGACTACGACAACTTCGACGCGTCGACCGAGCTGGTGGACGAGCTTCAGGCGCCGCGCTGGCCCTGGGCGGTCGGCGTCGCTGCCATTGTGGCAGCGATCTCCCTAGTGGCATCGGTGGCAGTGTTGGTCACCCGCACCGACACCAGCGATCTCGCCAGTCCGAGCACGACCACCTCCGCCCCGCCGGTTCAGGACGAGATCACTACCCCCACCGCGCCGCCGCCGCCTCTGCCACCGACCGAGGAACCACCACCACCGCCACCGCCACCGGAGACCGTGACGGTGACGCAGGAGCCGCCGCCGATGCCACCGGCACCGGCACCGGCGCCGCCCGCCGAAACTGAGGGGCCCCCGCCCCCGCCGCCGGCCCAAGCCGAGGCGCCCCCGCCGGCCACGGCCACCACTCCAGCCGGGCCGCGGCAGGTCACCTACTCGGTGACGGGGACCAAGTCGCCTGGTGACATTATTTCGGTGACCTACGTGGACGCTTCGGGCCGTAGTCGCACGCAGCGAAATGTCTACATTCCGTGGTCGCTGACCGTTACGCCGATTTCGCGGTCTGAGTTCGGCTCGGTCCGGGCGTCTAGCTTCTTCCGCGTCAGCAAACTCAACTGCTCAATCACGACGAGCGAGGGCACCGTTGTCTCGTCCAACACCAGCAACGCCGCGCAGACGAGCTGCTGATGACCGGTCGCAGAAATCTCCCAGACTGGCGTTCGCTCGCCGCGTCGATGTCCCCGGAGCGTGTGGACCGCATCCTGATAGCGTCGTGCGCTGCGATCTGGCTGGTAGTCCTGGGCACGGGCGTGGCCGCTACTGCCGCCCTGGTGGACCTGGGTCGCGGTCACCCGGGCGATGGGCCGGACTCGCGGACCTCGGGGCTGCTATACGCGGTCATCGTGGTCTCAGCGGCGATTATCGTGGCGGCAATTCCGCTGCTGGTACGCGCTCGCCGGGCCGCCCTGGCCGGGTCGGGTGGTCGATCGGCGGGTTCACCGGCACGACGGACAGTCAGCCAGCAGAGCGAACCGGCCGGGTCGGTGCCGTTGGGCACCGCCGTGGACCCGGCCACCGAGAAGCTCACCGTTGTCGGATCGGCGGCGGCGTCGCAGGACTCTGAACTGCCCGACCAGCCGGGGCGTGCGTCGGGGCCGGCCCAATTGGCCCAGGAGCGTATTCCTAAGGCCATTCCCGAGGACTTGGTAGACCGGACGTGGCTGCGCAGCACCTTTACCCTGGTGGGCGCCATGGGGGTCGCACTGGTCGCGGTCGCCGTGGCGACCCAGCTGATGGCCGTCGGCAATGACGGCTCGGCCTGGGGGTCCTACGTGGTTGCCGGGATCATCACGACGGCGATGCCAGTGATCCCGTTTCTACACTTGCGCCGGCTGCGCAGCGCAGCCAGCCACATCCAGCCCGGGGAGTGAGGGCGGGGAATAACCGCGGCGGGCCTCAGTGCTGGTCGTTGGAACCGTTGGCATCTTCCTGGCGCTCCCGCAAGGCCGTACGCGCGCGCTGCTCGGCGGCATGCGCGGCCTCGCCGAGCGCCTCGTCCTCCGACACCGGATCGGCGAACAGGAAGCTGCCGGCACCCGGCGCACCCGCTGACCCGAGCTTGTTCATCCGCTTGGGCAGCGCCGTGCCCTGGTACTCCAGCGGAATCGGGTGCCCGTGCTCGTCGACCGGCCCAAGTGGCTGGTGCAGCTCGAGATAGGCGCCGTGTGGCAACCGTTTGATGATGCCCGTCTCCACGCCGTGCTCGAGCACCGCGCGGTCGGAACGCTGTAGTGACACACACCAGCGGTAGGTGATGAAGTACACGATCGGCGGGAGAACCACCATCGCGATCCGGCCGATCCACGTCGTCGCGTTCAGCGAGATGAGGAACTTAAAGGCGATGATGTCGTTCATCGCCAAGAGCGTCAGCACCATGTAGAAGGCGATCGCCATGGCGCCGATCGCCGTGCGCACCGGTGCGTCCCGGGGACGCTGCAACAGGTTGTGGTGGGCTTTGTCGCCGGAGAACCTCTTCTCCAGCAACGGGTAGACGATCAGCAGAATGAAGATCAGGCCCATGATCAGGGCGACCGCTACGGGGCCGGGAACGGTGTAGTGCCAGAAATAGAATTCCCAATTCGGCCACACCCGCGCCAGCCCTTCGGTCCACATCATGTAGAAGTCGGGCTGCGATCCCGCCGAGATTTGCGACACCCGGTAGGGCCCGAGGTTCCAGATCGGGTTGATCTGCAGCAGGCCGCCCATCAGGCCGAGGATGCCGACCGTCATCGCGAAGAAGGCCCCGCCCTTGATCGCGAAAACGGGCATCACCCGCACACCCACGACGTTCTTCTCGGTGCGGCCGGGGCCGGGGAACTGGGTATGCTTCTGGAACCACACCAATGCCATGTGGACACCGATGAGTGCCAGCATGAGCCCCGGTATCAGCAGGATGTGCAGGCCGTATAGGCGCGGGATGATGATTTCGCCGGGGAAGTCGCCGCCGAAGAGTGCCCAGTGCAACCAGGTGCCGATCACCGGCATGCCCAGCGTGATCGACGACATCGCCGCCCGCAGCCCGATTCCGGACAGCAGGTCATCGGGCAGCGTGTAGCCGAAGTAGCCCTCGAAGATGGCCAGGATCAGCAGCAGCGATCCGATCATCCAGTTGGCTTCGCGGGGCCGGCGGAATGCACCGGTGAAGAACACCCGGGCCAGGTGCACCATGATCGAGGCAGCGAACATCAACGCCGCCCAGTGGTGGATCTGGCGCATGAACAACCCGCCGCGGACTTCGAAACTGATGTCTAGCGTGGTCTCGTAGGCTCGCGACATCTCGATCCCGCGCAGCGGCTGGTAGACGCCGTTGTAGGTGACCTCGGCCATCGACGGGTCGAAGAACAGGGTCAGGTACACACCGGTGATCAGCAGCACGACGAAGCTGTAGAGCGCGATCTCGCCGAGCAGGAATGACCAGTGGGTGGGGAAGACCTTGTTCAGCTGGCGTCGAAGCGCAGCGGACGGGTGATAGCGCGAATCGATGCCGTCGGCCTGACGCGCCGCGATCTCGCCGAGTTTTGGACTCATGAGGTGCGCTCCCAGAATGCTGGTCCGACGGCTTCGATGAAGTCACCGTTGGCGACTAGGTATCCGTCCTGGTCGATGGTGATGGGCAGCTGCGCCAGTGCCCGTGCGGCGGGGCCGAAGATGGGCTTGGCGAAATGCAGCGCGTCGAACTGCGACTGGTGGCACGGGCAGAGGATCCGGTAGGTCTGCTGCTCGTACAGCGACGACGGGCAGCCCAGGTGCGAGCACACCTTGGTGAACGCGAACAGGTCGCCGTAGTTGAAGCTCTCCTGACCCTTGCGTTTCACCACTTTGGCCATGTCGGTGGGCCGGATGCGAATCAGCATGACGGGATTGCGGACGCCGGTGTTGATCTTCGCGATCTTGTGGTGGGACTCCACGGTGGTGCCGTCGCCGTCGGATTCCCGCCATGGAAAGACGGTCTCCATGCCACCGGCGTCCATGTCCTCGGGGCGCATTTTGACCAGCGGTGCGCCGTGGCTTCTTCCGGTGGCGCGGGCCAGGTAGATGGTCTCGCCGGCGAACTGCGGGGTCCACCCCGAGGTCCATAACACCGCCTTGAGGCCGTCGGCGGTCGGGACGACCGGCTTCCAGGGGTTCTTGATGAGGCCGCCGGCAGCTGCCACCAGGGTGCCGAGGCCGAATGCTCCGAACCCGATGCCCAGCGACGCCATGATCAGCTTGCGACGCTTGAGCGTGGACGTTTCCAGGGCGTCGACGAGGTTGGCGGCGGTAGCCTTCCGCTCGATTTCGGGCGAGGAGCCGTCGTGCCGTTCCTGGATCGAAATCTCTTCGGGGATGAACTTCTTCTGGAACTGCACCGCGCCGATGCCGATCGCCATTGCCGACAGGCCGAAGGTCAGGCCGTAGAGCGGAGTGGCGAACGAGTAGATGAGGTTGGCCGTGGTGCCTTGGGGTTGGTATTCCCACGGCCAGAAAAGGAAGATCAGCAGCAGTGCCAACCCGAAGAAGCCGCCCAGCAACATCCATAGTGCGACGTGGCGCTCGGCGCGCTTCTCGGCTTTGGTGCCCTCGACCGGCCAGCGGGGTTCGCGGTACACGGTCTCGACACCGTCGCGCTTGCCGCCCAGCTTGACCAGATCTTCGCGTGACATCGCGTCCAGCGCTGCCTCGTCCGGCTGTTGTTCTGCTTCCTCTTTGCCTTCGGTCTCACTCATGACCGTGCCCCGATCCACAGCGCCACTCCGATGATGGCCACCATCCCAACAAACCAGATTGCCCAGGCCTCCGACGTGGGCCCGAATCCGCCGAGACCGTAGCCGCCGGGGCTGCGCTCCTCGGCAGCCGATCGGACGTAGGCCACGATGTCGCGCTTCTCTTCAGCATCGAGCTGACGGTTGGAGAACTTCGGCATGTTCTGCGGACCGGTCAGCATCGCGGTATAGATCTGTTGCTCGTTCGCGCCGCCCAGATCGGGCCCGTACTTGCCAGACGCCAGTGCACCGCCCTTGCCGGTGAAGTTGTGACAGGACGCGCAGTTGAGCCGGAACAGGTCGCTACCCCGGGCAACGTCGTCACCGCGCAGCGACTCTTGCGCGATGCTGCCGTCGGGGTTGCGGACCACCATTGGTCCGCCGCCGTTGGCCTGAACGTAGGCGCCCAGCGCGTCGATCTGCGCATCGTCGAAGTGCACCGGCTTCTGTGGCATTTGGGCCCCGCCGCTCATCGCAGGCATCCGGCCGGTGGACACCTGGAAGTACACCGACGCTTCGCCGACACCGATCAGGCTTGGGCCACGGTCGTACTCACCTTGCAGATTGACGCCGTGGCATGTCACGCAGGACGTGTCGAACAGCTGCTTGCCGGTGCGCAGCAGCGCCGAGGAGGACTCGTCGGCCACTGCCACCTGCGGGGTGGGAGTCAGCAGCGCGGCCATCCCACCCGCCATGGCCAGCCCGATCAGCAGCAGCAGCCCTGCCGATATCCGACGGCGAAGGCGCCGCTGTGAACGATGGGTCCGGGCAACAGACCCGTCACCGCTCGATCGATTCAACAACCTCGATCGATTCAACAACCTCGATCGATTCAACAACAGTGTCTTCAACCGAGCACTCCTGTTCGTCGGGCGGTCGCTCATCGGACGAAGTAGATCGTGGCGAACAGTGCGATCCACACGATGTCGACGAAATGCCAGTAGTAGGAGACGACGATCGCGGCGGTGGCCTGGGCCGGAGTGAACTTGCTCATTCCAGTGCGGGCCAGCAGCAAGACGAAGGCGATCAGGCCGCCGATCACGTGCAGGCCGTGGAACCCGGTGGCCAGGTAGAACACCGAGCCGTAGGCACTGCTCGGGATGGTGGTGCCCTCGTTGATGAGGTTGTAGTACTCGTATGCCTGGCCGAGGACGAAGATCAGGCCCATCGCGAAAGTAATGACGTACCAGCGGCGCAGGCCGAACACGTCGCCGCGTTCGGCAGCGAATACACCCATCTGGCAGGTGAACGAGGATGCGATCAGCACCAACGTGACCGGGACGGCTTGATACAGATTCAGCTCAGTCGGTGGGGGCGGCCAGTCGCCGCCGGCTTGAGCGCGTGCGGTGAAGTACATCGCGAACAATCCAGCAAAGAACATCAGCTCGCTGGACAGCCAAACGATGGTGCCGACACTGACCATGTTCGGTCGGTTCAGCGAATGCACACGCGACGTGATCGCAGTTCCCGAGGTCCCAACAGCGCTCGTCACCCCGCAAGTATGACGCTTTGTAGTTGTCGAACTCCACCCGGGGATGCAATTAATTTCAGGTTTTTTCTCCTGCAGTTGGCCGCGGGGAGTTGCCATGCGACCATCTGCGCGTGGCCCAGTCGCTTCCCGAGTCCGCACCGGCCCAGGCCGTGGGCGCCTCGGAGACCACGTGGCCGCAGGTCCTGGGGCGTTTGACGGCCGGACAGGAGCTGGCGCGCGGTCAGGCCGGGTGGGCCATGAACCAGATCATGACGGGCGGCGCGACGCCGGCCCAGATCGCCGCCTTCGGCGTGTCGATGACGATGAAGCGTCCGACCGCGGCTGAGGTGACCGAGCTCGCCGACATCATGGTCAGTCATGGCCGCCGGGTGCCGACCGACAAGATCGGCACCGACACCGTCGACGTGGTCGGCACCGGAGGCGACGGTGCCAACACCGTGAACCTGTCCACCATGGCGGCCATCGTGGTGGCTGCGGCCGGCGTACCGGTGGTCAAGCATGGCAACCGGGCGGCGTCCTCGCTGGCCGGCGGAGCCGACACGCTGGAGGCGCTCGGCGTGCGTATCGACCTCGGACCCGGCGACGTCGCGCGCAGTGTCGCCGAAATCGGGATCGGCTTCTGCTTCGCGCAGCACTTCCACCCGTCGTATCGGCACGTTTCAGTGCCGCGCCGGGAGATCGGGGTGCCCACCGTATTCAACTTGCTTGGTCCGCTCACCAATCCGGCTTCGCCCCGAGCGGGCCTGATCGGCTGCGCGTTCGCCGACCTCGCCGCGGTGATAGCGGGGGTGTTCGCCGCGCGGGGATCCAGCGTGCTGGTAGTGCGCGGCGACGACGGACTCGACGAGCTGACCACCACCACCACAAGCACCGTCTGGCGGGTGCAGGCCGGGACCGTCGAGAAGTTAACTTTCGATCCAGCTGGGTTCGGATTCGCGCGCGCCGAGCTCGATCAACTCGTTGGTGGTGACGCCGACCACAACGCCAGGACGGCTCGCATGGTGCTGGCCGGCGCCAAGGGCCCAGTCCGCGACGCCGTAGTGCTCAATGCGGCCGGAGCGATGGTCGCCTATGCCGGCCTATCCGGCGCAGCCGAATGGCGCCCGGCCTGGGAATCCGGGCTTTCTCGCGTCGTCGAGGCGATCGACTCCGGCGCGGCCGAACACCTCCTCGCGCGATGGGTTCGGTTCGGTCATCGAATATGACGCCAACGCCGCGGTAGGCCC
>Ga0114921_10001627_pt1 | contig 10389 bp, 15 predicted proteins | sample BentaG_FD_87016 | JGI IMG/M metagenome (GOLD analysis project Ga0114921, IMG submission 87016) | Deep subsurface microbial communities from South Atlantic Ocean to uncover new lineages of life (NeLLi) - Benguela_00093 metaG | ecosystem: Environmental > Aquatic > Marine > Oceanic > Sediment ...
ACTGTTTGGGGTCTTAAAGACTGTCGTTCGCAATGAGGACCTGGATCGTGCAGGTAAAGTTGCTGGCGCATTTCAGTGCTTGAAGGCCATTAGCGCGGCTTGTGATCGGATTATCGAGGAAAGTACACCTCGCACCCCAGCAGATGTTATTGCTGAAATTAGTGAGGCTGCGAGCAAGGCTGCTTTCGATAAAATGATCGAAGCCATCAAGCCTTTGGCTGAAAAGATAACTATTCTAGAGGCCACTATGAGGGCTCCTTCTGGAGATCCTCAGAGGAAAGGTCTCACAGTTATTGAGAAAGCACAGGTGCAAGGGCGCGAACCTGTGAAGAAGGGGACCATCGCGTATTATGCGGCACTCGCAAGTGGCCTAGACCCCGAAACAGGAGAGGCCATATTTTAAGTTGGAGTGAAGTGAACTATGAGTCAACAGATTCCTGCTGAATTGGAGTCTCTTGCGTCTCTATATGATGAAGTGCTGCTTAACGTTCAGCAACTTGCTGGCACGAAAGAAGGCGGCAAGGTTTTGGTGGCGAAGCGTGACGCTCTCGAAACCAAGACTGTTGATCCCGTTATGACTGTAGCACAACCATTCACTCCGTCACAGTTCAACTTCCAGTACCCGCAGCCATTAGATCCATTGGAGATTATGGCGGTCTGTGAGGAGGTTGGAGTTCTTAACGCTATTCCAGAGAAACAGACGCAGTTGAAGGTCGAACTCTGGATGGAGTTAAGTAACCTCTTTATGGATGTCGTTGCGGGAGGCCAGTATATTGCCTTTGCAGATGGGGAATGCCCAGAGGAGTTTGAGGAGACGGGTACTTATCGTCACGTCACTCTCAAGAACTTGGGCGTGAAGAAGTCCCTAACTCTCTCCGATATCAAGCATTCGGCGGCTATCTCTGGGGCGGGTGGCATCGCAGCTTTGCTCGGTGCTTTCCCTGCCAGTGAGCGGGAGCCAGGAGGTTTTGACCTCGCCACGTTCCAGAGAGAACTGGTAGCCGATATCCGTGAGAAGGAGATACGGAAGGGCGCGTCTCTCACCCTTGATGCTTGGGACTGGATTCTCGTCAATGGTGCTCTTGCCACCGATCCGCTGGAATTTGACGGTATTACTACTATCGTCACAGCGGCTAATGGTGCCCACTGTAACACCGCTTGTCCCACTGGGACTTTCTCGGTGTCGGACTTTGATCGTTTCATTAGTGAAGGGTGTGCGAAACCCACTCATATCTTTGGTCATACGCAAGCTCTACAAGAACTCTCTGTTGCTTACTTCCAGTTAGGGTTTGCTGGTAGCCAGATTATTCAGATTCCTGGCCCTGAGCCCAGAGTCACCCCTGGCTATGGCTTTACTGATAGAGTGAACACCCAGGTCGGTCCGTTGCAACTGGTGGGGGACTGGAACTTTGACCGTACTGCTCAGGCTGGTGTTTGTGGTGGCGTATTTACCTCGACTCTTTATCCTTTAAGGATGTTGCATAATGGGGAACCTCTGGTCTACAGAATTACCCAGATGCCGTTTGCTTATAAGGAATTGACTCCTGGTTGTACTGCCATCAGCTTCCAAATCTGGGTGAAGACTGCTCTGGTGATTAAGGCACTGTGCGCTCAGGCTTGTTACCAGGCGTCGTTCAGTGGGAATATTGTTTCCACTTGCACTCGGATAGGATCACCTGGGCCAGGTCGAACTGGCGGAGCTCCTGTCTTAGCATAGAGATAGCTGGAGAAACCGATAGAGAAGGCTTTGAGGGGCGGGCCATAACCACCCCTCCAAAAGAATATTGTTCGGTAAATCAGGGGTGTTCGCCCTAGGGTAAACATTTGGGGCACCCCAAACAGCATACATTTACCGAACAGAGGAGAAATTATGGCTACTAATACACCAGCGAAAATACCTAACGTCATTCGATTGGCTGTAGCAGTTGCAAGCGAAACACCTGTTACTTTTCACGGTGCTGTTAGCATCATTGCGTTACGGGTTCAATGTGTAGATGCTATTGCTCTTCGGGTTTCGTTTGATGAAGGCGGCACTTTCAGCACTGATAATTTCTGGACCATAAAATCGGGAGCCGTGTGGAGACAGGATGATATTAACTGGACAGTTGATAATCCCGCAATGTGGGTTCGGATTCCCGTTTCGCCCAACGGCGATTCGATTGTAGAGATCATATACTGGGGATAAAAGTTAAGAGGGTAAATTAAATGGCTAAATGGTGTGATGAAGGCGAAACCTCGGTGGGGGATGTTTACCTAAAAGCCTCAGCAGGGGTAGCCAAGTGGTTGGGCCTGTTTGAGAATGCAGTCGAACCCGCGGAGGACGCCGTGATGACTGACATAACGGAGCAAGCAGTAGGGCTTGGTTATGGCAGAATCCAGTTACTCGATGCAGAGTGGACAGAGCAGGCCACGAAGGGCGAATTTAAGAACTTGGAAAAGACCTTTACCGCCAACGGGGGCGCTTGGGGCGACCAGTATGGTTATTTTATTACAACCGCTGAGACTGGCACGGCTGGGAAGTTGCTCGCCGTGGAACTATTCAGCGATGGCCCTTATGCGGTCAATGATGGCTGGAGCGTGAAGATAACGCCTACTATCACTGTTGCGTAATGAGGTGATATGAGCACGGCCCTCTATAATCCCAACAGCGATATTCAGACTGAGTGGGATACTACTGGCGTTGACCATTATACTGAAATAGATGAGGGCACTACACCTGTTCTTGCTGACCATGTGCAGACCAAGGGCGGGGGGGATATTGATGAGTGGGGATTCGCCACCCCTGGCGAGTCTGGTATCAATTTTATTAGAGCTCACATATACGCTGAGACTGGTAGTAATGCTACCTTCCTTATCAGTCTCCAGCAAGGCGGGGTCGAGCGGGCGAGTTTCCAGGTTCCTGTTGGTCAAAGTCAACAGTGGTTCTCCTGTCAATGGGATAATCCATCAGGAGATCTGAGTGCCCTGACCATTGAGGTTACGCACACCAAATCTGGTGGCGGCGGCCCGACTTATAGTACGGTTTATACTGCTTATTTGGAAGTAGATTATACTGAAATTCAAGAGTTTCCTTATTCTGGTAATATTCCCCTGACTAGTACCCCAAGTTATTTGTCCTCTGTGATTATGACTTACGCTGGAATCGCTCCTCTGATGACTACACCGAGTTATGATTCTCTTCTTGATAGGACCTATGATGGAGCCCTTCCCGTGGGGTGTGTGCCAAGTTACCTTTCAGCCTTGGAGAAGGGGTATAGTGGGATTGTTTCATTGGCGGTATTGCCAAGCTACCTCTCCGCTCTCGAAAAAGGATATAACGGTGTAATTTCCCCAAATTTGTTACCGAGTTACTTGTCTATTCTTGATGGGGCATATGATGGGACGATTCCTGTGGCAATCTCTCCAGGTTATGATTCAAAGGTAGAGGTGATTTATGCTGGGGCAGTTGCAGTGGGAATATTGCCCAGTTATAGTTCCATTGTAGAGATGTTATATGGGGGTCAGGTTCCTGTTCTTGTGGTTCCGAGCGCGAGTTATTCGCTGGAATCTGTGCAGGAATTTGTTTATTCGGGACAGGTTGATATAGGATTATTGTCTAGTTACCTATCGACATTGGAGAAAGGCTATCAGGGGCAGATTTCTCTGATTCTTTTATCGGGTTATGATTCTATTGTAGATAGGATTTATTTGGGGGAGATTCCTCTAGTTGTTGTACCGAGTCGTTTGTCCGCGCTGGAAATGGAGTATGATGGTTCTGCGGCGCTGGTAATTGTACCTGAGAGTATCTATTCTTTGGAGGAGAGTGGGACTGAGTTTGTTTATTCTGGTAGTGTTTTTGTTTTTGTGTTGCCCAGATACGTTTTGGTCGCCGAGGGGGAAGTGAGAATGGATTCCCGTTATCCGCATTGTCTTCGTTGTGGTGGTCCTTTGGGGGTTCATGCTGGGATTAGGGGACCAAATGTGCAGTATCACAATTATGAGTGTCGTTTGGGTTTAGAACATCCCGACTATGATTAGGCGATGTGAGAATGGCTGATGTACCAGTTAGAGACTATCATTTCAGGCCCCGACAAAGACCAGTAAAGAGTCCCAGAACTGGTCGTAGATATAAATGGGAACATAAGGGATCACCATTTGCTATATGTATGGTAGCAGAGGGGGATTTGCAGTTTATTGAAGCTGTTAAGAAGGGCTGTTGTGGAAGTCGCGGGCGTTACTACAAACGAGCGACACAGGAGGAATACAACGCATGGTTGGGGAAATGAATGTTGAGGATTTTATACCTATTGATGATAGGGTGCTTGTGAGACCACATGAGATTGAGGAAAAGACTGAGAGTGGGGTTTATCTTCCCCCCGCCGCTCTTGCTGAGAAAAGAGAGATAGTACAGTCGGGCGAGATAGTTGCTATTGGTCCTGGCCGTCTAAACGCGGAGGGGAAGCGTGAAGCTATGATGGATTTACGACCTGGGGACACGACGTTTTTCGCTCGCTTCCAGGGTTGGTTATTTGTGGTTGATGATGTAGAATACCGAGTGTTTGGGCAGCACGATCTGTTTGGTTATAGGAAGAGAGAAGGTGAGTAGATGTGCCCGCTGTGGGACTCCTCTAGGGGTTCGTGTGGGCATTATGGTGGGAGGCGAGTTATTTTGCAATTATGAGTGTGCCCAAGATTTAGAGGGGGAAAGGGAACGGGCTCCCCTCCCAGTAATGGAGAGGAAAATGAATCCAGATGATCGGTATCCTCGGTGTGTTCAGTGTGATAAACCTTTAGGAGTTCACGCAGGCATTAAAAGGGAAGGTGTAAGGGTATGTAATCGAGATTGTGAATATCTTTACTTCGGCCCCCCCGATCCTTATACGGAAACAATGATAATGGATTTTAGTTTTCGTACTGCGCTGGAGGATTTGAAGAAACAAAACCCTGAAGTTGATGAGGCGGGTATTTTGGCCTTGTATTATCTAGGTTGGGTGAAAGTTCCTAGTCGGGGGGCGGGGGATTACGATATTTACGAGAAAGTGAGAGGATGGTGTGAGGTAGAATAGAACCTTAAAATTTCCAGTTTTGTCTTGTAATTGACTAAAACCATGATATAATGAAGGTACTCCCCAGCATTCCTCTAGCGTGGTAGGGACGCCGACCCGTATGGGAGCGTTAGGGCGATGCTGGCGCGGGGCTGCTGACGAGCAGCCCTGGCTAATCCTCCCCGCCCCCCGCTGATGAGTAGACTGGCGGGTGGCTTGATAATCAATAGGGATTATGTGGAAATCTAAATAAAGGTATCCTTTTCTTTATGGGAACTCGGTTCAGTGTGATTGTGCCCACTACTGGTGGGCGTATGAAAAATTTAGATCTGGTTCTTTGTTCTCTGGCCAACCAATATTTTCCTAAAGATGATTATGAAATAATTGTGGTAAACGATGGTGGCGAGCCGGAGGTAAAGGATCTGGTTGCCTCCTATAAGGGGGAGTTTGGGAAAATTGTTTATATTGTATCTCCCAAATTTGAGTCCATTCCCCTTTCTCAGGTTGCTCCAACAGATGTAGAGGCTACTATAACTATTTGGGGGGAAGGGGGAGATCTTATCAAACTTGTTCCCAACGAACAACCCCGCAACAAGGGGGCAAGGCAGGCGGAACATGGTTTTTATATTTTCGCTGATTCTGATGTGGTTCTTTCTCCTATGACTCTCGCGCTCTATAACCAGGATATTTCTAACAATCCTGATCGGATCATCTTAGGGATTTATCATTGGTTACATCCTATGGAGATAACTAAAAGAGATATAATTGAACGATTTGATGATATAGTCCATCATCGTCTTATGAAGGTTCCTCTCAACCGCCCGCAAACTCATAATATTTGCCGTGATATGCGGTTGAAAAATTTTGAAGCAACGACCCCAGATGAGGTTCACCGTGCCCCTAATCACATGAATGATGGTCTTGCTTGTTTTAGTGGGAATATATGTTGGCCCAAGAATCTGTTTTGGGATATAGGTGGTTATAATCCTTATCTTCATGCAGGAGCCCACGAGGATGGGATGAGTGGGTTGACGGCTTACTTCGCAGGGTTTGGAATCTCCTACGACAAGCGGATCATTGGTGGGCATATATACCATGACAGAGACATTTCGTATGTTGAATCTTTCAAGTGGGCCGAGATAGAGATTATAAATGATAAGTTTAAGGATGAACCAGAATTCAAAGGTGTACTTGAGCAGACGGAGGAAGAGAAGAAACAATTAGGCGTGGGGGATTGGAAGAAAGAATGGTGATTAAGTTATTCATCATTCTGACTATGGTTGTCACAGGGTATTGTGATGCTACTGGAGCCTCGCCATTTGAGGGAATGACTGCTTCGGGGGTTTATACAAATAGATTCACAACGGCTTGCCCTCCCGAAATGGAATTTGGTACAGTAATTATAATGGACGGAAAGATATTTATCTGCGAGGATAGGGGCGGTGCGATTAAAGGGAATAGGCTTGACATTTGGTTCCCGACTTGTGATGATGCAATTTTGTGGGGGCGACAAGAAAAAGAGGTTTTAATATTGGGGGCGAGGGGGAAATGATAATGATGGAATTTCGGATATGTCCAGATTGTGGTGGGTATGAAATGGTACCAATATCAGAGGAAATTGATTTCTATGGCACTAGTGATGCCAGTCAACGTCCTTGTGCTTGCAAGCTGAAAGAGGAAGAGGAGGAATGGGTACAATTACCGTTATGGAACCAATCAGAATTAGACCAGACATAAAAGGGATTCAATGTGTCCAAGAGGGTGCAATGGAATTGGGGGCATGGTGGGAGGAGCCCAATGTTAATCGCCTTTGGTTTAGAATTCCTTGGGAAGATAAAAGTGTTATGGCTACTTCCACTCATCTCCTTATCTTGGAAAACATTCCTGATGAGATAGAAAGTGTGATGAGTGTGGGAGATGGTGGTCTATGGTGCTGGCTGGTCGCCGCCGCCCATAAAACAGCGATTGATGAGGGTGACATCCCAGAGTATGTAGCAGATACTCGAATTGTGTCCCCCGCTAATAAATTCAGAGAAAGAGTTAAAAGAGGATTTATTGAAATCCCTGATAGTGATGTAGTTATAGTATCTAATCTTGGAAGTTGGCACTATGGATGGTTCGAGCGCCATGCAAAAAAGAGAATAATTGTATATTCTCTGGGGAGTTTGATGTTTCTGAAAGCGAGGGGTTATGAAGTGAAGGGATTGGAAACGAAATTTGGACCAGAGTTCGTGGCTTGGAGGTGAGGGATAATGAGTAAGATTGAAGAGCTGGAGGAGCAAATAGAAGATTTACAGCGGGCTATAAAAGCGATTACGAAGATGGAGCCTGGTGGATTTCCTGGAGATTATGCCGAGGTGCTCAACTTTCATTATAGGGGGCATGTTCAGGTTGGGGAAAGGTTGGTACGCCACGACCAGAAGTTAGATTATATCTCACAGACGTTGAAAAGATTGGGGCGAGAGGTGAAACAGATACGGTTGGCTATAATGCGGCTTGGGTCCGATGAAGCTATTCATAACCTGATTGGAAGGGGAAATAATGGGTGAATATCTGGTTGATAAGGTTGATCTCTCTTGGGTTTGGAAAACTGTTGCAGCAATGGCTATAGTTATGTCATCTACGTTTATGGGTGGATTTTTACTGGGTTGGTTTCTTTGCGGGCGGTGGGGATGAGTAAGGTAGCTGTAGTGACAATGGCAAGAACGGGTTCTACAAGATTACCTAACAAGGTTATCTTTGATCTTGGTGGCAAACCAGCGTTTATACAGGCTATCGAGAGAGTCACTAGTGTCGTAAAAGCGGATTATGTGGTTGTGGCTTGCTCGATTTATGCGCGGGATGATCCGATTGAACTCTTCGCGAAACAGTACGGGATAGATTGTTTTCGTGGCCCAGAGGAGGATACAGGTGGCCGATTGAGGATGTGTGGAGAATGGTTAGGTCTAAAAGATGATGATTGGCTTGTAAGCTCTAGTTCTGACCAACCTTTGAGCATAACAAAGTGGTTGCCTTGGGGAATAGAGCAACTTCAAAAACGTGATTGTGCTTACTTAAGGTTTGTTGCGCCCCCCAATAATACCTTGCCTTGGGCTGTGCACGGAAGTGGCCTTACCTCTTGGCGGCTATCGTGGTGCAATTATAAAACATTTGGTTCCGAGAAAGGCATACATCATGCAACAACGAGAGCTGCGATGTATGTTGATGATTTTAGGCAATCAGGTGGCAAAGTGCTTATTGTGAATTGGCCTCCAGGGTATCTCAAACCTTGGCCTTGGGGTCCTTTGTTTCTTGACCATGAAGTACAGGCACTTGTATTAAAAGAGATTTACAGACGTCTCTACAAGGGAACGCCGATTGATCCTTTTGATGTATATGAATTATTTAATAATGACCCGCATCTTGCTGAGTTTATTTCTGTTGACGCGCCAGAAACTATAAATCCTACACCTACCCCAGTGGGAGATCCCTATCTGAGAAGTGTGAGATTGAATGCAGACTATGTTGAAGTGACTTGGAAAGGAGGGGTTGATGTAACATCGAAGTACGCAAGAAAAGACTATGCAAAACAAAACTAATAGGAGGTATGAGTGTTAAAACGAATAATTAGTATAATACTGCTAGCAACAGTATTACTAGTGGCCTGTGCGCCAGCCGCCCCATCTCCTGAAGTAATCGTGGAGACGGTGATAGAAACCGTGGTGGTTGAAGTAACACCAGTCCCCGTTGACGAGGGTCCTGAACCTGTAGAACTCCTCTGGTGGACTGAGGACTGTGCCTACGTGCCGTGGGAAGCCTGTGAGGGCTGGAACGATACCTATTGTGGTGATGGCCGTATAACGGAGTCAGGAGATATAGGCCCAATATATGTCGAGGAATGGCACAAACTCTACCCCGAATACGCTCACGTCAATGTCAAGTGTATTATCGCTGGGTTCGGGGGTGGGCGCATAGGTACTGAATTGACGGCCATGATACGGGCAGGTGAAGGCCCCAACATCTATATGCTCTACGGGGGAAGGGGTTGGCTTGCCTACAAGTTGGGCGTTAACCTTGATCCATACATATCGGACGAGGCCAAGGCTGATTACCTCAACTACGAACAGTGGTTCGATGAGGACGGTACAGTTGTTATGCTTCCTAGTTCGGGTGTCATCGAGTATCCCGTAGCTAATAAGCAACTCATCGAACGTGCCTGTGCCCAAGAGGGATTTGATTGTGAGATCCCTGAGCGTTGGAGCATCATGTCCTATGATGACTACCTGGAAATCGCAGAGGCTATCAAGGCTCTCGATGACGGCTCCTACATGGGGATACTCTTCGGTATGCACGCATCAGGCCAGACTTGGAACATGCTTTACTTCACCCAGGCAGGTCTCTCCCCGACCGAGGGTGGTAAGTTTACTGGATTCGCAGGTGGCGAAGATGTTCTAACTGAACTCCTCCGCCTATACGATGAAGGTTACTTCTATCCTGATATAGCAGGCGCTTCTGATGACGATGCCATCAGGCTCTTCGCCCCTGGCAAGATTGGCATCTTCATGGCTCGTCTATCAATTGGTCCTTCGTACATCGGCCCTGCTGTAGAAGCTGGGGAGTGTGAACCTTGGGATTTAATCCCGCTTCTGGGTATTCAGTTCAGAGAAGGCGTTACTCCTCTCATTGCAGGAAGCCAGTATGGTCGGGTCGGCTTCATGTCCGAGAACACGCCCGAAGAACATCGGGAAGCCGCCATGAGCTTCCTGTCTTACGTTCTTTCTGCCCCCTGGATGGGAGAGTCACCAGGCGTAAATGCTATGAGTGGTGGGGACATGTTTATCCCTCTCCATTCAATGGTGGAACGCGGGATAGCAGCACCTGGTCGGGATGAAGCTTACGCCCATATTCAGGAATATGGCCTCGCCGACTATGGTTTGCAAATACCGTTCTACAACGACGTTCGTGCAGCGTTCGGCGATATGCTCTCTGCTGTCGCTTTACATGAACTAACACCTGAAGAAGCTCTAGCACAATTCCAGGCCAAGATCGTAGAACTGGAAGAGGAGTGGAACAGGTAGCAAGTGAAGAAGCACAATTGGTGGGGGCCGGTTCTGCTGGCCCCTGCCTTGCTCTTACTAATGTTCATGTATATTCTGCCAACTCTCTATGCCGCCCGCCTGAGTTTCTACGATGTGGGCTTTGCGAAAGATACTTGGTTGGGACTGGAGAACTTTCGCCGTCTCCTGTCTAAGGGGGGATGGGTGACAAGCATGCAAGTATCAGGAAAATTCCTAGTTCTGGTCTTGTTTGTAAGTTTAATAATTGCATATATTTTGGCATTAGCTCTCAGAAAGTTTAGTGAGCGGTTCTGTAGGATGATTTTGAC
>Ga0114921_10001628_pt1 | contig 10387 bp, 10 predicted proteins | sample BentaG_FD_87016 | JGI IMG/M metagenome (GOLD analysis project Ga0114921, IMG submission 87016) | Deep subsurface microbial communities from South Atlantic Ocean to uncover new lineages of life (NeLLi) - Benguela_00093 metaG | ecosystem: Environmental > Aquatic > Marine > Oceanic > Sediment ...
AGCTGTCGTTCAAGGTGAATCCGGGACGATACTGTGTCGGCTACGCCACAACCTCATCACGCGCCTCAGCTCCACAGGTCGCGTTGGAACCGTGGAAAGCCTACGAGCCTTGTCGTATGAAAGCCCCCATTACGAAAGGGTATAAGTGTTCATCGTGTTCCCAAGCGGACATGGTGCTTCCATGCTTGATCTGCGATGGAGTAAAGTGTCTGGCGGAACCGGGTCGTCAGAGAAGCTGTAAAGATGCAACCGCCTACGTGTATATGGCGTCCTTTGGTCCGACGTTCGTAAAGGTTGGTGTCGCCCACCAGTCAAGGATACCTCACAGGTGGATTGAGCAGGGAGCAAATTTGGCTAAGCGAATCATGGTGGGAAACGGGATGGACGTGAGACGGTTCGAGGCAACTATACATAAATCTCTGAACGTGTTGTCCGGATTGAGAACGAGTATGAAAGTCGACACCATGTGGAAAGCACAGACTAAAAAAGAGGCCTTTGCATTGGCAAACATGGAGGAGCAAATCAGGAAGCGGTTTCCCGACTTCCCCGCCTATCATGAAGTTCTTCAGGACTTGTCCCCCATCTATGCTTTACCCTCCCTGGATCGACAGCCCCTCAAGGTAAAGATTAAGAAAAACCAGCAAATAACTGGAACGGTCATGGGCGCAAAGGGAGCATTGCTGTTACTGCGTGTGAATGGCCTCCCCCATTTTCTAAACCTGAAGCATCTTATAGGAAGGAAAATAACGGCGAATACGGCGGAAGGAATGGCGTCACAGAGAGTTCTGGACGAATTTTAAAAAACATTGTTAACCAACAGAGGTAGAGAACCACGATAAGAGGTTTAACGTATTACGCTTAATAAAATCATTGAAAAAAACCAGTAACGCTATATGACGATAACGCGTCCGCAACATATATGGCTCCGAGAAAAAGTTCCGTGTAGTCCGAAGGAATAGAAGATGATGTCACAACCAGTTCAACCTGAAGGCTTGAATCGTGTAATTTCCATCGTGGTTACTGCGTGTAGAAAAGCGTTCAGAGAGGGACTTGTATGCGTCATTCTGAAGGGTTCAGCGGTGAAAGGCGACTTCATTCCGGGCTATTCCGACCTTGATTTTCATGTGTTTCTGAAACCCGAAGCTATGGACGGAGAAAAGAGCCCTAACCTTGAAGACGCTATCACGTTTCAGCGATTGTTGGGAACGATTAATCCACAAGACTTCGGCGCCAGCCAATTTCAAGTCTTTTTCCTCAATGCTGAGAAGTATCCCAAGGAGTGGCTTCCCCCCACCGCAGGAACGTATAAAGTAGTGTGGGGAACGACGCCACCTACCCTACAAACGCTGGATGACGCGACCTATGTGCGATATGCACGACAATTTCTTGAGAGCATTGATACCGATAAACAGAATCTCATCGGACGATTCATCGATAAACCGAATAGTCGCGCCCCCGCCATAGTGAGGTTGCTGGGTACAATCCTTAAAGGACATCTCTATTCGGTTTCAATGCTACTCCTATCACAATCTAAGACCGCCCTCAGACTGAAGCTCGATAGCATAATACCCCTTGTTGAAGAGGGCATTGGATCAGCAGGGCATATTTCAAGGTTTTTTGCACACGTATCCAACTGGTCCCGTATCCAAGAGACTCCTGAGCTAGCTCGAAATGCATTTCGAGAAGGGATTGCGGCCCTCGAAGAAATCAGCACCTGGATCCATCAAAAGCGAGCTAGCAGAGCATCATAACTAGGGAGATAATGTTCGTTTGTAATGCTCGGGATCCTGTACGACCTGAAACTCGTTGTTATCGGGGTCAAGAAAGTTAGCAATTATTCCTCCCCAAGGCATCTTTGTTGGTTTCAGCGTGAAAGGTACGCCTTTCTTTTTCAGTCGTTCGTAGAGGGCATCGATGTCGTCTGTATCGAAAACTATGCCGGTTCTTCGCTTTCTTTTCGATGGTTTGCCAGTGGATGTTATACCTATTTTGGCTAAGGGCTCGTGTGGTCCCAATTCGATGTGATTAAAGGCTCTGGCGTCAAGGGCGATAGGTAACCCAAGGGTTTCGTGATAAAAGGTTACAGCCCGATCAAAATCAGACACTTTAATCATGGATAACCAAATGCGAGTGATTTTACCCTTCATCCCGTCTCATCCTTCCTAAGAACCATGTTTACAAGCAAATAAGTATGATGTCCATACTATTTATTTTAAGTGCATTATATTGAAACGGAACATCTTTCGCAAAATAACGTCACACCGATCTAGCTCTTGGAGGAGAAGGACAAACAGCTCATCTAGCTAGTCAGATTGTATCGAGTAAAGAAGACAGGTCTTTTTGGAGCCTCGACATCCCTTAAAGGGGTTACGTGTTCAATGGAATCCCATACCTCGCGTCTTGATGGCAATGAAAAAAGAGAGGGGAAGGCTGAGGTCACATGTAAGCAGCATTTACCTCAAAACGAAGGTTCTTGGGTGTAAACCTGGTTAGGTATGGTGTGGGTTAGAGTCTCCGACCACGACAGGGTTCCCGAGGCAACATCCAAAATCTTGTCTTAAATTATCGAAACCGTATACATGGAGGGGAGAATGAAGTTTGCCAGATAAATGATGTAAGTATATACGTTTTAAAAGAGAGCCGTCATAGTCTTTACTGCGCACCTTAAGTTCACATGAATCGAGAGGTGATGGGCCTGGAATTTCCTTGTTGAGCCCTTCTTGGGAATCAGACTATTATTTGATAGGGTAGAAAAAAAAGGGGGTTGTTAACCCTCTTCGAGGGTAGCGACTTGTTCTAGAGAGGGAATGATGAAGGCCAAGTCGAGGGCTCGAAGGGTTTTCTTCGTTGGGATGCCGTGGGCGTCGCAGCCCCTAAGCTGGTACCACGTCTGCTTGTCTTCCTCAAATTGCTTCCGGTCGTAGACCGCTGCGGCGGTGCCAGCTTTGGGGCCGAGAGTCAAGGGTTCTGTGAAGACGCGTTCGGGAAGAATGTCATCCCTGTCTGGTACAAGGCCCTGCCGTATGTTCCAAGCTCGCTCGAGAATGATGAGGCGATGCGCAAAGTGGTCCCATCCTTCTTGACTGGTAAAGGGGGTCCATCCAGTCGCTGCCTTCAGTGCACTCGCAATGGTTTCAACGGGTAAAGACCGAACGTTTCTGATACATATGGTCAACGAGTCGGCCACGGCAAAATTGTTCTGTCCCTCGATCGTCGGGCCGTAGAGGTGGACACCGCCGCGGTCCGACATGACGTAGCAGAAGGTTTCCCTTTGATTTCGATTGTTTCCTGCGCCGCCGACGCCCCACTCCACGCCTTTGCAATGCATGGCAAATTTGTCTGATCCCTTTCCCACCCGTTTTGATGCGATATTAATGCCTTCAGCCAGCAGGTCGCCGACGCCGTCCCTGCGAACGATCTTCCGCACCATCTCGAACATGGCGGGGACGTTGCCCCACGTCAGTTCGACGCCATCTAAGTCGTCCTTGGTCAGTATCCCCTTCTCGTAGCACTCCATGACCCAAGAGAGGGTGTTCCCCGTCGAGACCGAGTCCAAGCCGACTGAGTCGAGGAAGGAGCTCAAAGCGTAGACCCCGTTGGGATCCGTTACCATGCAGTTGGGGTGGAGGAGGTCAGTGGAGTCGTAGTCAGGTATGTCGAAGGTCCCCGCCCAAGGGCCCTCACGGATGATCCCAAGTTGATTACAGGGCGTCGGGCATCCGAAGCAACCCCTATTCTTCACGCGACATCGAGACTCCCACTGCAGCGGGCCACCAATCTCGACGTCGTCGCCCCAGTAGGATTCCCGCCAATTCTTCAGAGGCCCGGTTGAGGAGTCACTGGCGCTTATGTTGGCAGTGGTAGACCCCCATCTATTGCGGCCGTAGACGTAGGCTGCGTTGCTTCGAAGTAGCTTGTGGAAGGTTTCTTCCAAGAGGAGGAGTTCGTCGATGTCGACGACGGGTATGTCCAAGGTTCCTCGGACCGCAATGGCTTTGAGCTTCTTTGAGCCCATGACGGCTCCTCCGCCAGTTCGGGATGCGGAGTAGAAGTACTCCTGATTGATGCACGCGTAGCGGACGCGGTTTTCGCCAGCGGGTCCGATTTGTAAGACGCGTACGAAGGGATCGATCTCTTCCTTCAACCGTACCTCTGTCTCAAAGATGGAGCAGCCCCACAGATGCTTCGCACTTCGTATCTCGGCCTCCCCATTATTCACGTAGAGGTAGACTGGTTCGTCAGCCTTGCCATTGACGACGACGCCGTCGAAACCAGCGTTTTTGAGCTCTGGGCCCCAGTTACCTCCTGTTGAAGTGTGGCCCATCAGGTTCAGTCCCGTCGAAGTCGCTGAAAGGGGCGACTTGAACCGTACGATCGTCCTGTTTCCGCTCAGCAGACCGGTTAATGGACCCGTGAAGAACATGATGAGGTTCTCGGGACTAAAGCCCTGAGTCTCGGGCTTCATTCGATCCCAGAGGAGCTTCGTCATGATGCCCCGAGCACCCAAGAACTTCTTGGCATCCTCGAGATCTAATGGCGTCTTATCGACGGTTCCATCGGACAAATTCACGTCCAGAATCTTCCCAGCGTATCCACCGATCATCTCCTCACCACCTTCCCTCCTCAATCTTCTTTTTAACAGGGTAGAACTGGTCGGCGATCCTGCTCGCTATGACTTGAGCGGGTTTTGCTAACCGTTTGGAAAACCTGGAGAGCGGTAGGAAGTGAAGGGTGTTGGATGGACAATATTTGGCGCATCGGGGATCGCCGCCACAGAAGTCACATATCTGGGCGATGCCCTTCTGGGGATGGAAGGTTATGCAGCCGCCTCTACCTGCGTCGATGCATGCCTGGTTACACAATTCACAACTTGTGCAGAGAGCTTCTTCGACTGTCATCTGGAATGCGTCGCCGTCGTAGGTCAAGGCTTCAGTGGGACACGCACTGACGCAAGGCCGATCATCACAGTACTGGCACACGATGGGAACGTCGATGGGGCCTGGATAGAATTGGTAGACCTGAATCCGCGAGTAGGCTTCGTTGTATTTCTTCTCGTGTTGAAGCGCACACATTTTCTCGCATATTCGGCAGCCGCTACATCCAGGCAGGTTATGATTGACGAAAAGTTGCATAGGATTCTCCATGAAATTCATCCTCGTTTCTTTTATGTTACGAAACATACATATCTCTTCGAAGTATTAAGAATTTCCTGTTGGCAGAGGACGTTGGATGACCATGGGCGTGATGAAGACCCTGAAGATCATGCGTCAGCTACTCGATGATTGGACCCTACCCGACGAGATGACCGTGACATGGGACATCGAAAACCGTCGAGAGGTGACCTACGCCGAGGAGAAGTTTCTCGAGTATTTAGCTGACGGCTGGATGGCTTTCAGCGAAGAGCCGAGGGGACGACGGCAGATATTCAAATTCAACCCCCAGCTTGAACTGATAGTACTGATGCCGCCCCTTGGAGGCGGCTGAAGGAAATCTACTAGAGAAACGAGTGAAGCATAGAAAGAGATCCCCCAAAAAAAAGTAGGGTAAGCAGGTTAGACATGGAGTCCCAGAGCAACCATTTCCCCCTAAATTACGTTAAAAGAGGGGAAGAGGAGCCGATTGTCTATTTGACAATGGCGAGGTAGTCGGCTCTCGGCGGAGAAAAGGACTCCAACAGAGTAGCTCCACCCGCACTTAACGGTCTACAGCCATGCTTTTCTTCTGACATGAAGACGTAGGCCGTGTTCTCCTCAACGACGACAGGTCCATTCTCTGTCTGAAATTCAACGGTGCCTTTGAGGCAGACTCCTATCTGCTCATTCATGTGGCCGTGGAGCGGTATCACTGCTGTGGGAGCCAGATCTATGAGCATGAACATCTGCTTTTCCCCAGAAACGAGGATCTTATTATTAACATTGGGTATGGTGGAAAATCCCTTCGCCTCTTCTCTCTTGACAATTATCAAAACATACACATCCTCAAATGATTATTTTTCATAAATTATAAATAGACCTCAAATATCCGCATTTAAAGCTTTCCATGTAAGATCTCCCCTATTCAAAGACGCGTTAGACCCACTACCGCTCCATACCGTGCTGGATACCCGGAGAATTATACGGCTCAACAAGTAATCCACCAGAACATTGACGTCATAACGCCTGTTGACAGCTACCCATAGCGAATAACGTTAGATTCAATGATTGAGTGGGCTTTTCTCGTTTGCCGATTATGCTTTTACTACAATAAACTTCGACTTGAATTTTATGAAGCGTATTATTCAGGGTTGATCTATTCCACCTTCGATCTAAACGTCTTGGAATGTAAATAGCGTATCTTGAAACGTAACTGACTTCAATAAAATCGATAGTGTAGTTATGTTTGAAGCGACTATTGTGTACGTTGAAAGCTACGTTAGTCTTGACTTCTTTGCATCGAACATCACGACGATGACGGCGTTGGCCATGATAACTCCATGGATGTTGGGGAGATCGGTGGTCTGCGGTGTTGGGAAGCGTATGCCTCCTTCCACAACTGTTATTCGCACAGCTCCTTCGGGGAGTATGGAGAGGACAGCTGCCTTGTCAACTTTTTCAGGATGCGGGGTTGCCACTGTTACGTCGACTAAGAGGGCTTCGTCGAGGTCTTCACGGCCCTTAATCTTCAGGATCTCACGTAGACCGATCATGCTTGAGTGGCTTATGGCGTCTTTTACCGCTCGTTGCGCAGCCTTCGTTTCATCTTCTCCGTGAAGATCGATTCCTGTACCAACCTCAAGTATATATCTTCGCCAGTCAGACAATTCTACTTCACCTCAAAAAGAATAGCTCTCACAAAATAAAAAGTTTTAAACGTACCGTCACATGAGCGTTCCGTAACTGTGAGTAGAGATACCTCATTCTCTAGAGAACGAGAGACCAGCACCATCCTTTTTTTTCACGATTACTCCCAATTGGGCAACACCATCTGTGTTTTAACCATCGATGCGCAATATCGAATAAAACCCACAACTCGCAAGAGAAAGATGTGAAACAACATTATTTGAGCCGTCTCTTGTAAGTTGGTGAACCCGTAGCGTTGACGATAATGACCTTTTCTTTTAAATTCTTCCCTTCGTTTACTGGTCCACTTCTGGTCGATAACGACTGCGATCATTCGATCCCTACTACAAAGCTGACGTAATGAGTATTCGTTTCGTAAGTCGTCAAAGAAGTAAGTTCTCTCAAGAGAAACGACCTCAGTACAGAAAGGAAGTGGGGAAATCCTGAGATTGAGTGAAGGTGAAAACTTCAAGCCATGGACTACTGATCAAAGGCTTTCGAAGCGTAGATCCATAATGTAATCTGAAAAGGTGTAGCCTTCTTTCACCTTGAGTTTTAGCTCAAGCTTCAAGCATAAATTTTCGAGGATGAGGTCCTCGATGATGGTGTGGTTTTTTCCGAGGATACTGCGTAACGCATGGGAAAAGATGCGTGGCTCCTGAGGGATCTCCTGTACCTCCAGATGATATCGTTTCTCTATGGTTTGAAGCATCATCCTCACGGATGCGACGCCAAAAATCTCCGTTAACACAGTCTCCACTATTTCCAGTATTAAACCATCCAGTTTATCCTCAGATATCAGATTCACCTTACTCATCATCATATTCAATCCATGAACAGCGGAAAAAGTACGATTGCGAAGTGAAACATGATTCTCCTGCTCGAATTTCAATTCAAGCTTAAGAGTTGATTCGAAGGTTTACAAAATATATCATTTACTAAACTCAAATCCATGTTTCTAACCCGTATTTACAATCCTCACCGATAATATGTATAATCGAAGAATGTCCAGCAAGGAATACAAGGCAATGAAATTCGTTTTAAGGATATATCCTCAGCACGTATCCAGAGTTTTCAGTCGCTCCTTCACGTCAATATTTACTCTCTTGTACTTCTGAGGACATTCATCATTTTCTGTAATGTTTTCTTGTGTAGTTGGTGACGATAGGGATGGTTCTTGCTTCTGAAAGACGACGGGCTTCAGGGATTTCTGGCAGAGTAACACGAAGTTGATGCCTGAAACAGAGAACACTGTTTACCCGCCTCCGCTAAAACAGGTATTTAAAGAAAAAACGCGAGAGATATTGGGTTATTCCATGAGGTCAAAATGAGTGGGTACTCTTAACCTCGACGTGTAGGTTTGGCAAACAGCGTAGGTTGCTAAAGTAATGTCTTGACCGCCTTCTCTATTCTGTTGCAGGCCTCCTCCAGCTTGTCAAGGGGTTGGGCGTAGCTGAGTCTCAAATACCCTTCACCACCCGCGCCAAAGACGGATCCGGGAACAACTGCCACGCCACCACTCTGGAGGAGGAACTGTGCCAAATCCTTTGAGAGCTTTCCCAATCCTTCCACGTTTGGGAACGCGTAGAAGGCCCCCTTAGGCGTTGGACAACGGAATCCTTCGATCTCATTCAGTCGGGGGACGAGGAACCGTCTTCTTTCGTCGAAGACTGTGACCATTCGTTCAATGAAGTCTTGTGGGCCGTTGAGGGCGGCTAAGGCTGCTCTCTGGGAGATCGCGGGTGCATGAACCATTGTGTATTGCTGCAGCTTAATCATCTGGTCGATTATTTCTCTCGCTCCAACCGCGTAGCCAATTCTCCAGCCAGTCATGGCGTAGGTCTTTGAGAAGGAATTTACCGTCACCGTTCTATGTCTCATCCCTTCGAAGGCAGCGATGCTCTGATGACGCATCCCTTCGTAAAGCATCGTCTCGTAAACCTCGTCGGATACAACGTAGAGGTCATGTTTTCTCGCCACCTCTGCTATGCCTGCAATGTCTTCTCTGCGTTGGACGCCACCTGTTGGATTAGATGGAGAGTTGAGGATGATCAGCTTTGTCTTCGGGGTGACGGATTTCTCAACGTCCTCCGGGATCAGCCGGAAGTCCTCCTCCTGGACAGCTACGAAGATGGGTGTTGCACCGACGATCCGAGCAATAGCTTCATACACCACGAAGCAGGGGTCGCTGATGATCACCTCGTCCCCGGGGTCGACCAGAGTCAGCAGCGCCAAGAGAAGGGCGCCCGTGCAGCCTCCGCCACTTACAAGCACCTCCTGAGGAGTGTAGTCCAAGCCATTGACCTGCGCCACCTTCGCAGACAAGGCTTCTCGGAGATCGGGGAACCCCGCGTTTGGCGTGTAGCGGGTATACCCCGCGTCGAGAGCCCTCTTGGCTGCCTCACGTATGTGGGGAGGTGTGTCGAAGTCAGGTTCACCTATTCCAAGGCTTATCACGTCACTCATCGTCCGGGCCAAGTCAAAGAGCTTCCGGATTCCTGAAGAACGGATCAGTTGTATTCTCTGGCTGAATACGGGTTCTCTCTCAATCAATACAGAATCCTCTCCATCATGAAACGCATATGTCCTACATCGTAGAACTTAATATGTTTTCCACCGAAACGAGAATAGCGTAAGCCAGAGATTTTCCTCCCGAGCTCGATCTATAGTAGATAGATTTACGCTCAATGCGTGGTTAACAATGACACGACACTTGTTTAGGTGAGGCAGAAGCGGTCTCAACGGAAGTTCCATCAAGAGAAGTCAATTCGATAGGCTTACACCGTAATAAGCTACCTCAAAGCATCAACGTTTTGGAGGCAGATTCAAGAAGACCTAATAGCTAATTGAACAAGGACTTCCCATAAACGATTCTACAATGTTGCTCAGCTTGAAGATGGAAGGCAAGAAATCTAAAACGTCTGCTACAAGCTGATGTTCTAAGTCAAACCCCCCTATCCCTCACGGAACAACAGTTAACATCTCAGAAGCACAGCATAAGCCAAATAACTCGGTAAAAGAACAAACGTTAAAAATGTTGGTCAGGTACCATATTTGGTGGAAGAGGACATGCCCGTTCTAAGACAGAAGTTGTTCCAGCGATAGCGAGCCTCGTTTGGGCTTTTGGCTAGCGGACTTGCGAATCGACATCAGAACGTTCACACGACCATCTGTTTGGGTAAGATGTATGATGAAACTCATAACGTGCGATATCTGTGGTCGCCGAGTCAAGAAAGACAAGATTTATCGATGTATCAAGTGTGGCAGAGCCTACTGTTCAGACTGCATGGTGGACTCAACAACGATTTGCCCCGACTGCGAAAACAATCATTAACTAAAATCTAGATAACATTAATCTGTATTCAGGCAATATGACGTCTAGAGGGGCAACCGCGAAATAGGGTATAAACCGTTTTCAAGGATGGATCGGACTTGTCGTGGTATGGATCACATTCATTTATCAACGAATACATCCGCGAAAATAAGTGTAAGAGGATCATGGAGATCGGTGTTTATACTGGTGAAAACGCGAGGACGATGGTTGAGGCAGCTATCCGAAATGTTCCACC
>Ga0114921_10001629_pt1 | contig 10385 bp, 8 predicted proteins | sample BentaG_FD_87016 | JGI IMG/M metagenome (GOLD analysis project Ga0114921, IMG submission 87016) | Deep subsurface microbial communities from South Atlantic Ocean to uncover new lineages of life (NeLLi) - Benguela_00093 metaG | ecosystem: Environmental > Aquatic > Marine > Oceanic > Sediment ...
CCCGACCATCTAATCGTGGTCGACAATGATTATTCCGGTAAGGGAAGCGCCCGGGTTCGTGACCTGGTAGCTGGCCAGCCAATACCCACCACGTATTTAGGGTCGCGCCGAAACCTGGGCGGCGCAGGCGGTTTCGCGCTGGGCATGCTGCACGCTCTGGCGCAGGGTGCCGACTGGGTGTGGCTGGCCGACGACGACGGACGCGCGCTGGACTCCAGGGTACTGGAGACCCTGCTGGCGTGCGCCGACAAATACCGGCTGGCCGAGGTATCGCCGATGGTGTGCGACGTGGAGGACCCTGAGCGGCTGGCGTTCCCGCTGCGGCGCGGGCTCCTATGGCGAAGACGGACAAGCGAACTGCGCACTGAGGGCCCCTCTCAGGAGCTGCTGCCTCAGATAGCGTCGCTGTTCAACGGTGCACTGTTTCGCGCTGAGACACTGGAATCGGTCGGGGTTCCCGACCTGCGGTTATTCGTGCGCGGTGACGAAGTGGACCTGCACCGGAGACTGGTGCGATCAGGCCTGCCGTTCGGCACCTGCCTCGACGCCATCTACCTGCACCCCAATGGATCCGCGGAGTTCAAGCCCATCCTCGGCGGCCGGATGCACACCCAGTATCCCGAGGATTCCGCCAAGCGGTTCTTCACCTACCGCAATCGCGGCTACCTGCTGTCGCAACCCGGGCTGCGCAGGCTGCTGCCGCAGGAATGGCTGCGGTTCGGCTGGTTCTTCCTGGTGTCACGACGCGACCCCGGCGGGCTCGCCGAATGGATTCGGTTGCGGCGCTTAGGCCGTCGCGAGCAGTTCGGTAGACCAGATGCAGACAACCGTAAGGAGGGACGATGACATTCACCGACGCCTCGGCCCAATCCAAGACGTTCCGCCGCGCCAAGAATGATTTGGCCGACGGCTTCAGCCGTCACGAGCTGTGGCTGCACCTGGGCTGGCAGGATATCAAGCAGCGCTACCGCCGCTCTGTGTTAGGCCCGTTCTGGATCACCATCGCTACCGGCACCACCGCCGTGGCGATGGGCGGCTTGTACTCCAAGCTGTTTCACCTCGAGCTGTCGGTACACCTGCCCTATGTGGCGCTCGGGCTGATCGTCTGGAACCTGATCAACGCGGCCATCATCGAAGGCGCCGACGTGTTCATCTCCAACGAGGGGCTGATCAAGCAGTTGCCGACGCCGATTAGCGTGCACGTCTACCGTTTGGTGTGGCGGCAGGTCATCTTGTTCGGCCACAACATCATCATCTACGTCGTCATCGCAATCATCTTCCCTAAACCGTGGTCGTGGGCCGACTTGTCGGTGTTGCTCGCGCTGGCATTGATCGTCCTCAATTGTCTATGGGTATCACTATGTTTCGGCATCCTGGCTACCCGCTACCGCGACATCGGTCCACTGCTGTTGAGCGTGGTTCAGCTGCTGTTCTTCATGACGCCGATCATCTGGAACGCCGATACCCTCAAGCAGCAGGGCGCCGAACGATGGTTGAAGATCGTCGAACTCAACCCACTTCTGCACTACCTCGATATCGTCCGGGCGCCACTACTCGGGGCACAACAGGAATTGCGGCACTGGGTGGTCGTACTCGTGCTCACGGCCATCGGCTGGGTGCTGGCCGCGATCGCCATGCGTCAGTACCGGGCCCGGGTGGCGTACTGGGTTTAAGGCCCGAGCAGCCGTCGCGCGCCGGCGAGTAGCGGAAACAGCCGCATGCCCGCATTGCGGGCCGCGACGCCGACCGCGCTGGCGGGGACCAGGAGCCGCGATGCCGCTTTGAGTGGGCCCCTCGGGACGTTTACCGGTCCAGTCTGACGACGTCGCCGACCACAGTTGCCCGGTACTGCGGCAGGGCCTTTCGCGCCGGGCCGCGGACCACCGATCCGTCGGCGACGTCGAACTTGCTGCCATGGCATGCGCAGTTGATCGTGCCGTCAGCAACCTCGTGGACAGCGCAACCCTGATGTGTGCAGACCGCGGAGAACGCTGTGAAGGTTCCCTCCGACGGTTGGACCACCACAACCCGCTGATCGGCGAACACGCGGCCGCCGCCAACGGGGACATCCGCCGCGCGAACGTGGGCCGGGCCCTCATGCGCCCTGCCGGTCGCGCATCCCGCCGCTGCCGCCGTGCCCAGTAGACATGCCGCCGCCAAGACCGTACGCCTGTCCGTTAGGAGCCCCGACTGCCCCGAACACCCTGCGGAACAGGTGTTTTCGCACGTCGGCGAACCGCACCCCGTGATCATGCGGCCACCAGCAATCCGGTCGCGTACATCACGAGGAGCCCGACGGCGACGCCGCCGAGGGTAGCCGCGCCGATTCTGCCTTCGGCTGGTTCCCGCAGGCTCGGCGTTATCTGCACGATGACCTTGACGATCGCGCCCACGCCGACGCCGAGCAGCAATGCCGAGAGCGCTGCGTTGTTTACGGTCACCCCAAGGACAGCCCCGAGAATTGCGGGCGCGCCCGCGACCAGCCCCAGACCGAGCAGCGCCACTATCGAGGGACGTCGCGCAGTCAGCGGCGCAACCACGGCGATTCCTTCGGTGGTGTTGTGTAGCGCGAAGCCGATGACCAGGAAGGCCCCCAGGGCGAGTTCACCAATTGCGTAGGCGGAGCCGATCGCGAGCCCTTCGCCGAGATTGTGCAGACCGATCCCGATGGCGATCAGCAGTGCCAGCCGCATGCCCGAGTTGTCATTCGTGGCGTCGCCGGAGGAATTTTCAGCGCGCCGGGAACGCAGGTACTGATCGACCGCGGTCAGCGCAAGGAAGGCCAGTCCGCCGCCGAGCACGACCAGCGTCGTGCCGCCGAAGGCGCTGCCGGATTCTGCGGCGAGTTCGAGACCTTCGCTGGTCGCGTCTACCGCGAGAAACGCCAACAACCCGACCGTGAAGGCCAGCAGGAAGCGCACCAGGCCACCGCCGGCGGCGCGCAGAAACGGCAGGAAGAGCATGCCCAGCACCACCGGGATGATGCCCACGTAGGTGCCCAGCAGCGCCATCAGGCCATAGAAGCCTGCACCAGACTGCGGGGTGAGCACCGCGGCGGGGATCTCGTGCTCGATGACAAGACCGGTGGAGGTCAGCATCGAGACGAGATAGGGCTGCCCGTCTTTCCAGGGATAGTCCAGGGCAATCGTCTGTGATCGCAGGCGGGTGATCGGCTCGTCGGCGCCGCTAAAATCGACGTATGCGTCGTTGACAAACACCTGGGCGATGGTCACCGGGTCCGGACCGATGTTGCGGATGGTGAGTTCGATGACGCCCGGGGTCAGCACGGTGCGCTCGACGGCGACGTCCTCGATCGGGGGGCCGTTTGGCTCCGGCAGGCTCTGGCCGCCCACGATCGCCAGCCCTATCAACGCGGCGGCGACGAGCAGCACCGTGCCGAGTCCGAGGACCCAGGTCGGGAAGCGAGCGATCTTGGGCGCGGTCACGGCAGTTAGTCCGTTACCTCAAAGAAGCCCATCCAGCCGAGTTCGGCGAACTCGGTCTTGTGGGAGTGGAACATGTACATCCCCGGATTCGGGAACCGCATCTCGCAGATTCCCCGCTGGGCCTGCCCCTGGATAACGGTGTCGGTGTACTCGGTGGGTTCAAGCCGGGTTCCGGTGGGAAAGTAATCGAAGAAGTTGGCGTGGACGTGGAAGCTGTTGATCGGATCGTATTCCAGCGCGTTGACCAGGTAGATCCGGACCAGCTCGTTGCGGGCGACCTGAACGGGTTCGTTCATGTAGTGGAACGGGATGCCGTTGACGGCGTAGAGCTGATTGCCCTCACCGTCGAACGTCGTGTTGTAGCCGTGCATCACCATCACCAGCTCGTCGGCATCCGGGCGGCCTCCCAGTGGATCGACGATGAAGGTGCCGTACATACCGCGTGCGATGTGCTCGGCCAGTGGACCTACGTGGCAGTGGTAGAGGTGCAGCCCGAACGGCTCGGCGTCGAACTCATAGGTGAAGGATTGCCCGGGTTCGATGATTCCGCGCCCGACCCCGGGCATACCGTCCATCTCGGCCGAATGCAGGCCGTGGAAATGCATGGTGTGGGGATGGGCCGAACCATTGGTGAAGTTGATCCGCAGCAGATCACCTTCTTGACACCGCAGCGTCGGCCCGGGAATGCGGGAGTTGAAGGTCCACGCCGAGAACTCCACGCCGGGGGCAATCTCGATGTCTTCGTCGGCGGAGTAGACATCCCACACCCGCAGCTGCCGTCCGTCGGGCAGTCTCGACGTCTGCCCGTGGTCGAAATCGCGAAGAATCTGCGTCGGGTTAAACCCGTTCCGCTCATGGTCGACGGTCGCGCCTTTACGGAACGTGGGTCCGGTGACCCCGCCGCCATGCGCCGCGCCCTCGCCCATGCTGTGGCCGGGCGTCTCGGTGTGGGCCGGTGCCGCGTCCAGCAATGATCGCGCGCCCAGCGCCAAGCCGGCAGAGCCGGCGAGTGCTCCACCCAGGAGGACGTCGCGCCTAGACGGCGGAGTCACCCAGGACCGCCGCCGCATTGGAACGCTTTCACGGGCCCCATACTTGGAAGTTTGGCACATCGAAAAAACTGATTCAACTGCCCGAAAACGGGCACTGTACCCAGGCGCCAGTGCTCGGCCTTCGAGCGTGCAGCAACGGCATCGAGACTGGGGGTAGACCGCGAATCAGGGCGAACGTGCGCCCTCATCGCAGTCTCGGCGTAGGCACGTAAGCTTCCCGCGATGGCCGAAAGCGCCCCGCCCACGACACCCCTGAGCCTGAAGACGCAGGTGAGGCGGTTCATCGTCACCGGCGGCTTCTCCGCGATCGTCGACTTCGGCCTCTACGTCGCGTTCTTGGCGCTGGGCATCGAGGTAAACATCGCCAAATCGCTCAGTTTCATCGCCGGCACCGGCACCGCCTACCTGATCAACCGGCGCTGGACCTTCCAGGCGCCACCGAGCACGGCCCGGTTCATCGCGGTCGTGGCGCTCTACGGGCTCACCTTCGCAGTGCAGGTCAGCATCAACTACCTGTTCTACCTGCAGTTCGAGGGCCAACCATGGCGCGTCCCGGTCGCGTTCGTCATCGCGCAGGGTACCGCCACGGTGATCAACTTCGCCGTACAGCGCTCGGTGATCTTCCGGCTCCGCTGAGTACACGCAAAGCCGGGCTTGCCGGAGTAAGCGGTACCCTCTTTCACGATGTTGAGCACCGACGTTTCGACCACCGCCACGCGGCTGACCGGCTGGGGCCGCACCGCGCCGACGGTGGCGCAGGTGCTCTGGACCCCCGATCCCGAGGTTATTGCCAAGGCAGTGGCCAACGCGGCGGACGCCGGTGGTCAGAAGAACAGCAGAGGCGTTATCGCCCGTGGCCTGGGCCGGTCGTATGGCGACAACGCGCAGAACGGCGGGGGCCTGGTTGTCGATATGACGGCGCTGGACACCATCCACTCGATCAGCGCCGACACCCGCCTGGTTGATGTCGACGCCGGAGTCAGCCTCGATGCGTTGATGAAGGCGGCATTGCCGTTCGGACTGTGGGTACCGGTGTTGCCGGGTACCCGGCAAGTCACCGTCGGCGGGGCGATCGCCTGCGACATCCACGGAAAGAATCATCACAGCGCAGGGAGTTTCGGCAACCACGTCCGCTCTATCGAACTGCTGTTGGCCAGCGGCGAGGTGCGCTGTATCACCCCTGACGGCGAAGATTCCGACTTGTTCTGGGCCACTATCGGCGGCAATGGCCTCACCGGCATCATGCTGCGCGCCGGCATCGAGATGACCCCCACCGAGACGGCGTACTTCATAGCCGATGGCGACGTTACCGACGACCTCGACGAGACCATCGCGCTGCACAGTGACGGCAGCGAGGACAACTACACCTACTCCAGCGCATGGTTCGACGCGATCAGCGCGCCGCCGAAACTGGGCCGGGCTGCGGTCTCCCGCGGTTCGCTGGCCACACTTGACCAGCTGCCGAAAAAGCTGCAGCGCAATCCATTGAAATTTGATGCGCCACAACTACTTACAGTGCCCGATATCTTCCCGAACGGACTGGCCAACAAGTATACGTTCGGGCCGATCGGTGAACTGTGGTACCGAAAGTCGGGAACCTATCGCGGCAAGATCCAGAATTTGACGCAGTTCTATCACCCGCTGGACATGTTCGGCGAATGGAATCGTGCCTACGGACCGGCCGGATTTCTCCAGTACCAGTTCGTCGTGCCGACCGAGGCGGTCGATGAGTTCAAGGCCATCATCGCTGACATCCAGCTTTCGGGTCACTACTCGTTTCTCAACGTGTTCAAGCTGTTCGGTGATGGCAACCAAGCTCCGCTGAGCTTCCCGATACCCGGCTGGAACATCTGCGTCGACTTCCCGATCAAGGCCGGACTGGGCGAGTTCGTCACCGAACTGGACCGTCGCGTACTGGAGTTCGGCGGCCGGCTCTACACCGCGAAGGATTCTCGCACTACCGCCGACACCTTCCACGCCATGTACCCGCGCATCGACGAATGGATCGCTGTGCGCCGAAAGGCCGACCCCGCCGGGGTCTTCGCCTCCGACATGGCCCGACGCTTGGAGCTGCTCTAAATGCTCGACGCACTAGGCAATCCCCAGACGATCCTGCTGCTCGGCGGCACCTCCGAGATCGGGCTGGCCATTTGCGAGCGCTATCTGCGCGATGCCCCGGCGAGCATCGTGTTGGCCTGCCTCCCCGACGACCCCGGCCGCGACGACGCGAAAGCCCAGATGACCGCCGCGGGGGCGAAGTCAGTGCAGTTGATCGACTTCGACGCCGTTGACACCGACAGCCATCCCCAGGTGATGGATGCCGCGTTCAATGCCGACGGCGATGCCAGAGACATAAATGCCAGAGACATAGACGTCGCCATCGTCGCATTCGGGCTGCTCGGCGACGCCGAGGAGCTGTGGCAGAACCAGCGTAAGGCCGTGCAGATCGCCGAGATAAACTACACCGCAGCTGTTTCAGTAGGGGTGCTGCTCGGTGAGAAGATGCGCACGCAGGGCTTCGGCCAGATCATCGCCATGAGCTCGGCGGCCGGCGAGCGGGTGCGGCGGTCCAACTTCGTATACGGCTCCACCAAGGCCGGATTGGACGGCTTCTACCTGGGATTGGGAGAAGCGCTGCGCGAGTATGGTGTTCACGTGCTGGTGATTCGCCCCGGGCAGGTGCGCACCAGGATGAGTGCACACGTCAAGGAAGCACCGCTGACCGTCGACAAGGAGTACGTCGCCAACCTCGCAGTCACTGCGTCCGCGAAAGGAAAGGACCTGGTCTGGGCGCCAGGAGCTTTCCGCTATGTGATGTCAGTGTTGCGACACATCCCCAGGCCCATCTTCCGCAAGCTCCCCATCTGACGATGGGCCGGGGGCACCGCCCGCTTGCGGGGGAGAGCGAAGCGAACCCGCTATGACGATGCGCAACGCACTGGCCACCGTCGGCCAGACGGCACTGGCCACCGCAATGGCCACTGCGGTAGCCACCGGAGTCTCGACCATCTCGCTCATCGCGATCGCCGGGGTTGATTGGCCGGCCTATCCGTCTTCCAACCAACTGCATGCGCTGACCACGGTCGGTCAGGTCTGCTGCGTGGCCGGGCTCCTCGGTGCCGGGTGGCTGTGGCGAGCAGGCCGGCAACGACTGGCCCACCTAGCGGCAATGGTGTTCACCTCGGCGTTCTCGGTGGTGACACTGGCGATGCCACTCGGCGCCACCAAGCTGTACCTGTTCGGAATCTCGGTGGACCAGCAGTTCCGCACCGAGTACGTCACCCGGCTCACCGACAGTGCGGCGCTGCGGGACATGACCTATGCCGGTCTACCGCCGTTCTATCCACCGGGTTGGTTCTGGATCGGCGGGCGCGCCGCGGCGCTAACCGGTACACCCGGTTGGGAGATGTACAAGCCGTGGGCGATCACCTCCATCGCTATCGCGGTGGCGCTGGCAATGGTGTTGTGGTCCAAGCTGATTCGATTCGAGTACGCGCTCATCGTGACCGCGGCGACAGCCGCAGTGACACTGGCCTATAGCTCACCGGAGCCATACAGCGCGATGACCACGATGTTGTTGCCCCCGGTGCTGGTGCTCGCGTGGTCCGGCCTGCGCGGCGCCACCAGATCGGGCGGCTGGGCCGCGGTGATCGGCGTCGGGCTCTTCCTCGGTGTCACGGCCACGTTCTACACGTTGCTGCTGGCCTACGGCGCGTTCACGGTAACGGTGATGGCCGTCACGATCGCGGTGTCGCGGCGCAGGTGGGAGCCGCTGGCCCGGCTGGCCGTCATCGCGGCCATCGCAGCAGCGCTGGCAGCGATCGCCTGGCTGCCGTTCCTGCTGTACGCGGCCAACCACCCGGTGACCAATACCGGCAGCGCCCAGCACTATCTCCCTCCCGACGGCGCCGAGCTGACGTTCCCAATGCTGCAGTTCTCGCTGCTGGGCGCGCTGTGCATGCTGGGCACCATCTGGCTGGTGCTACGCGCGGGTGCGTCAGTGCGGGCCGCCGCCCTGGCGATCGGGGTGCTGACGGTGTACATCTGGTCGCTGCTGTCGATGCTGACCAGCCTGGCCGGCGCCACCCTGCTGTCCTTCCGGCTGCAGCCGACCCTGACCGTCCTGCTGGCCGCAGCCGGCGCATTCGGCTTCATCGAGGACACGCTGGCGCTGGCCGACCGGTGGGACAGTAGAAGGGTCATCGGAGTGGCCGCCACGGTCGGGCTGGCGGGCGCGCTGGCGTTTACCCAGGACATCCCCGATGTGCTGCGGCCCGACATCACGATCGCCTACACCGACACAGACGGACACGGCCGGCGCGGTGATCAGCGACCACCCGGCGCCGCGAAGTACTACGACGAGGTCGACGCCGCGATCACCGAGGCCACCGGGAAGCCGCGCAATGAGACCGTTGTGCTGACCGCTGACTACAGCTTCCTGTCCTACTACCCGTACCTGGGCTTCCAGGGACTGACGTCGCACTACGCCAACCCGCTGTCGCAGTTCGACGATCGGGCCGCCGCCATCGAGAGCCTCTCGGAGCTCACGACGCCCGATCAGTTCATCGAGGCGCTCGACGGGCTGCCTTGGCAGCCACCGACGGTCTTGATCATGCGCCGGGGCGGCGGTTCCGGTTCGGGGGGCACGTACACCCTGCGACTGGCCGAGGACGTCTACCCCAACCAGCCCAACGTCCGCCGCTACACCATCGACCTGGACGCCGCGGTGTTCGACGACCCGCGCTTCATCGTCAAAAACATCGGCCCGTTCGTGCTGGCCATCCGCAAGCCGGAACCCGGCAACTGATGGCAACCGACGCGGCGCCGGGGACGGCCGGGCAACTACCATCTACCTCCGTGACCGCCGCGGGGGCAAATTATCGAACCGCCCGGATCGTCGCTGTCGTCGCGGGCCTGCTCGGCGCCCTGCTGGCGCTGGCCACCCCACTACTGCCCGTCAAACAAACCACCGCCGAATTGAATTGGCCGCAGAACGGCACACTAAACAGCGTCGAGGCGCCGCTTATCGGCTACGTGGCCACCGACCTCGATATCACCGTTCCATGCTCAGCGGCCGCCGGCCTGGCCGGGCCGCAAAGCACCGGCAAGACGGTGCTGCTCTCGACAGTGCCCAAGCAGGCGCCCAACGCAGTCGACCGCGGCCTGCTCATCCGACGCTCCAACGACAACCTTGTCGTGGTGGTTCGCAACACCGCAGTGGTCGTCGCGCCGATGAGTCAGGTCCTCAGCCCGGCCTGCCGGCAACTGACGTTCACCGCGAAAGCCGAGAAGGTCACCGCCGAGTTCGTCGGCCTGAAACAGGGTCCCGACAGCGAGGATCCCGGAGCGGCGCTACGCGGGGAGCGCAGCGGCTACGACTTCCGGCCGCAGATCGTCGGCGTGTTCACCGACCTGTCCGGGCCCGCGCCGCCCGGCCTGAGTTTCTCGGCGACGCTGGACACGCGATACAGCAGCGCCCCCACCGTGCTGAAGCTGGTCGCAATGGTCCTCGGGGTGGCGTTGACCGTGTTCGCGCTGATCGCGCTGCACTTCCTGGACACGTCGGACGGCACCCGGCATCGACGGTTCCTGCCCTCCCGTTGGTGGACGGTCACTGGCCTGGACGGCGTCGTCGCGGCTGTGCTGGTGTGGTGGCACTTCGTCGGGGCCAATACCTCCGATGACGGCTACATCCTGACGATGGCCCGGGTCTCCGAGCACGCAGGCTACATGGCGAACTACTACCGCTGGTTCGGCACGCCCGAGGCGCCGTTCGGCTGGTACTACGACCTACTGGCGCTGTGGGCCCAGGTCAGCACGGCCAGTGTGTGGATGCGGCTGCCCACTCTGATCATGGCGATGGCCTGCTGGTGGGTGATCAGCCGCG
>Ga0114921_10001631_pt1 | contig 10378 bp, 9 predicted proteins | sample BentaG_FD_87016 | JGI IMG/M metagenome (GOLD analysis project Ga0114921, IMG submission 87016) | Deep subsurface microbial communities from South Atlantic Ocean to uncover new lineages of life (NeLLi) - Benguela_00093 metaG | ecosystem: Environmental > Aquatic > Marine > Oceanic > Sediment ...
CTCGTTTTCCTGCCAAGCTGAATACCAGAATACTGGGTTACCTCTGGGAAAACGAGACACCTAAAGGCACAAGTGGAACGAGCACCGCCTGGTCAAAGCTCAGATGTATAGTCCTTAGAGATAAGACTGATCCCCTGGGAACCTGGTACAAAGAGTCCAGGAACGTTTATGAGGACTATAAGAGACTATTCAAAGAAGAGCCTCCCAATTTAGGAAGCGTGGCTTTGTATATAAATTCCCAGCATACGGCCTCAGATGCAGAAATCCTTTATGGCCCCATATACTTCACACGTGAGCCATAACTACTCCCCCATAGAGTATATTACATCCAGTCCATATTCAGCACAATATCCAACGTCGTAGGGGTAGGTAAACCCCACCCCTCCGCCAAGAGACATGCTCCCATATTAGGTGGTGAGGATTTCATCAATTGGCTCAAGGAGGGTGGGTTTTCTTTGAGCGCGGAGCACGTGGGCTACGAGACCGGGGTTCTTAGGCCTCCTGTATCCTCTGTGATCACTAATCATTTCTCCGGTGCATGACGAAAACCCCGCGGAAAATTCAAAAAAGCCCTGGATTCGACAACCCGGAAATATGGCCGTGTGCTCAAGCGATTGGCAGAGTGATTAGTGAATCCAGCTTTTCTTAGCCTCGCTGAAGCAATGAATACAAGGGTCAGGCCTACACTCTTGACAAATTTTAATTGTTTGTCAAGAGTGTAGAGTGGGCGACAAAAAGATCCGCAGCCATGTCTTGCCCATAAATAAAGTGTAGCCGGCAACCAAGTTTTTTGCTTTCTGCTCTATTAAGTGAGTGATAGGAAATCCCTTTGACTCTCCTGGTCATAAACAACGCCGCCTCCGGTTACGTGGAGGCCGGCCAGCATGTCATGTTTGGACGATATCAGTCTTGCACGTTGCATGAGTTGAATTATGAAAATATCGCCAGTGAGATGCGCTCATGGCCTCAGGGTTGACGTGGCCATGCATCTGATCAGAGAGCTTTGCGATAAATCCTTGAAGGAGATAGCACAGCCCTTTTCGCTGTGAAGCTATGGCAGGGTTGGTGAAACCTGTATGCGACAAATACATACAGTTAAATAACACATTCCTATGTTCAGGAAAACTTGACTCTTCGATTTCTTATTCGTTCCAAGTTTTTCGAAGCACGCGAATCCAGTTTCTATGGGCCAATTTCTCTAACGCATCATGGTCATATCCATTTTCACAAAGGGCATGGAGGAGTTTTGGAAGTCCGGCAACATCCCTCAGTTCCTGCGGCATGGTGGCACCGTCAAAATCTGAGCCAAGGGCCACGTGTTCTATTCCGATGCGATGCGCAATATAATCGATATGGCGAACAATTTCCATGATGGGGGTGTCTTCATCTAGCCGTCCATCCGCTCTTAAAAACGCCACATGAAAATTAACCCCCACAATGCCGCCGGATGCACCAATGGCATCCAGCTGTTTATCGGTAAGGTTCCGTGTGGAAGGGCAGAGGGCATGGACTCCGGAATGGGATGCCACCAGCGGAGCATCGGAAAGTTTCTCGATATCCCAAAAACCCTTTTCATTCAGATGGGCCACATCAAGGAGAATACCGATACGATTGCACGCCCGCACCAGTTCCTTTCCTGCCTCGGTCAATCCGGGCCCGGTATCGGGGGAGTGGGGAAACTTATACGGTACGCCATGGGCAAAAACATTGATGCGGCTCCAGGTAATACCCAATGAACGCAATCCTGCTTTATAAAAAACATAGAGGGCATCCAATTCGGCGTCGATCGCTTCAGCCCCCTCAAAATGTAATACCGCCGCAATGATCCTCTTTTGAAAACAGTCTAACACCTCTGCCACGGTGCGAACGACACTCACCTGCCCCTGGGATGTTTCCTCCAGCCGGTAAAGACTCGCCACCCCTTTCATGCTCATCTGCTGTGCATAGTCAAAGGGGAGTGAAGATGCCATGGGAATATCATAACGCGTGATAGTCTCCGACAAATCTTCTCCGGGCCGTTTCTTTGCCGGGGACTGGGAAGGAATGAATACGGAAAAGAGGCCGCCTCCAAATCCGCCCTCAATGGCTCGTGGGAGGTCGATATGCCCTCGATCACTCCGAAGAAAAAAGGAACGATTCTGATCGCGATCGATAAGGTAAAGCATCTCCAAGGTGTCATTGTGACCGTCGAATACGAGAGGTTGATCCCCAACAGGCATGGATCCATCCTTTCTTCTATATTTTCAAGTTTCGCATCCCTTATTTGGAATAAACAGTAAAGAATCCCTGCCCAGAGGACATGACTTTGATTTACCCTCAGAGGGGCTTATAATTGCTGAAAGCTCAAAGCTGAAATTTAATCTTTTTCTGATTCTAACTTTAAGCTTTGAGCCTTGAGCTTTTTTGCTTCGTTGCTTCCGGCAAAGCGATTTAACTCTGAGCACGCCCAAAGGACGTGGATTTCCAAGCCTAATTAAATGGATACGGTCGGGCAAAATTTCTGAAGGCAAAAAAAATTTAGCATCACTCAGCATCCTGAACAGCATCTGATATCGGCAATCGACCATATGCTTTCTTGCGGCACCTGTCAAGCAGGCTTTCATTGGGGTCTGGTTCCACAAGAATCTTTATGAATCGTTTTCAAAACAACAGACAATCGCTGCCGGGAATGCTGCACAAGAGGGCGTGGTGAATATATTGACCCGTTTCTGAATTGTCAACACCAAAATGCCAATAGGTCGAAGCACTATTTTCATGCAGCCTTAGCCCATTCGGTTTGGTCTACCTACCTGTAAGAATCTTCATACAGACAGTTTTGGTTACGGTTAAATTCAATTCTTATTAGACGTGCTTGTCGTTTTCTTTCAGCCCTGGCCTTAAGGATATTATTGGTTTGGCCACTGTGTTTCCGCTCCGGAGTTACATAACCAATAGAGCCATGGTACCTTTCATGGTTATAGATATAGATGAATGTAGCAATAATATCTTTAAGCTGTTGAAAACTTACACAGTCTTTATACCTGAGCCAGTCATATTTAAGAATCCTAAACCATGACTCAATCCAGGCATTATCCTTGGGTGTTTGATACCTGGCAAATAGCTGTTTTATCCCTAAATCTTTGAAAAACTTCTTAGCACTTTTCTTGGCCATCTGAACCCCATGATCAGATAATGCTAAAGGCATCTTTGGGGCTCCTATTACACCAAGTAACCCTTCATTAGTCAGGGCCTTATCCCATGCCTTTTTCATGGAATCTATTGTGGCATTGAGACCAAGATGCCAGCCGACAATCTTTCTACTATAGACATCAATAACGGCAAAGAGATAGACAAATATAGGACCTAATGAGATATAGGTTTCTACCACTCTATTCACCAGAATTAAATCCGGTTGAAAAGCTTTGGCAGTGGTTACGAAAAGAAATTACCCATAACAACTTGCTCAAAACCTTAGAGGAATTGATGGATGCTTTGGAAAATGAATTCCGTAAATTGACACCAGAAAAATTTGTCCAGCTATGTCATTACTCTTATTTATCACATGTCAATGAGAAAATGATATTAACTATCTTCTTCCTCTCCCCAGGCATGAGGGTGTGAGGTGGCTTTTTAGGGCCGGGCTTACCATTACCATATCGGCCTTTTCTTTATATAGCCTTAACCACCTTTGATAGCGCTTTATGTCTAATTGAAGATATAGTTGTTGACAAATTTTTTTAAATCTTTTAAGCTGCAGAAATCCTGAACTCAATAACACTTTAACCTTTTAGAAAGGAGGTGAAAGGAACATCTTTTAGGTTTTCAACAGACCATGATATTAACCTCAACAGAGGCGACCATCGCTTCACACAAAAGGAGGGACACAATGAGAAAACCTGCATTTTTATCCATAGCAGCGATTTTCATCCTGCTGATTTTCATGGCCACTCCCGGAGTTTATGCCAAAGGCAGAAAGGATGTGCTGGTTATCGGCATGGCCACCAGCGACATCATCTCTCTTGATCCTGCAAAAGCCTTTGAGTTTTCGGGTGTGGGAATCATTAACCAGCTATACGACAAACTGCTCGATTTTCCCGCCGGGCGGTTCGATAAACCCGAGCTTTCCCTTGCTAAATCCTGGAAGGTTTTTGAAGACGGGAAGATCTGGACATTCACGCTGAAGGAGGGGATAAAATTCCACAGCGGTAATGAAGTCACAGCCGCGGATGTCGCCTATTCATTCCAACGGGTTGTCTACCTCAAAGATCAACCGGCTTTTATTCTAACCCAGTTCGGACTCACCCCGGACTCCATCAAGGCGTTGGATAAATATACGGTCCAAATCACCTTGGATAAGCAATACGCCCAGGGTATATTCTTTTCCTGTCTATCTGCCGGGGTGGCCAGCATCGTGGATTCCAAGGTGGTCAAGCAGCATGTCGCCAAAACGGACAAGTACCCGAAGGGTGATATGGGATTGACCTGGTTGGGCCGAAATTCAGCCGGATCCGGCCCTTTTATCTTGCGAAAGTGGGAAAAGAATGATCGGGTCATCCTCGACGCCAACCCGAACCACTTTGTCCATCCACCCAAAGTCAAGCGCGTGGTGATCAAAGAGATCGTCGAAGCCACCAGCCGGCGCTTGCAGGTGGAAAAGGGCGATATAGACGTGGCTTGGGAAATGATGCCAGATCAGGTGAAGGAACTCGAGAAGAATCAAGACATCAGGATTGCGCGTATCGCTGCACTTCAAATCTGGTATGTCGGCATGAACGTTAGCAAAGGTCCTTTGGCTGACAATAGAGTGCGAAAGGCCATTCGGTATGCCATCAACTATGATGGTATCATCAAAAACATTATGGCCGGCGCCGGGGTACAGACAAACACATTCATTCCCAAAGGGTTTGCCGGTTATGAAGACAAAATCATCTACCGAACGGATCTGGAAAAGGCCCGTCAGCTCTTAAAGGAAGCGGGATATCCCAACGGGTTCGAGACCTCAATGGATCACGGCGACCAAACCCCTTTTCCGGAAGTCGCACAAGTCATCCAAAACGCCCTGGGCAAGGTGGGCATCAAGGTCAAACTCAACAAACTCATCTCTGCTCAACTCTGGCCGAAGTATCGCGCCCAAAAGCATGAACTGATCCTGGCGCGTTGGGGTCCGGACTATATCGATCCCCATACCAACGCCCAGCCGTTTGCCGACTATAAGGCCAAACAGCTCTGCTGGCGAAATGTATTTTACAATGACAAAACTTCCGGGCTGATTCAGAAAGCGGGTGTGGAGATGGACAACAACAAACGTATCGCACTCTATCAAGAGGCAAACCGTATCATCCAGGAAGAAGGTCCCTACGCATTCCTGTTCCAGCCGCTCTACCAACATGCGGTACGAAAGAACCTCGTGAACTTCTATGCTGCGCCGACATTCAGTCTCTGGAAACTCTATTCGGTCGACAAGTAGCCGCATAACCAACAAAGCCTGCCTGTGCCATGTGCCGCATCCGGGCAGGCTTTCTTACCACTACATAAAGATAGTAACATGCCCCAATATTTGATACGCCGGCTGGGAACCCTGACCATTACCCTTATCGGGATCATGATGATCACTTTTTTCATCTCCCTGGTGGTGCCCCTCGATCCTCTGGCGGCGATTGCCGGCCCCCAGGCACCACAGGAGACCGTGGAGCGGTTGCGCATCCTATACGGATTCGATCAGCCCATATATATCCAGTTTGCCCGGTATATCAAACGGCTGGCTCACGGCGACTTGGGGACTTCGTTTCAAACCGGGCGCCCGGTTCTTGAAGACATTATCCATTTCTTCCCGGCGACCATTGAATTGGCCACCCTCGCCCTCATTGTTGCCATACTTGTTGGAATTCCATTGGGCGTGCTCTCGGCCGTTTATCGGAACTCCCCCATTGACCACTTCTCCCGGGTGCTGAGCCTGATCGGCGTTTCCGTGCCGGTGTTTTGGCTCGGCCTGGTCCTGCTTCTGATTTTCTACTTTAAACTGGGATGGTTTCCGGAGCCGGGACGGCTCGACATCATGTTGATGGAACCGAAGCGCATCACCGGTGCCCTTTTGATCGACAGTGTGATTGCACGCGACTGGGAAGTCTTTTGGGATGCCGTCAAACACATGTTCCTGCCGGCAACGGTGCTCGGGCTTTTCGGTTTGGCCGGCATCGCCCGCATTGTACGTTCCAGTATGCTGGATGTGCTTTCCCAGGAGTACATCAAAACCGCCCGCATCAAAGGACTCAACGAGTTTCTGGTCTTGACTCGTCACGCCCTGCGCAACGCACTGGTACCTGCGGTCACCATCATTGGATTGACCTATGGGGGACTCTTGGAAGGCTCCGTGTTAACGGAAACTATTTTTTCCTGGCCGGGTTTGGGGCGTTACCTTGCCAAAGCCTTTCTGACCCTTGATTTGAATGCCGTTGTGGGTGGAACCATGCTGGTTGCTTTGATTTTCTCTGTGGTCAACCTAATTGTTGATCTCTCCTACGCTTTCTTAAACCCGCAAATCACGTATACGACGGAAAGATGAACACCCGCCAAGAGGCCGATATTCTAAACCGGTCGGATGTCCGCAAGAAACGGCTGGAAGCGAAAATTCGCTATTTGAAGGACAGCTATATCCTTTGGCGAAAAAACCGCCTCATGGTGATTGGAACCTTTATTATCCTTTTCCTTATTCTGGTGGCCGCTTTTGCGCCCCTGTTGACCACCCATGATCCTTACGATCAGATTCTGCCTGAGCGCCTTTTCCCCCCGTCCCCGGCGAATTATTTCGGTACCGACAGTTTAGGCCGCGATATCTTCTCCCGGGTGGTATACGGGGCCCGGGTGACGCTGGCCATTGCGTTTCTGGTCGCCTTTATTAGTACCCCCCTGGGTATGGTCATCGGCGTGACGGCCGGATGGTTCGGTGGCGCGGTGGATGAGATCTTAATGCGGCTATCGGACGTATTCCTGGCGTTTCCCAGGCTCATCCTTGCCATTGCCTTTGCCGCCGCGTTGGGGCCCGGTGTTGAAAACGCTATTGTGGCCATTGCAGTGGCTAACTGGCCAAGCTATGCAAGGCTTACGCGTGCGGAAACCTTGAGTGTACGAAACAACGATTATATACAGGTCATCCGCACCATGGGAGCAAGTAATCTGCGTATTATGGTCGGACACATCACCCCCATGTGTCTTTCCTCGGTAATTGTGCGCATGAGTCTGGACATGGGAACCATTATCTTGACAGCAGCCGGTCTCGGTTTTCTGGGTTTGGGCGCCCAACCGCCCACACCCGAGTGGGGTCTTATGGTCAGTGACGGACGTCAGTTCTTGGTGGATCAATGGTGGGTTTCCACCCTCCCCGGGCTTGCCATCTTAATCGTGGTGATGGGCTTCAACTTAATGGGCGATGGAATTCGGGACATCCTCGACCCCCATCAGCGCCAGCATTGAGCCCGAAAAGAATTCTGATGGGAATTGAACGCCGCCTTGTGGTGACGCAAGGGTGTGAAAATGGAGCCGTATAGCTTAAAGGAGAGCGGGTAAGGATATTTCGTGTCGTCAGAGCTACTACTCAAAGTACAGGATCTAAAAGTTCGCTTTTACACCCTTCGTGGTGTGGTGCATGCCCTGGAAAGGGTTTCTTTCCATATGAACCGGCAGGAAACCCTGGGTTTGGCCGGTGAGACCGGCTGTGGAAAGTCGGTCACCGCACGGGCGATCTTACGGCTCATCGATCCGCCGGGGCGTATCGAAGACGGAACCATCCACTTTGAGGGCAGAAACCTCCTTGAAGTGGACGAGTCTGAAATGCGCAAGATTCGGGGCAGCGAAATTTCCATGATTATGCAGGAGCCCAAAGTTTCCCTGAATCCGGTTATTCGGGCGGGCAAACAGATCGCCGAAACACTGCTCATCCACGATCGATCACTCAATCAAACATCGGCCCGCAAGCAGGCCGTCGATATGCTGGCTCAGGTGGGGATACCGGATCCGGCGAAAATGTCCCGCCGTTATCCCCATGAGCTGAGCGGGGGTATGTCGCAGCGGGTCATGATCGCCATGATGCTGGTAACCCGGCCACGGCTTCTGATTGCCGACGAACCGACATCCGCCCTGGATGTCACGATTCAGGCCCAGATCCTCGAATTGATAAAATCGTTGGTACGGGAGATACAAACCTCCGTCTTGATGATTACGCACGATCTGGGGGTGATGGCGGAAACCTGTGATCGGATGGCCGTGATGTACGCGGGCAATGTGGTTGAAATGGGATCTGTGCATGCGGTGCTAAAAAATCCCCAGCACCCTTATACCCAAAGTCTTTTGCAAACGGTTCCGGATAATGCCAATCCGGAACAGCCTTTGTTTTCTATTCGGGGAAACGTGCCCAGTTTGCTTGAACCGCAAACCAACTGTATGTTCGCACCTCGATGCGAGTATACCATGGACCGATGCAAACAGCAGATACCGCCGACATACGCCGTTGACGGGGACCACCAGGCTGCTTGCTTCCTTATGGAGAATAAGCACGAATGCCGATGATGGATCACCCCTCTGACGGGACCCTGTTGACGATAGAAGCGCTATACGTCCACTTTCCCATCCGTGAAGGGGTGATGAGTCGACGCCGGAGTACCGTCAAAGCCGTCAATGGGGTATCTCTGACTTTAGAGCGGGGGGAGGTGTTCGGCTTGGTCGGTGAATCCGGATGCGGCAAGACAACTCTAGGCCGGGCAGTGGTGGGGCTTGGCCCGATTACATCAGGCAGCATTTACTTCAACGGCAGAAGCATCATCGGTCTGACCGGGCAGGAAGCCCGGGAACGCGCAAGACATATCCAGGTCATTTTTCAAGATCCCCATTCATCACTTCATCCCCGTAAGACTGCCTGTGATTTGGTGGGCGTCGGGCTCAAGCTGCACGGTTTAGCCAAAGGGTATGAAGTGGATGAACAGGTGCTCGCTATGCTGAAACGGGTCGGATTTAGCGTAGAGCATCTTTATCGGTATGCCCACGAGTTTTCCGGAGGGCAAAGACAGCGCATCGCGCTGGCGCGGGCCCTGGTGCTTCACCCGGAACTGCTGATTCTCGATGAGCCCACCTCCGCCCTGGATGTTTCGGTTCAAGCGCAGATTCTGAATCTGTTGAAAGAACTCCAGCGTGAATTCCACCTGACCTATCTCTTCATATCACATGATCTGGGAGTCGTACGATACATGAGCCATCGCATCGGGGTCATGTATTTAGGGCACATTGTTGAAATTGGGTCAACAGATGAAGTGTTTCGGCAATCCCAGCACCCTTACACACATATTCTACTATCATCCCTGCCTTCCATGGATCCTGATGTACCCCCTAATCGCATAGTCCTTGAGGGAGATCCCCCCACGCCCATTGATCCGCCCCCTGGATGCCCTTTTGCTCCCCGCTGCCCGGAAGCTCAGGATCGCTGCCGCTTGGAAGACCCTGAATTAACCCTGCGAGGGAATACGCCAAACCACCTGTCAGCCTGTCATTATCCACACATAAGCTGATAGGGAATCGCTTTTTGAACCTGTAGAACGTTTAACACAAAAATCAGGAAAATTTCAACCTCTATTGCTATTGTTGATCCGAGATTGATCTTTACCGGTTAAGAGAGTAATTTTGGAAGCCGATGTAAAGGGTTTTATGGTTTCAAGCAGGGTTTCGATGGTTTCAGTGGATTTTTTCCTGGTGAATCCGTTTTGATTTGAGATAGCTTCGATAATGTGAGCTTTGGTGAGTGTCATGGAAAGGCTCCCTTTTTGGGATAAAATATCTTTATGTTCTTATTTATGGATTTTATCTGCCTTGAGGGAGATATCATCGTTATCAACCCTTATCTGAAACCAGAACACAATGATTATGTGGTTGTCTCTAATGAGGAGGGGGAGGCAACTTTCAAGTAGCTCAAAAAGTATGGCAGTACACGGGTACTACATCCCCTAAACCCTAAATACGATGACATTGAACTTCGTAAAGACACTGAATATAGAGTAGTTGGCGTGGTGATAGAGAAAAAGAAGAGATACAGATGATATGGTGAAGGGGTTAGCGAGTAATCGAAAAAGAGAGAAGCTCGGGATCTGCACAGGTCTTCTGGCGATCTTTAAGTCTTGCAGTCGGCATAAGTTCTCTCACAACCGCATAATCCAGGCCCAGGGAACGATGACCTCGAAGGGGAAGTCCTTGCCATGGACATAGCGAGGGGTTTCATACTTGTCGGTGGGAATAAAGGCAGGATTTTCCACAAAACCGTGGTCAGAGAAGATAATTAGTGCCTGAACGAAAAGTCCATTCAGGCACGATTTTGGATTGCGGATTGCAGATTTTGGATTGAAAAAATCAAGTAATTTTA
>Ga0114921_10001632_pt1 | contig 10378 bp, 6 predicted proteins | sample BentaG_FD_87016 | JGI IMG/M metagenome (GOLD analysis project Ga0114921, IMG submission 87016) | Deep subsurface microbial communities from South Atlantic Ocean to uncover new lineages of life (NeLLi) - Benguela_00093 metaG | ecosystem: Environmental > Aquatic > Marine > Oceanic > Sediment ...
AGGCTTCGCTGCTGCGTGAATTTCGAATATCCTACCTACGCTGTTTTAAAGAAAGGACTGCCCCGGGTAGGAGAAATTGTCCGCTGCCAAGGGGAAAAGGTGAAGGTGATAGCCCAAGATATACTAAAAGGAACCGTGGTAGTAGAGACTGAGGAAGGAATAAGAAAACCATTAACTAAGGAGGAGCTAAAAAATATAAGTTGAAGGCCCTAAGTCTACTTTCAGGAGGCCTGGATAGTATTCTGGCCACAAAGCTTTTACAGCTACAGGGAATTGAAATGGAGGGAGTGTGCTTTGTCTCTCCCTTTTTTGATAGAAAAAAGGCAATCAGAGCGGCCGAAAATCTGAAGATACTCCTCCATACCGTAGATATAGGAGAAGATCTTCTTTCCCTTCTCCTTTCACCTCCCCATGGCTTTGGAAAGGGAGCTAATCCCTGCGTTGACTGCCATATTCTTATGGTCAAGAAGGCAGCACGCTTAATGCGAAAAATAGGAGCACAATTTCTGGTGAGTGGGGAAGTCTTGGGGGAAAGACCGAAATCACAGAGCAGATGGGCTCTTAATGTAATAAATGAGGAGTCGGGCTGGGGAGATTATCTTCTCCGCCCCCTAACCTCTAAAAACTTACCTCCCACCTTTCCGGAAAAAAAGGGATGGGTGAAAAGAGATAAGCTTCTTGGAATCAAAGGGCGAAGTAGAGAGATTCAATTAAGAATGGCTGAATCTTTTGGGATCTCGGACTTTCCCACCCCGGCCGGAGGATGCCTGCTTACCGATCCGGTCTTCTCCAAACGGGTTAAGGATTTATTAGCCCGGGGAAAGCTCAATCTCAATGAGATCGAACTTCTTAAAATGGGAAGACACTTTCGCCTGGAGAATACCACCAAGCTCATTGTGGCCAGAAATAAAGAAGAAAACAGAAAAATTCTTGAGCTGGCTACCCCCGGCGACTTTTTTCTTGAGGTAGTCGATTTCCCAGGGCCGGTGGGACTTTTAAGGGGAGAACCACACCTTATCCTCAAGGCCGCTGCCGCAGTCAGTCGTTACAGTGATGCTCCCCAAACCAGGGTAAAAGTGAAGTATTATCAATTCCCTCATACAGGGGAAAAATACGTTGAAGTAAACCGTGCAGAAGATGAGGAATTGGAGGCACTCAGAATCGGAGGTGGTCAGTGAGTCTTTATATCTTTGATTTAGATGGAGTGATCTACCGGGGGGAAAGGCTTCTTCCCGGGGTAAAAGAGACCCTATCCAAACTCAGAAAAAGGAAAGACCGAGTCTCTTTTCTCACCAATAACTCCACCCTGAGTAGATCCGGTTTTCAAAAAAAACTTACCCAAATGGGGATTGAGGTAAGTCTGGAAGATCTTTTTCCATCCTCCTATCTAACTGCTATTTATCTTGGCCATAAAACTAAAAGAAAAAACAGTAAGGTGCTGGTTTTTGGAGAGGAAGGACTTTTCGAGGAACTGAACCAGGCGGGAATTAAGCTTACTTCAAAAGCAAAGGATGCCGATTATGTAGTAGTTGGAATGGACAGGAAATTTAACTTTGAAAAACTCAAGCTTGCCTATGAAGCTATCTTAAACGGAGCTAAATTTGTAGCTACCAATAAGGACGTAACTTACCCTACAGAAGAGGGGACTATTCCTGCTGTTGGAGCGATAGTTAAAGCTCTCGAGGTTTCCACTCACAAGAGGGCTTTACTTTTGGGCAAACCCCGTCTCTTCGGACTCAAGACCGTAATGAAATGCAAAGGATATACCGCGGCGGATACCATTTTGGTGGGCGACCGGCTGGAGACGGACATCTTAGCGGGCAAAAGACTAAAGGTTGTTACTGTCCTGGTCCTATCAGGAATTACCTTAGAAAAGATGCTACAAAAGGCTCCTTCTTCTCTTAAACCCGATTATGTAATCCAATCCCTCTCTGATCTACCTTCTCTGGTAACTATCCACCGTAGAGTGCGTGGAGATGAATCAAAAAGAAAAAATTAATCAAAACTCCCTTACTCTTAGCGTGCTCTGCGGTGAAATATGATAAGGCTAAATAGTTACCACTGATTTTTAATAGCGAACAGAAAAACTGGTAAATTCTCCTTTATACTCCTCCCACTTGACCTCAACGTCCTCCACCATAGCAGCCGGCGGTCCTTTGTGGCACCAGGCAATCATCTTTCGCACCTTCTGATCTTCTCCCTCAAAAAATGCCTCCACATTTCCATCCCATCTATTTCTAACCCAGCCAGTAAGCCCCAAGCCATAGGCCTGGCTACGGATCTCGGCTCGGAAAAACACTCCCTGTACCCTACCCTTAATCAAGACATGAGCCCTTAGTTTCTTAACTCCCATTTCCTGTAAGCACTCAGTAACTACCGAGGAGATAGACTAAAATCATCATTAAGCTCGCATCAGACCTCGGTCTCTCAGGCTAACATACTTGTCATCACCAATGATGATGTGGTCGAGGAGATCAATAGCCATGGTTTTTCCCACCTCTTGCATCTGCCTGGTTACCTTTAGATCCTCATCGCTGGGATTAGGATCGCCAGAAGGATGATTGTGAGCGATGATTAATCCGGCGGCTAGATACTCTATGGCTGGCTGGAATACCTCCCGGGGATGGACTAAATTAGCAGTGAGGGTGCCAATGGAGATAATCTCATCATGGATAATTTTATTTCTCATATTAAGATATAATCCACGGAATTGTTCCTTTTTTAGTTTTCTCATATCTTCCAGGTACCGATAGACATCCTCAGGGTTCCTGAGGGTGGGCATCTTGCCTGGCTCCTCCTGAAAGAACCTTCTGCCTAGCTCAAAACAGGCAGCTATCTGGCAGGCTTTAACAGAAGGAATACCTAAAGTTTCCATTAGACGGGCCACATTCTTTTCCTGGATTATCGCTTTAGAGCCGTATTCCTTGATTATACGATGGGACAGTTACAGTACAGTCTCTCCTCTATATCCTGTGTTTAAGATGATAGCCATAAGTTCTGGGGTCTTCAGGACATCGGGACCGTATTTTATCAGCTTTTCCCTGGGTCTTTGATGGGCCGGGAGCTCTTTCAACTTCACCCGATAACGATCTGAGCTTTTCATATTCAGTTCCTTAATCAAAAATAATCACGTCCCCATTTTCTTTACGTCCCCATTTTCTTTATCATTTAGCCAAAGCGATTTCGGTCCTAAAAGATCTTCTACCTCGGAGATTAGGGAGTCGGTGAAACCTACCTTTATCGATTTTGACCTGATGATTGCTTCCCCCCCACCTCTATTGCTGAAATGGAGGTAAATGTTATGTTTTCCCCCATGAGAGCTAAGAATCTCCTTTAATCTAACCAGATTTTCTTTCTCCAATCTATCTTCCTTGAGGTTAATATGGAGATTATGGGTAACATCCTTAATCCTGGAGAAGGGAAATACCTCCTGGGCGATTACCTTGGGGGGGGTACTGGCGGTATCTAGTTTACCCTTAACCAGAACAAGGCTTCCCTCTTTAATGTTAGAGGCGTATTCTTCATAGAGACTGGAAAACACAACTACCTCTATCTCAGATTCTAAATCCTCCAAGGTAAAGAAAACCATTCTCTTGCCTTTTCTGTCCTTCTTCTGGATAATGGTAGTTATAACCCCCATAATCCTTATCTTCTCTCCATCTCTCATCTCGGGTAAATCATCAATGGAGTTGGCCAGGTAATGAGTGATTTTTTTTTGATATTTCTCCAGGGGATGCCCAGTTACATAGATACCTAGAAGTTCTTTTTCCCAGGCCAATTTTCTTGCCTTGAGAGCCTCCTCTATCTGGGGAAATCTCTCCTTAGCCAATGACTCTCCTCTTTTCTCCAGCGCCCCAAAGAATGACAGCTGCCCCTTTTCCCTATCCTGCTGGATCTGTGAGGCCTCCTCAGTTGCTTCATCTATCACGGCCAAGTTCTGGGACCGGTAACCTACCAGAGAATCAAAAGCTCCACACTTGACCAAACTCTCTATTACCCGTTTATTCACCGTCCTAAGATCCACTCTCTGGCAAAAGTCAAAAATGGAACTGAATTTATCCTCTTTCTGCCTTACTTTAACAATGGATGAAATAGCTGTCTCTCCAACATTTTTTACCGCAGTAAGCCCAAAATGTATCTTGTCCCCGGTTACCATAAATTTGGCCGACGATTGATTTATGTCCGGCGGAAGCACCTCTATTCCCATTCTCCTGCATTCATTAATATAGGGGACGAGTTTATCAGTATTTTCCCTCTCTGAGGTAAGCAAGGCAGCCATAAATTCAAGAGGATAGTTAGCTTTAAGATAGGCCGTCTGATAAGAGATAAGAGCATAACCGGTAGAATGAGACTTATTAAACCCATACCCGGCAAAATGAGCCATTAGTTCAAAAATTTTGCTAGCCACTGCCGAATCAAGCCCCTTTTCTCGTGCTCCTTGCACGAACTTATCCCTCTGTTCATCCATTAATTTAGGAATCTTTTTGCCCATAGCCCTTCTTAGAATGTCGGCCTCCCCCAAAGTAAAATCAGCCAGTACATTGGCGATTCTCATTACCTGCTCCTGGTAAAGAATGACGCCGTAAGTCTCCTCTAGAATTGGCTTGAGCTTAGGATGGAGGTACCGAACCTTGCTTTGACCACGCTTTCTCTTGATAAAATCATCCACCATTCGGCTATGCAGGGGTCCGGGTCTATATAAGGCGAGAACAGCAATGAGGTCCTCAAATTTTTCCGGAGAGAGTTTCTTGAGTAGATCTTGCATTCCTCTACTTTCTAACTGGAAGACCCCTAGTGTTTCTCCTGCTGAAAGGAGCCGGTAGGTTTTCTCATCCTCAAGAGAAATTCGATCTAGATCTATCTCTTCTCCTTTCTGCTGCCTGATTATCTCGAGAGTATCCTGAATCACATTTAAGGTCTTGAGACCAAGAAAGTCCATCTTAAGTAGGCCAATGGCTTCCAGAGAATGCATCTCATACTGGATAGTTGTCTCATTCTTGGGGGTTCGATATAAAGGAGTATAGTGGGTAAGCCTGCCCGGTGCTATTACTACTCCGGCAGCATGGGTGGAAGCATGACGCGTTAAACCTTCGATACCCTGGGCGATCTCGAAAAGATTCTTTACATCTGAATCTTCTCTAATAAGCTCCTTTACTTCTGTACTCTCCTCTATGGCTATTTTTAGCGGCTTGTTGAAGGGAATAAGTTTAGCAATCCGATCTACCTTGCCATAGGAAATGCCTAATACTCTTCCCACATCTCTTACTGCTGCCCTAGCTGCCATAGTCCCAAAGGTGATAATCTGAGCTACATTTTCCTTTCCATATTTTCTCCTCACATAATCAATGACCTCACCCCTTCTCTCATCCTGGATATCTATGTCAATATCAGGCATGGCGGTTCTTTCCGGATTCAAGAACCGTTCAAAGAAAAGTCCATAAGCAAGAGGATCAATATTGGTTATTCCCAGAAGATAGGCAACCAGACTTCCGGTTGCCGACCCTCTGCCCGGACCTACCAAGATTTTCTTCTCCTTCGCATAGCGAATAAAATCCCAGACGATGAGAAAGTAGGCGGCGTATCCCATTTGGCCAATTATGTTAAGCTCTGCTTCTAATCTTTTGAGCACAGTGGAGGAAGAAGTAGGGTAACGATTAGATATTCCTTCCTGACAGAGTTTTTTCAAATACCCATTTAAATCATAGCCGGAAGGGATTTGATAGCGAGGAAGATGTATTTTCCCTAAATCCAGCTTGAGACTACACTTTTCAGAGATGGCCCTAGTATTGGATATGGCCTCGGGAAGACCAGAGAAAACTTTCCCCATCTCCTCAGGAGAACGAAAGTAAAACTCCGAAGAAGGAAACTTCATGCGATCAGTGTCCTTTAGAGTTTTACCGGTTTGAATGCAAAGGAGGACATCCTGGGTCCCGGCATCTTCTCGGTAAAGATAATGCACATCATTGGTAGCAACGAGAGGAAGAGAAAGCTCACGCGAAAGCTCAACTAGACCCTGGTTGACCCCCTTTTGCTCCTCCACGCCCGTGTCTTGAATTTCCAGGTAGAAATCATCCTTATAAAGGTCCCGATAGGAAAGGCAAACCTCTTTTGCCTTATCAAACCGACCTTGCTGAAGCAAAGAGGGAATTTCACCCTTCATGCAGCCGGAAAGAACTACCAATCCTTCTTTCTTATGGGAAAGGATCTCTTTATCGAGGCGAGGATGGTAATAAAAACCTTCCAAAAAGCCAACTGTTACCAATTCCATGAGATTCTGATAGCCGCTTTTATCCTTAGCCAGTAGGGTTAAGTGATAGGAGATAGTCTCCCCCTTTGCTTTCTTTTTTTTGAATCGGGATAGGGGAGCCAGGTAGATCTCGCAGCCCAGGATAGGCTTTATTCCTCTTTTGTTGGCGATTTGATAGAACTCTACCGCTCCAAATAGGTTGCCGTGATCGGTTAAAGCTAAGGCGGGCATATCGAATTTATAGGCCTGATTAACTAGCTGAGAGATGGAAGAAGCTCCATCCAGAAGGCTATACTCGCTGTGGGTGTGAAGGTGGATAAATTCACTCATACCTATCCTGCTTTTGCTTTATCTTACAAGATGATTCAGTCCTTGTCAATTTGACAAAAAAATGGCATGGTATAATATGTGTTCAAAACTCTATGGAGGTAGATAGTAAATGAAGAAAATATGGATAATAGGATTGGGGTTGGTTCTGCTCAGTTTTTTGTTTCTTCCCCAGGTCTGGGGGCAAGAAGAACCCTCTAAAGAATTTAGATTTGCCCAGGGTCTGTACGAAGAGAGTAAATTCGGTTTAGCAGCCGTTCAATTTCAAAAGTTCATCGAAAATTTTCCAGAAAATAGAAACGTTGATAGAGCCCAATACTTACTGGGAGCGTGTTCCTGGAACCAAGAAAAATATGAGGAAGCCATCTCTGCTTTTAAGAGGCTCATTCAAAAACATCCCCAAAGCGACTGGGTCGATGATAGCCTTTATCAAGTGGGGGAAAGCTATTATCGCCTGGGAAATTATGCAGAGGCTGTCCCTTATTACCAAAGGTTAATTGAAAACTACCCTCAAAGCAACCTCGTTGCCCCCTCCCTTTATTCACTGGGACACGCCTATGTTGAGAAAAAAAACTACGAGGGGAGCCTGCGAGCTTTTAAGAAACTGCGAAATGAGTATCCTGAATTTAAGCAGATTCCCGAAGTTCAATACATTATTGCTAAGATCCTCTATGATAACCAAAGATATCCTGAGGCTATTAATGAATACTCTACTTTCATCTCTACTTACCCTACTTCAAAATATCGATCTAACGCTTATCTGGAAAGGGGATGGGCTTATTTCGAGGAGGGAAAGCACAATAAAGCTAGGGATGACTTTGCTGCAGTAGGGGCATTTTTCTGGCTGGGAGAGTCTCTCTATAATCTGGGTCAATATAGAGAGGCAAGGAAGGCTTATGAGAAAGCTTTAGAAAAAGCCGATCCGACCTGGAAACCACGGGCCTATTATAGCATTGCTTGGACTTATTTTAAGGAAAAAAATTATCCCCAGGCGGCCGATGCTTTTCAAAAATACATGGCTGCCTTCCCAGATTCACCCAATCTTGCCGAATCCTGGACTCGTCTGGGAGACTGTCTCTATTTCCAGAACAAGTTTTCCTCTGCTAGAGAAAGTTACCTGACGATAGTAAACGATTATCCGCAAAGTGAATTTATCCCAGATTCTCTTTATGGAATTGCTTACACCTACTTTGATGAGAGAAAATATGAGGAGGCAGCAAATTATTTAGGTCAGCTAATCCAAAAATTCCCAAACTTTGAGTACATCCCAGAAGCAACTTTCTGGTTAGGAGAATCTTTCCTTAACCTTTCCCAATATGGAAAAGCACTGGAAGCATTCCGGAAGGTTATCATTGATTATCCTGACGATCCACTAGCCGCACGTTCTCAGTATGAGAGTGGGTGGTGTTATTTAAAACAAAACCGGTTTGAGACTGCCAGAACTGAATTTGAAAAGGCCATCCAGAATTACCCTCAGTCTAAGTGGGTCGATAACGCCCTTCTGATGATGGGAAGCAGCCTTTTTAATTTGAAGAAGTTTAGAGAAGCTATTCAGACCTACTCAAAGATAGAGAAAAATTACCCAACTTCAAATCTCGTTCCCACCTCAATTTATCAAATCGCCGCCTCTCATTTCAACCTCGGTGAGTATGATGAGGCAAGACAACGGTATCAACGATTTCTAACCCTTTATCCTGAGAACAAAAATGCCCCTGATGCTCAATTGTTCATTGGCTGGACTTACTTTAAACAAACTAAATGGGAACAAGCCAAAGAAGCGCTCCAAAAAGTAATTCTCAATTACCCCCAGGAAGAACAGCTTCATCCAGATGCCTATTCTCTTATAGGAGAGTGCAATTATAATGAGGAAAAATATGGAGAAGCTTTAAACACCTTCGAAACCTTGATTGGGAAATATCCAAACAGCGACTTTATCCCTCACGCCTGGCTTAGAATAGGTGAATCTTATGAGCGGATGAATCAGGTAGATAAGTCATTGGAAGTTTTTCGCAAAGTGACAAGAGACTATCCCAATTTTGAGAGAGCTGATTATGCCCAGTGGAAGATAGCTATTCATTTTCTAGGAAAAGAAAGGTGGCAGGAAGCCGTTTCAGAGCTGGAAAAGCTTATTAATAATTTCCCTGAGAGTCCCTATCTTTCCCAGGCCTATTACCGGAGCGGTTGGAGTTTTTACAGATTAGGTGAATTTTCCCAAGCTGCCTCGTACTATTCTCAATTTATTAGGCTATTTCCCCAAGACCCTTTGCGAGGAGAAGTTTTTTACCAATCGGGAGAGTCTTTATTCAAACAGGGAAAATTTAGACAGGCCATCGACTCTTATAGCCAAGCTCTCCAGGTGGCCAAAGAGAAAGAGATTATCCTCAACTCCCTTTATGAAAGTGCCCTCTGCTGGGAGAATCTGGGCATTTGGGAAAAGCAAGGAGAAACTCTGGAGGAATTTATCGAACGATTTCCCGATCATGATTTAGCTCCTCTGGTTCTCCTAAAACTTGCCAATTCCCTTTTACAAAGGGAAAAATTTGCTCGGGCACGCCAACACTATTCTTATGTGGTCAAAACTACTGAAGAAAGTCAATTGGCGGTAGAGGCCCAGTTTAGAATAGGAGATTGCTGGTTTAATGATAAAAAATTCGATAACGCCTTAATGGAATACCTTAGAGTTTCCATCCTTCATCCCCAGCATAAGGAATGGGGAGTGAAGGCTCAATTCCGTGTGGGACGTTGTTACGAAGCTTTGGGCAAGTTCGAGGAGGCGAAAAAAACCTACCAGAAGATCCTGCAAGTGGAGTCTCTTAAGGAAGAATACCGAAATGATGCCCAAGAAAGGCTGAGACAACTGGAAGGTAGATAAGGAGAAAAAAATGATGAAAACAATATTGCTGTTTGTATTGATGGGCTTAATTCTTTTTTCGAGTCCTCTTCACGCACAAGAGCCACCATTGGAGGAGGAGCCGCTTCCTACGGAGCTTCCTACTGTAATAGTTAAGGGAACAGACAGGTCCTATTTAGAGATAATAAGGGCGAAAGCTCTCCCCCTCATGGAGTATCGGGGCAAAAAGGAACTAGCCCCACCCTCCATCCAGATCCCCTGGGCTAAAAAGGTCTATTCTCATCCGCCTTCTTTTCCCGGTTTGGAAAGAATAGAAAGAAAAATTATGGAGAAAGCCCCCTTAGCTCCTTTAAAGCCAAGAAAGGAAATTAGCCCGGCTGCTCTTATTCGCCCTGAGCTTGTAACACCCTTTGTGGGTTATGTCCCTGCTAGATATACCAGAATAGAAGCTCTTCCTCTCATGGAGTATCGGGGCAAAAAGGAGCTAGCCCCACCCTCCATCCAGATTCCCTGGGGTGAAAAGGTCTATTATCCTGGCCTAAGGAAAGAGTCATCTCTTCCTTACCTTCATCTTTCTACCTCTTTGGCTACCGGTAACAGCTTCTCATACCAACTAGATTATGGAAGGCAAAGAGAAAGGTTTGCTGGCTTTCTCAGCGCAGGGAGTGTTTCCACACCCCATTGGGTGAAATATGAGCCAAAAGATCTTAATTTGGGCAAGTATGAAGAAACTATCGCCTCAGAGCTTATCTGGGGTTCTCTAACAAATAAAACGGTGGTGCTCAGTTTAGAAAGACAGGCAAAAAAGATCGACTTTCCCAATGAGCTGGGAAGAAACAAGAACGAAATTGAAATAAGAGCAAACTGGAAGCAAGAGTGGAAAACGAGCATTTTTACCATTGATGGCTGGGCTAACAGGTCAGTGGTAAAGGATCCAGAAGTTGATCAGGAAG